>Ga0268262_10004437_pt1 | contig 14510 bp, 30 predicted proteins | sample TergutNc150P3_FD_190354 | JGI IMG/M metagenome (GOLD analysis project Ga0268262, IMG submission 190354) | Nasutitermes corniger P3 segment gut microbial community from laboratory colony in Florida, USA - Nc150 P3 (SPAdes) (version 2) | ecosystem: Host-associated > Arthropoda: Insects >... | reverse complement strand
GGCTACGAATTGGTACGTTAATAATAAGATTGCGTTTGCGGTGGCTACAAGCGCAGGTAGCAACGGAGGCGTATCAGTCATACCTGTCAAGCGAGGAGACGTTGTATCGATTGCTGTCATTGCCGGTGGTTCTGTTCCGAACGTCTCTTGCTACTACATCCCCCCCGTCGCCACCGTGCCAAAGGTTATCAATCCGGCGTACTCCACGGACGAGGTTGACACCGGCAAGACTTGGATTGACGGCAAGCCGATCTATCGCAGGGTGTTCACGGGGACGGTTACGACTGTTGCGCAATCAGCATTAACTCTTATGGGCGGGGTGGAATCAATAGTCAACAGCGGCGGGTGGTGGAGATATGATAACGGTACGGTGAGAATGTCTTTGGGTCATGTTATTTTAGATGGAGGGTCATATACTTACGGCTCTCACGTAAAGGTTGATACAAATAACCTTATTTTCCATACAATATCTATCTATCAACGTACCAATGCGCCATACTCAATATGGGTGGAGTATACGAAAGTGTAATATGTGCAACGCTTTGTAGTCGGTTGAAACTCTAACAAGGGAGGGCGGTATGAGAGGGATTGAGAATTTACACCCGAAGGTGCGGGAGCTTGCCGAGTTATTTGTCGCGAAGTGTAAAGAGGCTGGTCTGCGCGTGGCGATTTTGGACACGTTGAGGACGGAGGCAGAACAGAACGCCATACCAACGGCGAATACAAATGCGAAATATCCCGACAGTTATCATAATTGGGGGCTGGCCTTTGATTTTTGCCGCAACTATGCCGGTAAGGAATGGGATAATAGCGACGGGCTTTTCGAGAAATGCGGGGAGATCGGGAAAAGTATCGGGCTGTTTTGGGGCGGGGATTTTAAGACGTTGAAAGGTGACTTGGGGCACTTGGAGTATCGGGGGTTCGGGACGGTTAAGGAGTTGGGGGAGAAGTTTAAAACGCCGGAGAGGTTTTTGGGGGGGTACTAAATGATAAAAATGTCTAATCTCGCGCGCAACCGACCAACTGTATACACATAGACCCCTAATTCCCCGTAGTATTCCCCTTGGGGCGCGGCGTTGGCCGCGCCTCCCTCATTCGTTATCTTGTATGCAACGCACAGAAAAGCCATAGCCCTTTGGGTACGCATGGTCGTCTACTATGTCGAAGCTGTAATCCATGCCACGGCGATACGCGTTTTCATTACTATTGCCCTGTTCGGTGTCGGTCCACCATAAACCCATGCGTCCGACATCGTTGAAAGTGCCATCGGGGAGGCGGCGACCGCCTGGCAGAGCTGAAAACCTATATTCATCTGTACCATTACCGCTTTTGCCCCCATGGCTATTCCAACCGCTTTTTGATTTTAGCCTTTTGCCAGCCATGTCGTAGCCGCCTGCCGCGGTTGTTAGACCCCACCACTCATCATAAGAGGGCAAATGAAACCCCTCCGGGCAAGCCGTTTTTGCCGCGTCCCATGTATATAGCCTGCCGTATTTCTTACAATTAGCTTGTACCTCGGTGGGAGACAGCCGTATCCATTCGCCATTCATATTAATAGTGTCGCGTAATGGGCCGCCTTCCCCATAACACCACGAATCCGCCGTCTCCACATCTAGGTTTTTTGTCATCCATACCTTGCCGTCTGGCATTTTTGTCGATGAGCCCGATTTGTCGCCGTCGCCACTCGATGTGGTGCCCTTGGCGCTCTCGGTAGTGTTGTTTGATGTTGGGTTGTCATCCCCGCAGCCGGAGATGAGGGCGAAAAGGGCGGTTAGGAGTAGTAGGTGTTTCATTTTGGGGTCTCCTTTGGTTGCCGTTTTCTATCCAACAAAAACTTTCTAACTCTGTCGTGTAATTCTTTATGGTCTGGCTGTTGCCTTTTGACATTAGACATCAACAATTTGTCAAGATCGTCAAAATGATATATATACTCATCTTTTCCCACGCCATCCTTATATCCGTCGCTTTTAGCGTCTAAGAGACTATGGGCAAACGCCCAAGCATAATACTCTTCATCGTCGGAGGGAGACACGTTAAGCCCAGTTTTTGACTCTAAATTGTCTATGTCGTATGATATATGACCAAGCTCGTGAGCCGTGATAAGCCTAATATCCTCATCTTTCATATCTATACGCTCGCACGGCAAAAATATCGTACACCCGCGATTATAGAAAAATACCACCGAGGAGCAATTCCTTGTCTCCGTCATCTTTGTGGTTATGTGGTAGCTTGGCCTTGCGGCTGAGGCGCAATGGATTATGTACTCCATCTCGCGTATTGTGTGCGCAAGATAGTTATGTCTATTAATCATCGCCAAACGCCGAGCGTCGCCTATCGGGTCTTTGTCGGTGGAGCCGTCCGTCATTTAAAGTTTCTCCAATGCCCCAAATAAACCGACTCTTCGAGTAGGGATAGCATATCGTCATCTTTGATATGGCTGGAGCTACGCGTGGCTATAACCCCGGTCTTTTCTATGAGATGGGCTATCTTGGCACTCTCGTCGGCAAGCCCCTCCTGCTCATAATATCCGGCGAGCTGTTCGGGGCTGACGACGTCTTCTAATAGTACTCTGTCCGCAACCAGTGTACTCACAAAATACCTCCTTGCTAAGATTTAAGGTTTTATTATAAATATACTTAATTTACGGCGTAACGTGTTTTTTATTTTCGCCTCGGCAATCCGAGGTCGCCCCGCCTTTATTGTAAACGCCCCCATCAGTCGCCGTGCGGGGCCGTTTTTACCCCTACCGTAGCCGACGAAAGTCATTGAAAGGCACGTGTCCATTAACTGGCACATCCTTAATGGCCCCCTCCTCGGCAAGCTCTTTCAGCGCTGCCATTAGGCCTCGCGGCTCTTTGCCGTTAAAGACCGTATCTATCATTGTAGCCGTGTTCGCCGGATTATTGCCGTCAAGATACTGCATTATTTTATCTTTTAGCTTCTCGCGCCCGCGCTTCTCATGCCACCTCCAAACGACAATAGCCGCCGCAGGTAACGCTACGACTATGGCGAGATATAAAAAATTGTCCCTTATGCCGTCCCACACCCCACCGCCTCCCGTTGGGGAGGTCTGTTGTCCGAGCGCGGGCAATACGATTAGCGGCACAATTAACAGAATCTTGCGGCGCATGGCAAAACCTCCCTTTACTGGTTATCGTCCTACTCTTTGGGCTTGCCCGTACTGCCCCTTTGTTCTATCTTGCCCAGCCTGACGATAACATCATCGATCTTTGACTCAATTCTGGCCAAAGCGCCAGTGGCTACTGCCTGTTCGTAGTTATCATATTTTTTGATAAACTCACTGATAATGATCAAAGCGTGTTTTTGTTTAGAGTCCGTGGTGTGTATTGTACGCGTTTGTTCTAAATACCCAATTGCGCCGGAAATGTCATTGTCTCCCACGGCTTTTTCGGCCTTAGACAGGGCGGCGATAAACGCCTCGTCTTTCACCGATTCAGCGACTACCCTAACACGCCTTATTAGTTGCGGGATTTCAATCCGCGCATATTCATTTTTGTCCATACCGCCTCCTATTGGTTGGTTTCTTGTTTTTTTCTACCTAACAAAGTTCCTTATCTTCTCCACAAACCTGCCCACATGGGGCAAGAGCGAATCTAATTCACCGTCAACCCTAAATACATCGTCATAATTCGTACCCATTGACGGGTTTTTGATATTGATATTCTTAGTCCTGCCTTGCAGTTTTACTGTGCCAACCGTCAACGGCCCGCCCTTGCTTTCGTCGTAATACTGTACGGTTATTGCCCCGTTCGCCTCCCGATATAGATTGATGTGCGGCGCGTATTTGCCAGCCGACCCCATAAGCGCGTCTAAGAACGTAGTTTCTTCGGGCGTGGTTTCATATTGCTTTTTGGCGTTTGGTTTGGGCTTGATGTTATACATTACAAAACTCTTTTTTTGTTTGGTTAATTTGCTATTTTTTGGACACCATTAGTGTCCCTGGCCTTTAATCCGATAATAAGCGTCATACTTGCGGAAACCGCAGATATTGCACCTGCAACATAACGGTCTTTGGCTATACAATATATCGCAATTAATATAACAACTGCCGATACTATTATCGCAGAAACGAACCACCTGTTACCACTCTTTATGGTGTCTTCCTGTATTTTTAACTGCCTCTCCCGCTCAATTTCAGACCTTCTCTTTTTTTCATAACCATCATAGCTGGCAATAAACCCTTTTATGTGGGTCGCCGTACCCCTAAACCATTCACAATCTATGTAGTTTGAGTAAATATTTTCTAAACGACCAATGGCTCCCGGTACATCGTTCTTTGACAGGTCGTCGTCTACGTCAGATATGTCTTCACCTAAAATACGCGAAACCTCCGCGCCCATAGCTGTCTTCATGCGCCTCAATACAGACGGCAACTCTCTTTTGACAAATTCTGCCCTTTGCGTAAAAATGTCTTTTTCCGAGCTATCGCGTTTATGCTTATTTTGTGCGCTGTCTACCCTCTCTATCTCGCCAACACGGAAAGATACGAGGTCGATTTTTTCAGACAAAGACCCGATTTCAGATTTTAGTTCATCATGGCTACTCTCTACCTGCGACTTTATAGACTCTATGACGGGAAACACCTTCATCATATCGTCGTATATTTTATTCACGTCTATTTCTATGTGCCTACCTTCACTGTTAAGCGGTTCAGCGCTCGGCATACCGTCCTCGCTTTTTTCAATATTGTCGTCTTTCACCCACAGCGCGAGGTGTTGAACGCGCTTTACTACCGTGAATCCGTGCCGTTTAAACCAATAGGGTTGGCCCCGCTACCCCTCGAACCGATACGCATTATATACCGCTAAGGCCCTTTGCTGTCCACGAGTTTTTATGGCAATCAACGTGATCGGCCACCCACTTCTCGTGCTCGCCGAGTTTCTCCTGCACTGCGGCAAGCTCCCTGCGCAAGTCAATCACGTCTTGCACGCTCGCGGGTGCCGCCTTTTGCGCCTCAAGCTCTTTTAGTTTTTTGTCCAAAAAGTCTTTTGAGAAAAAATCGTCTCGACCTATACCCAATATCTTTGCGGCATTGTCTATTTTGTCGTCGGGGATATCTCCATATTTGTCGCTACCGTCTGCGTAAACATATCCTATTTCGGCCTGTTGGCGTATACTGTCTTTGGATAGCCCGCGAATTTTACACAAGACCTCGACAACGTCAAAAAAGGCTTTGTTTTTGGTGCTCATAAGTGCTCTCCTTTTGAAAAAGTTAGTGTTTTTATATCCTCATTATTATCGGAATTACAACTATTTTTGTGTCTTGCCCCCTTTTACAGGTTCCACTCCAAATAAAGACAACTGCTCTATCTTGTCTACAAGTTTTTCTGCCGCCCTTATCGTGCTCTTGCTGGTGTCGGATATATCTTTTTGGAGTCTCGTCAGTTCCTTTTGCGTTTCCGCAACGCTTTTCTGTATCTCTTGGTGCTGTGTTTTTTCTTGGTGAAAATTCTGTTTTTCGGTTGCCAAGTCTGCCCGAATGCGCTCCAATAGCCCCAAAGCCGGAGCCTCGCCCACGCCGGAGGCGGAAGTCAGGGCGGGCGAGACCACAGGCTCGACCCCCATTAATATGTAATCGGTGGTCGTGTTGAGCGCCTTGGCCATGAGTACTACCGTCTCCCCATTGGGGATCACGCCCCGATTCCACGAGGCCGCCGCCCCGCTACTTAGGCCTATTTTTTCGGCTAAACCGGACGGGGCCAGCCCACTTTGAGCGCATAAAACCTCCAATCGTCGGTAAAACTCCGGTTTATCGTCGTTTTCGCGGTGTTTGGCCATATTTTTTCGACTCCTTAGGCTCGTCGCAACTCCTATAAAAATCAACGACTTACAGAAAAACCACGAAAAGCCACCGAAAAAAGTTAATAAAATTTAAAAAAAATATTGATTTTTCTTAAAAAATAACGTATATTTATAATAGATTACGATTTTGACCGACAGTCAATATATCGGCTTAATCCGACCCTAACTTTAAAAAATACATACTTACTTATAATATAGTATACGGCGAGGAGGTAAAATGTCAGAAAAAAGATTTTTGTCGGTTCAGGAGGTGGCGGATAGGTGGGGGTTGAGCTATCCGGCTGTCCGGAGCGTGATTTCCGAGGGTAGGCTTCCGGCGTCCCGTCTCGGCGGGCGTCGGATGAAAATCGACATCGACGACCTTGTGGCGTATGAGGCGGCGGCTAAGGGGTTCGGGGCGGTGCAGGGGGCAGCGAGATGATTATAGATAAAGAACCTGTGCTGAACTTCCTACGGGCTGCGGTCGCGTTAAGTGGCGGCGTGACGATTGTCGCAGAGCTGAGGGTTACTGTTGGGTGCGCGAACGCAGACTTTTTTTACAGAGGTTTTGGCGTAACCATCAGTGCACATCCGAGCGTATTGGGGTTGGCGAAGTGTAGTCTTACGGTTGGCCTTAATGTTGGCGAGTGGTTGCGGCTGGCAGAGCAAGAGACAAGCGGGACATTGTATGTATGCGTCGAGGGTTCGCCGCGCGCCACTATTGATTTGCAGGGCGGTGTCAAACCAGCTAAGAAAGGCAAGGGCAAAAAGAAATGAAGATGGAGATGATACTGCCACCGGCAATAGGAAAAGATGATCCGGGCCTAAATATGGCGTTGGATATGATACGTAGCGCTGAACACGCCTATAGGCGCGGGGATGGCAGCGATAGTCCAGTGTCCTCGGCCTTGCGTACGTTGCGACACAATATTGAATTGCAAAGGCTTATGCGGGAGGCGAACGGGTTATGAGCGGCGAGGTTATTACGATGGAGGCCGAAGGCCTGCGGCAAGTGCTACAGTCAATTGTTATGGCTGGTTGCGATGGCTTCGGATTCTTGAAATATGGCAAGGATGGCGATTTAGGGTATGCCAATGTAGAGAGTTCGCGTGGGGAGCGCATTAGGGTCATTGGGCGCGTTAGGGTAAAAGATTGTTGTTATGGCGGAGCACATTTCCGCTTTGACGCAAAAAAGTGGTTATCTACGATTATGTCAGTAGTGGCCGATTGCGTGACCGCTCATGCGGAGTATGGTGTGGCCAATGACTTATACGGCGGGCCATTAAAAACAGATAGGCGACAGATTGGCGCGGAAATGAAACGTCAGGGTGCGATGAACCATGAGTAATGATAAAGGATTGGAGGCGTAGGTATGTTCGGATACACTATGGGCATTGTAGATTGGGTGGCGTGCGGTGCGTTTGCGCTCCTTGTCCTCTTGTGGGTTGTTTGGCTTGTATTAGGCTATAGGTCGTATAGGCTAAGGCAAGAGATGGAGCACTCTAGGGTGAGGCGGGCCATTGCCGAATTAGGTTGGACGGTAGCAAGTGAGTCATCTTTAACGAGGTTAGAGCTTGCTGCGATGCGGAGGCGCATATTGACCATGATGGACACGCTAAAAAGAAATGGGGAAAAAACAAATGGCAAAGACTAAAAAGACCGCGCCTGTGGCTCAGTTGAACGAATATGAGATATTAAATAAGCCATACAGAGCGCCAACCAATGAATACGAAATCGCAGACCGCAAGCGGCGGCGTGTCTTATGGGATATTAAATCAGGTACCGAGGCGCTAATTGACGCAGTTAATAATGGTGACGTGATCTTAGCGCAATACGCCTGTATGGACATAGAACGGGCAGTGAGCAAGGCGCTAAAGTGGTCGCGGCAAGACTGGGATTATGCGATAAACGAGAGGGTGGTTTCCGAAGAACAGCGGCGAATCGCAGAGACTTACCGCAATATAAAGAAAAATAATCAAAGCGCGGGCGAAGAATGAAGCCCTATAGCCCCATAATCCTATCCAAGCCCCCAATCTGGGAGCGGGTAGAATTGCCGGAGATACCGCGCGGGGAAGCGTTACGAGCTTTGGCGTGTAGGGTTACAGGGCGCGAGGTTTTGGAGAGCGTAGTATTAGCACCAATAAACGATCAACCGGGCGCGCAAGCGCCAGAGCCGGGAGGCGGTATGAGCAAGCAAATGGCAGTTTTGAGGTTCCCCGCGCCGAGAATGTGTAGCGGTTGCCCGCTTGAGGAATGGGACGACGACGAGGGCTATAATCGTTGTCGGGCGGTATTGATAATCGGCGGCGACGCGAGGGAAATTAAAAGCGCGGACGTTGTACGTGGGCATGAGTACGTTCGCCCGGATTGGTGTCCGTTGGATGTCGAAGCGGTTACAGATGAGTATCTCAACGGGCGTGACGATAGGGTTTATCCCGTGGAGGGCGCGCAATGAGCCTGATCTACGAGCCAAGCGGAATGGCGCGGGAATATAGCCCCTACGCGCTAAATCTCTATACACAATGTCCGCACGGGTGCCTATACTGTTATGCGCCCTCGACGCTTAAAAAAGACGCGAAAGACTTCTATTGCGTCCCCCGGCCGCGTCGGGCTGTACAAGAGCGGCTGTTGAGCGAGTTGAGCCATTTCACGCCGCAAAAGCAAGTGTTGCTGTCATTTATCGGCGACGTATACGGCGAGACCGCAGACGACAACGCTTTGACGCGGTGGGTGTTGCAGGTGTTGCAGGAGCGTAACGTGCCGGTGGCGATATTGACAAAGGCCGCGCCCTATCGTATACATAGGGATTTGACCCTGATGACGGAGTTCGGAAACCGAATCCAAGTAGGCGCGTCGCTGACTTTCAACAATGACGATGACTCGCGGAAATGGGAGCCGGGCGCGGCATTACCGTGGGAGCGCGTCGGGCTGTTAGAGAGTGTAAGCGGTTGCGGCATCCCGACTTTCGCGAGCTTCGAGCCGGTAATCGATCCGGCGCAGTCGTTGGAGTTAATGGAGCGTACCATTGACTTTGTGGACACCTACAAAATCGGCAAGCTCAACCGCCACAAAGGCGCGGAGGGTGTCGATTGGACAAAGTTTTTAGAGTCGGCGCTGGCGATATTGCGTCCAGCGGGAAAAAGGATTTACATTAAGCAATCGTTGCGGCAAGCGGCTCCGGGCGTTAGGCTGTTTGGGAATGAGTGTTTGCCGGACGAGCATTGCGTTCCGTTTGGGGGTGCGTGATGTACCATTGCAACACAGACACGGATACGCGCCGGAAGCTGTACAAGATATACTTGTTGTGCAAATACGGAAAACTGCCGGAGCGCATGGCAAGATTCAAGCTCTTCCGCGTGATGGGAAATGATACGTTTCCGTCCAAGATTTATGAGGACACCTTTTATCGGAACGAGTTTTGTAATTGGGGTGACGGCTATAAACTATGCGGACAGTTTTCCGATCACGGAGAAAAAATGCAATGGATGACCGTTGATGAGGCGGTTGCGTTTGTTGATAAGTATAGGCAACACAATAAATAAAAACCAAAAACCTCCCCTTGGCGGGGGAAGGAGGTACTATGAACGCGGTACAAACGGTAAGCAATAACTCCGTCGTAAATCACGACGGGCGCGAAACCCAAACGGCAATGGTAGCGTCCAAGGTGGACGCAGAAATCCGGGCGCGTTACGCTCTCGCGGTTATGCGCCCCCGGTCGAACCTCGAACTTGAACAAAACCTACTCAAAGAATGCGAGCGGAAATCTTTCGCGGAGTCCGCATTATACTCCGTCCCGCGTGGCAACACGCGAATTGTCGGCGCGTCAATCCGTCTCGCCGAAACTGCGGCGCGGCTGGCACGGAACATCGTCGTTGAATCCGACGTCATTTTCGAGAACGAAAAACAGAGGATAATCAAAGTATCCGTTTGCGACGTTGAGGCGAACCTTACCTACTCGCAAGATGTAACGGTCGCGAAAACCATAGAGCGCCGTTACATCAAAAAAGGCGACGAAATCATAAGCGAGCGGTCGAACAGCGGCAATGAAAAAGTTTACACCATCGCCGCGCCGGAGGGAGAATTGACAATAAAACAAAACGCGCTGGTATCAAAGGCCGTGCGCAATCAAATCCTGCGGCTTATCCCCGGCGACATCATAGAGAGCGCGGTCGAGGCGTGTAAAAAGACGCAAACCGACGCCGCCGCGAAAGACCCGGACGCGGCGAAAAAATCCACGCTGAAAGCGTTTGCCGAAATCGGCGTAACGGCGGCGGAGCTGGCAAAATACCTCGGTCATAGCGTCGACGCGCTGAAACCGGAAGAGGTGGTCGATCTCCGCGTTATCTACCGGTCAATCAAAGACGGCGAGGCGAAGTGGACGGATATTGTCGCGGAAAAAGACGGCAAGAGCGGGAAGCCTAAAGTAACGCCGGCAGAGGTTGTAGTTGAGGAGACCGCGCCGCTGGACTCGGTGTTGGCGGGGAACGGGGCGAAGAAATGAGCGCGAAACCAATTCACAGCGGACTTGTTGTAGTCACGCAGAAAATATACCTATGCAACGTTGGCGGCAACGCCAAAGAGTGTATGTATGGCGACGACGCAGACTGCAATGGGATATGCGATCATTTGGGCGGCAACGATATTGATGAGCCTCTTTGCAAATGCGAGGCGGCAATAGAGGAGGCGAGGCGATGAAACCGATCCAGCCCGACTTGAAATTCGACGAGCGCACCCACACCTACACGTGGATAGGGCGCGTTGTGCCGAGCGTAACGCAGGTGTTGTCTAACGTCGGCGTCCGTATAAGGGAGGCAGTATTGGACAACGACAACATCTATTACAAGGGCGAGTGGGTTCCGGTCGGCTTTGATGATAGATGGTTACAAGACGACACCGCCGCGCAATTCGGAAGCGCGTTTCACAAAGTCGCGGCGGGAATACTTGAGGAGAAAAAGGTAGGTTATCCCGACGAGATGGAGGGGTGGGTTGAATCATTCCGGCGCTTTATTGCCGAGTTCAACGGTCTCGACATCGTAGACATAGACAGAATACGCCTTGTCGAGTGTCCGCTTTACAGCGAGAAATACGGCTATTGCGGGACGTTTGACGCAATAGGAAAAACGAAGGACGGCAAGGGTTATATGATTTACGATTGGAAAACGGGGACGGGAAAAGAGTCTTTTTGGCCGTTGCAATTAGCCGCCTATGCGCAGTTGGCAAGTGAATATTTTGGCTTTTGCAATATCGAGGGTACGGTTGTTAGATTTTCGGAGAGCGGGTATAAAATCTTTCCCGTGTTGGGAAAGTATAACGAGTACGGGTTGGAGTTTCAGCGGTTTAACAGTTGTTTGAACGTTTACAAGATGGTGAGGGAGGATTAACATGACCGAATCAATCGACATTAACGCCTTAATCCCCGTCGAGAAGCAAGAGAAAATCGACAACTTCTTGACATGGTCGGTCGGCGTGTGCGAGGTAACGGTAACGAGCGACGACGAATATCAACACGCCGCGTCTCTTTTGCGGGAAATCAAAAGCGCGAAAGACGCGCTTGACGACGACCGGAAAGAAATTGTCTATCCGTACAAACAAAGGACAAAAGCCGTCGACGACAAATACCGCGAGGTGCGTATCAAGATCGAAAACGCGGAAAACGTTTTGCGCCGGTCGGTGTCGGATTGGGCGGCGAAAAAGGAGCGGGAGCGGCTTGAAGCCCAACGAAAGCTGGAGCTTGAAGCCGCCGAAGCCCGGCGCAAGGCGGAAGCGGAAGCGGCAAAGGCGGCTGAAAAGGCTGAAGCGTTACGCGAGGCGGGAAAGCAAGCGCAAGCGGAAAAGGCCGAGGCAAAGGCGCAAATTGCAACAATGCAAGCGCAGGCCATTGTCGCGCCGATTGTCGAAGCCGCGCCGAAAGCAAGCGGGATAAGTTACCGCAAATCTTGGGAGGTGGAAATCACCGACTACAAGAAAGCCGTGCGGGGAATGGCCGCCGATCCGGTGTTGTCGGCGTTTTTGGAGATAAACGAGACGAAGCTGAAAAGGCACGTTGCTAATCTCGGCGGCGATGTGGTATTGCCGGAGGGGTTACGGGCGTATGAGGACACTAAGACGGTGGTGAGCGGGAAAAGATAAGCAATGTAGGGCTGTGGCCTAACGGCACTACGCGGGGTCGAACCCTGATGTTGAGGGTTAGCAAACCTGATGCGGGAACCAGCCCGCCGCCCTACATCTTTTTAAAGGAGGATTATGTCAAGATCACGGAAAAGGAATCCGGGCTGGACTGATGGCGAGGGTAGCTATAGAAAAAGATATAGCAAGCGAGCCGCGGCAAGAAAAGTTCGACACGCTGACGAAGTCGGAGCCGGTGGAAGTTATAAAAAACACTTTGAACAATGGGATATAGCGGATTACGCATATCGATTAGGTTATAGCGATGGGATAAAAAAGGAAATTACGACAATCGACCAATATGATATTGATGAAGATAAACGCGATTTTGCTATTAATTATAAGTTTGTGAGAAAGTAGGAGGGGATTATGAAAGAGTTTGATACGAGAAAACGAGAAATCGCTGACCATATCCATGAGATGGCCGATGGTCTTATAGATACAATATGTATCTATGGTAGCGAGTTTGACCCTGACGTTCAGGATATAGAGCTATTTAATCTGTACAAGGCGTTAAGAAATTACGAGGGGCGCAAACGCTTGGAGACGTGGAAATGACAGCAGTCCAACTAAACATATTCGACGTGCCCGACCCTGCAACGGCTCAACCCGTGCGGACGGAAAGCGCCCGGAGACCAAGGCGCATAATCCGTCCCGGCACACTGTCAACGCTGACAGTGCGGACGAGCCGCCGAGACTTGGTTGGGCCGCATAATGCGACCGCCGCGCTAAAAGCGGCTTTTATGCGAGGCGACGAATTGACTCCGATGGACGCGCTTGCAAGATTTGGTATGCAAGCAAACAGTTTTCATCGGGCGCGGGACGGGTTTAAAAAAGAGGGGATGGCGTTTATCAAAACGCCGCACAAGGCGAACGGGAAAACGTATAACTCGTATAAAATGGACAAGGAAAACAGTAACGTTGGCGGTGTAGAATGAGAAAAGACTTTGCAATGCGCGGTTCGGCATCGGGAATGATATTTTGCTGTCCCGATAATTACAGACGCGCTAAAGATAGTCTGTTTGGTGGTACGGAAAACTGTTTATCGGCTGTCTTTGATTTATTTGGTTGCATATACTTAAACACAATTGCCTCTCTTTGCACAAATTCAGTTTGCATTGAGCGGCATAAAAAACGTAGCGTCGGGAGGGCGGGGTGAACGTTCAACAATTAGACTTATTCGAGACGCTGGCGGCCTCCTCTCCGGCTAAGGGATATGACTTTGGCGGGGCGAAAGAATTTTATAATTTCAATGAGCATAGCCGCGTTAAGAAAATATTTGACGCCGTCTTTGACATGGATATTCGCGGGTTCGCGTATGCGTGTATAGGCGACGACGCAAGCCGTTGGATCGGCGTAATGCTAAATCGGGTACTAATTGACCCCTTTCGCTTTGACGAGGCGTTACACGATAAGCACGGCGAGTATGAGACGCAAGGCAAGTGTATGAGAGATGTGATAGTAGAAAATTACGGGAAAGCCGGATTAGATTTGTTTATGGCTTTGACCAATTTCGCGAGGGCGAAGTAATATGATATACGGCTATGTAAGAGTATCGACCGACAAACAGACCGTTGAAAACCAACGCTTTGAGATTAACCGCTTTTGCAAGCGGCAAAAAATCAAAGTCAATAGGTGGGTAGAAGAGACCATATCGGGCACTACCGATATAGACAAGCGGAAATTAGGCGCGCTGTTGGGGAGTTTACAAAAAGGCGATATTATGATAAGTTCGGAGTTGTCGCGTTTGGGGCGCAATCTGTTTATGATAATGTCGATTCTTAGTATATGTATGGAAAAGGGGGTTCAGGTGTGGACGATTAAGGATAATTACCGTTTGGGCGATGATATTAGTTCAAAGGTTCTGGCGTTCGCGTTCGGATTGTCCGCTGAAATCGAACGTAACCTAATTTCGCAACGGACAAAGGAAGCGTTTGCGCGTATGAAGTCGGAGGGGCTTCCGATAGGTAGGCCGTTGGGTGCAAGGTCAAAACGGATAAAACTGACAGGGAAAGCAAGGGAGATAAAAAAGATGTTGCGCGAGGGCTACACTAAAATTGATATTGCGCGTGCTATGGGGGTTCATAGGTCGTCATTGCGGCGTTTTTTGATGGAGGCCGCCCAATGAAACCGATCCCCGGCCAATGGAAACCGATCTTCCCGCGACGCAGGGCGGACAAGGTATTGATTGTCGTCGCGGTAGTGTTATTGCTGGTGATCCTTTTCGCGGGAGGGGCGAGGTGAAATTTAGCAAAGAGAGCTTTGAGTATATCAAGGCGGAAATCGAAACGGCGTATGAGGTAATGATCGAGGGTACGCCAGAAAACCTTAATTTTTTGGCGGTGGAACTTAGCATGAATCTCGTGTTGCGCGAAATAGAAAGCGTAAGGAGGGCAAGCGAGAAATGATATGCGCCCACTGTAACAACCGCGTCCGCACCAACGGCGACCCGCAATGGTTGCAGGGCGGGCATTGCGAGGCTTGCGGGGAATTGCTTTGCGGGCGTTGTCTCGACGAGGCCGATGAATACGGGAGGTGTGAGC
>Ga0268262_10004436_pt1 | contig 14513 bp, 14 predicted proteins | sample TergutNc150P3_FD_190354 | JGI IMG/M metagenome (GOLD analysis project Ga0268262, IMG submission 190354) | Nasutitermes corniger P3 segment gut microbial community from laboratory colony in Florida, USA - Nc150 P3 (SPAdes) (version 2) | ecosystem: Host-associated > Arthropoda: Insects >... | reverse complement strand
AACTGTTCTTTAAGATTGACTACCAAAAATAATCCTTGGCCATCTTTTACGTCAGAATGTTTGTAGTTGGGCATTGTTTTCTCCTTTACTTATTTTACTGGATTTCATGGAGTTTTTCTACAGCCTCTTTGCTCATTGCTCTTTTGTTTTGTTCATTATCGCTTGCATTTCCTCAAAAACAGGCCCCAGCTCGTCAAAATGCATCGCCGCCTGCCCGTCCAGATGGGTCGGCATGTTGTTCACAATGACAATACGGCCGCCCGAACGCAGGGTGTATTCGGGCATGGAGGCAGCAGGGTACACGACCAGGGTGGTTCCAAGCACCAGCATAAGGTCGGCTTTATGGGCCTGTACGGTGGCTTCCTGCAACGCCTCTATCGGCAGGCTTTCGCCGTAAAAAGTGATAGCCGGCTTTAAAACTTTGCCGCATTTCGGGCATTTAGGCATCCCGCCGGAGCGCACAACGGCGGCGGCCTCCTCAAAACCCATACGAATCCCCGGACAGCGAAGGCAGTAATGGATTTTAGGCGAGCCGTGGACTTCAATCACATTGGAACTGCCGCCCTTCTGGTGCAAAAGATCGATATTTTGGGTTATCAGCGCCTTGAGCAAGCCCCTTTTTTCCAGTTCCCCCAGGACAAGATGCACTACGGACGGCTCTTTTTCATCTATATTATAGATCAATGAACGCGCGTTGTCATAGTAAACCGAGGGGTCTTGCTCAAAAATATCAATATTAAAAACCCTTTCCCCGTTCGCGATTCCGTTCTTGCCGCGAAAATCCCGTATACCCGAAAGCGTGCTGACCCCCGCGCCCGTGAACGCCACCAGGTGCTTTGCCTCGCAAATCCATTTATACAATTCCCCGACACTCATTTTATAATCCCCCTATTCCTCATTCCTCATTCCTCATTCCTCATTCCTAATTATCTCACCCGCTCCCGTCTGCCTAATCCTTAACTCGCTTACCGCGCCCGCGCCAAAAAGCCCTTCCATTTGCGCCCTGTATTCCTCAAGCGCGTCAACCGGGACATAGGCCTGTATGGTTCCGGCAAAGCCGCCGCCGTGCACGCGGCACGCGGCTTTCATTCCGTGAGCGCGGAAAAATTCCCTTGACACGGCAAGAGCCAAAGACAGGCCCTGCGCGCGAGGGTCGCCCGGCGAATATACGTTCTGCAAAAGCTCCCATGACGAATCGCCTGACTCGTTGACAAGCTCCAGGAACTGCGGCATGGGTTCCCACGCCCGCTCCAGCAGGGCGGCCATTTCGGCTACCCTGCGATCCTCGTTGAAGAAATGAATCGCCCGCAACAGGGCGCGGTCCCCGGTTTTCTTCCTTATTTCGGGCGCGGCGGACAGCACCTGTGAAAGCTCCAGTTCCCTTAAATATTCTTTGCCGAAATACCGGGCAACCTCCCCCATCTCCTTAGGGACGGCGGCGTAATCCGGGGTCAGGTTAGCGTGGTTTCCCCTTGTATTCACCACGCAAAGGGCAAAACCCAACGCAAGCGGGTCAAAACGGATTTTTTTTACAAGCACGGAAGCGGGATCGGCAAAATCAATGGAAATTGCCCCCCCGTATGCCGATGCCGCCTGATCCATAAGGCCGCAGGGCTTGCCGAAATAATCGTTCTCCGCTTTTTGGCCGATCTGGGCAAGCTCAAGCGCGGAACGTTTCCCTCCCTGGTACAGCGAATCGAAGATTTTCGCGATAAGCACTTCCAGCGCGGCGGATGACGAGAGGCCCGACCCTTGCAAAACGGTGGACGAGGCATTTGCGGAAAACCCGCCGATTTCCCCCCTTTTCGCAAATTCCGAGGCAATCCCCCGTACCAGCGCCTCCGAAGTTCCCGCTTCCTCCGGTTTAGGCAGCAGATCCGGCATACCCCCGCCGCTGTCCAGATTCACCGTAACATCGGGAAAACCGGCCGAACGGAAAAACACCTGCCGGTCGTTACGAGGGCAGACAACGGCAACGGCGTCCATCTGTACGGAAGCGGCAAGCACCCTGCCCCGGTTGTGATCGGTATGGTTCCCCCCCAATTCGGTGCGGCCCGGGGCGCTAAACACCCTGAAATCCCCGGCATCAGCGGGGAAACCCGCTTCCGGCGAAAACCCTTCAACCAGCAAGGCATAGCGCCGCCTCTCCCGTTCCGCCGCGTCAGAACCGTACAGAGTTTCAAAAAGACTCGCCCCTTCAGAACTGTAAAACCATTCCGGCAATCTATTCCTCATTCCTAATTCCTCATTCCTAATTCCTAAATTTGCCTCTTGCAATTATACGCCATCCGTGGTATCTTTTCTATATATTTTTATATAAGCGAGGTTTTGAAAATGGCCTATAAAATCGACGATTCCACTTGTACCAACTGCGGCGCCTGCGAGGGCGATTGCCCGGCGGAAGCGATTTCCGAAAAGAACGACAAGCGCTGGATCGATGCCGCCAAATGCGTGGATTGCGGCGCCTGCGAAGGCTCATGCCCGGTCAGCGCCATAGCCGCTGAATAACAAGAGGTTTATGCGAAAATTCGGCAAAGGGGGGCGGGGGAACCCCGCCTTAGCCCTTGCCTTTTTTTTGTGCCGCTTTTTTTTTATATCCTCTTTTTGCACCGCTGAAAGTATTGAAAGCGGCGTTTATCCTTTAATATCCCAACTGAACCGGCGTGATGAAAATTTCAAGCGGCTCATAAGCGATGTTGAGGCAAACCGGAGGCGCGTTTTTAACAGAACGATAAGCTGGCGCGATCCGAATCGCGAAAGCGCGGGCGACATCGCAGGGGCCCTTACCGTATACCGTTATGTGCCGAATGAGGATGACGATATTTTATCGCTTGCCGCCCGCTGCAGTATTCCGTATTCCGCCCTTGCAAGCGTCAACCGGCTGAGCAACTCGGCAATGTTTGAAGCAGGCAAGCCCGTGCTGATACCTTCGGTTCCGGGGATCTTTGTGCCAAAGGAACCTAAGTCGGATATAGAGATTCTTTTGGCTTCCAGTCGTTTTCCGCCCGCAGAGGATGACGCGGCGGAGATTGTAATGAACGGCGTTGAGTTTTTCTTTTTCCCCGGCAAGGAATATGACACGACCGAAAGGGCGTTTTTCCTGAACACGGGATTCCGTTTCCCCCTGCGCTCATACCGGGTCACCAGTACGTTCGGAATGAGGAAAAATCCCGTAACAGGAAATATGCGCCTTCACCAGGGGATAGATCTGGCGGCCCCCGCCGGGACTGAGGTTTATGCCGCCGGAGACGGCGTTGTTACGGAAATCGGGAATAACCCCATTTACGGAAACTACATTATTATCCGGCACAATAATAACTGGGCAAGCCTGTACGGACATCTGCAAAGCGTCGGAACCTCCTTGCGATCAAATGTAAAATCAGGTACTATTATAGGGCGGGTGGGATCTACAGGACAGTCCACCGGCCCTCATCTTCACTTTGAACTGCGGCAAAACGGGAGGGCGCAGGACCCTGATAAATTTCTATTCTTACCCGGCGGTCGTTAACGCAAATGCAAAGGCTGATTTTTGTTTTTGTTGCCTGCCTCTCGCTGCACCAGCACCCGGTATGGGCGGAGTCTTTCCGCGCCGTTGTTGCCGGCAGTCTGGAGCTGTCCGCGTCCAATCCCGAAGGAGCCTCAATCAGCCTTGCCAGTAACAGCTCGGCTGTTGTCCGTTTGGGAAGGGACACCCGCTTTTTAAGAGGCGTGGAACTGGAGCTTACCGCGCCCCAGGCCTGGCTTGCGTACCGGGGCAGCCTCGCGATGCTGGTCTATGCGGAGCTTGACCAACAGCCTTCCAGGGGGATCAGCGATCTCGAGGGGCGGCGCGTCGCCTTTGATCCGCTGCCGAACAAGGTGGTAAACATTTACCAGATACCGGTACGTTCCGCGCACGGGTTAAAAACCAGCCCCTACGCCGTAGTCCTTCCCGATACGGTGCTTCCGTCGTCGTTTCCCATCGTGTTCAGGCTGATGGCTATAATAAAGGGCGTAAGCGAAGAGCTTGAAAACATGACGTTTACCCTGACGGCAAGGCCCATTCTCAGCAACGAAGGGGCGGTGAAGATCAGCCACCGCTACCCGCAGCAGCTCAGGGGCAGGCCTTTTACCGTTTTAATCGACGATGTTGTCATAGAAAATCCCTCCGAAGAGCGGCTTCTCAGGGAAGGGGAGCATCATTTAGTGGTGCTTTCCGACGATTACCGCAATGAAAGCCGCCGGTTCATGGTGGAACGATCAAAGACCATCGATCTTTTGATTGAATTGCAGGACCCGACCCCTCTTATCATTTTTGAATCTCCTGAAAACGCCCGAATTTTTCTCAACAACAACCCGGTATCCCGCGACAGCGGCCCGATTCCGGTGGAGCCAGGGCTGCATGAGGCAAGATTCCTCATCGGCGACTACACGCTTACCAAAACTCTTAGCGTCCAGAGGGGAAAAACCTACAAAGTCGCCGTATCTGTCGGCATTGACGTAAATGAAAGCGATTAGGTTTCCGCCAAAAAACCGTTAAAGGAAACGGGAAATCGAACCGATATACTAAATGTTGGGTGTATAGTTCCCCTCCCAAATCACTATACATCCAACAGCCTTAAGGGGCATGGGCCGGTGAAAACCGGCCTTTTTTATTTTTACGCTATATGTTAAATTTTACGTTCCTACGAGACCTTGACACAATCCGTCAAAAAACATAAAATTATACAAAATATAAGGAAAACCAATGGAAAACAAAAAAATCTGGCTGGCCATGATGCTGGCATTCGTAATGGCAGTTGCCGGTTGTAACAAGAAGGCTGCTGTTGTGGTTCCTCCTGGGACAATGGACTTGAGCATTAAAAATGACACCGGGGAAGTTGTTGAAAAAGCGGTGATAAAGCCGTCCGGCGCCGATGCCTATATGCAAACCGCCCGCATGGAAAAAGGCGGTTCTTACACTGTTTTTCTGCCGAAATCCGATTCCTATGCCATCATCCTCATTGACTCAAAAGGGCATCATTACGGAAAGGAGAATATTCAGTGGGCCGAAGGAGCGGCGGAATTGCAGGTAACAAAAAAAGATTTTATCTCGCAGGGCCTTTGGGATTCAATCAAAAAAACAATAGGCTTATAAAAATGAGGAATGAGGAATTAGGAATGAGGAATAAAGAAGCCTTCTTCCCTATTCCTAATTCCTCACTCCTAATTCCTCATTTTTCTCTCCTCTGTCTTGACTTTTTTTGCTTACTTCTATAGGATTATACTATGGGAAAACCCGAGGGAACCGCTTCAGTTCCCGGCTCTATCGCGGCACTTCTCGTCTCTCTTATTTTAATTGTAGCAATAGTCATAGGTATCGGCCTGGGGCTAACCCTTGCCGAAACGAGAAACATTATAAACCAGGAAAATTTTGTCGAATTCGCCCCGGCGCTCCCGACCAAGCTTCTTGACATCAACGGGACATTGATAACCGAATTCTCCGCCGAAGAAAAACGCGAAATGGTTCTGCTGAACGAACTGCCCAGGCACCTCATCCACGCGGCGTTGGCGCGGGAAGATCCCAATTTTTACAGCCACAGGGGCTTCAGCGTCAGGGGAATAGCCCGCGCCTTTTTTGGGAGGCTTACCGGAAAGAGGCTCGGAGGAGGCTCCACAATCACCCAGCAGGTAGCGGGAACATTGTACACTGACCGTAACGAGATGACCTTTAAAAGAAAAATAAAAGAACTGTGGTGGGCAATACAGCTTGAACGGCGTTATACGAAAAACGAGATACTGGAAATATACCTTAACTATATGTATATGGGGCCGGGAACCTACGGCGTAGAAGCGACAAGCAAATATTTTTTCGGCCACAGCGCGAAAGAGATCACCCTTGCCGAGGCCGCCCTTCTGGTTGTCCAGCTTTCCAGCCCTTCGCGTTACAACCCTCTGTCCAAGCCCAATGAGGCCATGGACCGCCAGCGTTATACGCTTGACCGGATGATCCAGTTCGGCTATGCCACAAAAGAAGAAGCGGAGGAGTCTTTCAGCGAATACTGGGCAAATTACGATTTCACCCGCGCTTCCACGTCGGCGTTCTACCACCGCGAAGACAAGGCCCCCTGGTTCAGCGAATACGCCCGCAGGGAGCTTGAAAGAATGATGTACGGCTCCAGGGACTATTACCGCGACGGTTATACAGTGCATACCACTCTGGATTTGCGCCACCAGGCGGCGGCGGACAAATTCATGGCGGAAGGGCTTAACAAGGCAAACAGGGAATTCAGCAGGTCCAGGGGGAGGAGCAATTCTCAGGCGGAGCGTATCTACGTGCCCATAGTTGACCTGCTTACGCTGGCCTTCGACCTTAACGACATACACTCGACTTCCTCGGCGCAAAACGAGCAGAAGTCGCTTTCCCGTTACACGAAAACAGTCAACCCGATAGTTGACATGGCGGCCCTGGCGTTCGGCATAAACGACCTTAAAGTGATAACAAACGCCGGTTTCGGCGAACTAAAGGACAATACGGAACGGAATATAGTCGAGGGGGCGCTGATCTCCATTGAAAACCAGACAGGTTATATTACGGCGATAGTCGGCGGCTCAAAGTACGACGAGTCAAACCAATTGATCCGCGCCACGCAGGGCAACATACAGCCCGGCTCGTCCTTCAAACCCCTGTACTACTCTGCTGCGATAGACACGAAGAAACTTACCGCAGCGTCGCTTATTTATGACGTGCCGGTTGTCTTCCATAACGAGGACGGAACCCCCTATATCCCGCTGAATTTCAGGGGCGAATGGAAAGGCTCGGTTCTGTTATACGACGCGCTGTCGCATTCCATGAACGTGCCGTCGCTCAAAATCCTGGACGCCATAGGCTTTGACGCGGCGATAAGCCGCTCGGCGGATTTGCTCGGGATAAGCGATCCGGGCCAGATCCGCAAGATATTCCCCCGCGTGTATCCCCTGGGGCTGGGGATCATTTCCGCGTCGCCGCTCCGTATGGCGAGGGCTTTCGCCATATTCGGCAACCAGGGCCGCGAGGTAACGCCCATCGCGATACGCTTCGTGGAAGACAGGACAGGCCGCGTGGTGCTGGACACGGAAAAAGATCTCCGCCAGCAACAGCGCAGGGCGGCAAACCAGCAGGTTATCAGCCCGCAGAACGCCTACATAATGTCCAAAATCCTTGAAAAAACCGTTGAAGAAGGAAGCCTTGCAAACGGCGCCGGATGGGGGGCGAAATTTACCTTTAAAGACGAGAACGGAAAATCGTTCAGGATGCCGGTCGCCGGCAAGACGGGAACCCCGCAGAACTGGTCGGACGCCTGGGCCGTCGGGTACAGCCCCTACTACACCACGGCAATCTGGTTCGGTTTTGACAAACCGGGCAATTCGCTGGGCGTGGAACTGACAGGCTCCACCCTGGCAGGCCCCGTCTGGGGCGACTATATGCGGGCAATCCACCAGGGGCTTGGCCGCAGGGAGTTTGCCCGCCCGTCGTCGGGAATCGTAGAAGCGACGGTTTGCGCGAAATCCGGCCTTTTAAAAACCCCCTCATGCAACCAGGGCGAAGTTACCCTCCCCTTCCTTGCCGGAACGCAGCCCACAGCGGCATGCGACATACACGGCGGCAACTCAAGAGTAGCCGCCTTAGACACAATGCGGAGCGGCACGCTGGGAATGGATGATAATGTCCTCTCGCTGAAAATGCCCACTCTGCCCGCCGATCTTTTCCCCGATATGACGGCAGACAATCAGAATCAAAACAGCCAGACGGGCAGGCAGCCAGGCAGGGGAAATAACCGCAGGCAAAACCAGTCAAACCCGCCGCAAAGGAATCAAAACCAGGATATGCCCTCATGGCCGTTAAACAACTTCTGGCTGGATGACGACATGCCTATTTCGCCTGTACAGGAAAGCAGGCCGGGAACTGTAGACCTTCCGGTAACCGCCTCCGATCGGGCGAAAGCAAACGCCGCGCCGGAGACGCACGCTTCCAATCGTGAAACTGAATACCGGCCGCCAAGCCCGGCTAACGATCCGTCCGCATTTCAGGGCCTGGATGAAGATCCTGTTTACGGCGGGCTTGAAATTCCCCAATATAATCCCCTGTTGGACTAAATAAGGAAAACCATGCAAGTACCAATAAAAGACATAATAGTCAAAAAAAGAATCAGAAAAGAATTGGGAGATATAGAGACGCTGGCGGAAAGCCTCAAATGCCACGGCCAGATCAGCCCCATTCTCATAAGCAAGAAAAACATTTTAATTGCCGGGGGAAGACGGCTTGAAGCGGCGAAAAGCCTTGGCTGGCGGACAATAAACGCGGTAATACTCGAAGATTCCTCCGAAATCTCAAGGCTGGAACTGGAAATCGAAGAAAACACACAGCGGCGCGATTTTACAATGGAAGAGCTTGCCGAGGCTACGCAAAAACTCTACCGTATGAAAAACCCGGGATTTTTCAGCCGGATATTTAACGCCGTTGTCCGCTTTTTCAAATGGCTTTTCAAAATTGAAAATAAATAGAAACGCCGGTTTTTATTCTTTTAATACATAAAATTAGCTTTTGGAAACTAGACATCTGCACCGGGATTAGGTATTATATAAGAAAAGAACAAGGAGATTAAGAATGAAAAAATTTGTTGTTATGTTCCTAATCGCGCTGGCAACGTTAGGAGCTGTTACTTTTACTGCTGCCTCTATTACTGCCTGTGTGACCCCGCCGCCGCCGCCGCCGCCTCCCCCGCCGCCGCCGCCTCCTCCTCCCCCGCCGCCGCCTCCCCCGCCGCCGCCGCCGCCGACAAGGACGCCGCCCGATTTATCCCCGCCGGATATCAGCGTGGAACTGACACCCCAGCCTTACAGCCCGATTAACGCCGACGGCAAAGAACAGAATTTGACCGCAAGAATTAACGTGAGAAGCGCGTCCAAGATTTACGCCTGGCAAATCGAAATCCGCGACCCCGGGAATAACGTATTCTATTCCGACGGAGGAGGAGAAAACGTGCCGAGAACGTGGACATGGGACGGCAAGAACAAAGACAAAACCGAAATGGCAGAGTCCGCAACCAAGTACACTTTCTCGCTTCGCGTCACCAATATATACCACGGCTCAATGAAAGACGGGGAAGGGTTTATCATCCCGGCGGATAAAATAGACGAAGCCACCGGGGAAAAAGTTACCGGAGAATTAGTTAACGGATCAACAACCTATCAACGCGACCTGACCATCGACGTGCTGGTACAGAGGGAAGAGGGAGGCGTTCTCAGGATTATAGTCCCGTCAATAGTCTTCGCGCCAAATTCCGGCAACTTTACCGAAGAGACCAATGGTCTTACTCCTGAGATGATCGAAAACAACGAGAGAATCCTCAAGCGTATCGCCGAGGTTCTCGCCATTTTCAGCACTTACAATGTAAAAGTTGAAGGCCACGCGAACCCGATCTCCGATCCCAAGAGGCCCAGAGATCGGGCCAGGGAGGAAACAACCGGCCTGTACCGCGGCGACAAAGGCCTGCAGCCCCTCAGCAAAGAACGCGCGGAATCGGTTGTGGATTACCTGGTAAGCCTCGGCGTAGACCGCTCCAGGCTGACTCCCATAGGCATGGGCAGTCAAAGGATCAGGGCCGAGTTTACCGACAGAGACAACTGGTGGAAAAACCGCCGTGTTGAATTTATTCTCGATAAACCGGAACCCCCGAAGCCGCCGGAGCCGCCAAAACCGCCGGAGCCGCCGATAAGCAACAGATAAAAACGGCGTCTTTTACGTTACCGCAGCCTGCATTACAGTTTTATGTTTTGCCGGCTGCGGTGACTTCATTTGTAAGGTTTTCCCCCCTCAAAAAACAAGAAAAACAAAAAAATTGTAGCAAAATCGCGCAAAATACTATATAATGTAGATTTATAAGCAAGCTAATTTATCCAGAGGTTGGTGTAGGTGACAAAACTAGATTTTCCCAAGATACACTTCTATGATCAGGATTTTGTCGATATTTACGATAAAACATGGGCCTGGCTTCAGGATTGTTGGAACAGCTCGACTGAAAAAGGCGGTATAGAAGGAAAATTCTTTTCTTATCCCGGGTCCCAGACTGTATACCAGTCCGACGCGATATATTCGTCTTTTTTTCTGGTTTACTCAAACCGGATTTACCAGGCGACGCCCAGTTTGGATCTGTTTTACGAGCGCCAGGAGCCGAACGGGGCCATAAGAGCCGCTTATGACATCAATACAGGGCAGCCGGTTGTAGATCGCGACAACGCCGAATGTCTTGGTATCCCTCTTTTTGCCTGGGCCGAGTATAATATTTACCATAAATCGGCGAATAAAAAAAGGGTCAAGGACGTGCTTGCCGTTCTGGACAAGTATACCGCGTGGATAGACAGGACTTTCAGGAGATCCAACGGCCTCTACCGCGTGCCCCTTGCGGTCACGGGCATATCCAATTCCCCCCGCGAAGGGGCCTATTATTCCCTGGATTTCAACGCCATGATGGCGATCAACGCTTTGTACCTGTCGGCAATGGCCGATATACTCAACGACAAGGATTCGAGCTTCCAGTACAAGAAACAGTACTTCGCCCTGAAGACAAGGATCAACGCGCTGATGTGGGACCCCGAAGACGGTTTTTACCATGACATTGACAAAAACGAAAAAAGGCTGCCGGTAAAAACCATTGCCGGATACTGGCCGCTTCTGGCAGAGATCCCCAACGACGAAAAAGCCGAAAAAATCATCGCCAAGCTTTCCGACCCGAATTACTTCGGCGCGCCCCACCCCTTCCCCACTCTTTCGCTCTCGGATAAAGATTTTGACGAAAGCGGCCAGGGGTATCGCGGCTCGGTCTACCCCCACCTGACATTCATGGTGATAAAAGGTCTGGAACGCTACCAGCGCTGGGATCTCGCCCGCGAATGCGCCATACGCCACCTGTATTTTATGCTGGACTCGATGAGCCCGGACGGGAACCACCACAGGGGCAACCTTTGGGAAGCCTATCTGCCCACAAAAGAAGGCCCGGCAAGATGGGAGGACAAGCCCGAATTTCCCCGCGCCCAGTATCTGTCCTACGACGCGCTCTCCACAATCTGCCTGACCATCGAGAATATAGTCGGCCTGTTCATATCCCTGCCGCGAAAAACCGTGGACTGGGTTATTCCCAACCTGGAAATAATGGGCATTGAAAACCTGTCGCTCAAGAAAAACATGATAACGATACTTTCCCACAGAAGCGGGCGGGGATGGGAAATACACATGGAAAGCGAAAAGCTTTATTACTTTACCATTAACATCCTTGGGAAGAAAAAGAAGACTCTGCCCATTCCCTCGGGAAAATGTTCAATGCTTATAGATAAACTTTAACATGGAAAATCGGTTAGTCGCAATTATTGAAATTGGTTCCACAGGCATAAGGCTGCTTGTCGCGCAGATGCAGTCCGGCAAAAGCCGGCAGCGCGACAACTGGAAACCCATGGACAGCGCGGGCCGCCCCGTCGCCCTGGGGAGGGATGTTTTTAATTCGGGCGAACTTTCCCGCGAAACCCTTTTGGACTGCCTTTCCGTCCTTCAAAACTTCAAGGAACTCCTTGAGAGCTGGGATATTGCCGCAGGGGATGTCCATGTAATCGCGACAAGCGCCCTGCGCGTTGCCCGCAACCGCGATATTTTTATAGACAGGATACGGCAGGAAACAGGGTTCAGCCTTTCCCTGGTGGACGGGGTTGAGGAAAACCGCCTGCTGTACCTTGCCGTGCGTTTCGCCCTGAAACAGGATCTGCCGCTGTTCTGGCGGGCCAACTCGATGATTCTTGACATAGGCGGCGGCTCGACCGAAGTAATGCTGCTGCGCCGGGGGCAAATGGTAGCCGCCCACAGCATCAAACTGGGGACAATAATAGTAGACCAGAGGATACGTCACAGGGCGGGTCCCGGGCTGTTCAACGAAACCCACCTGAAAGAGGCTATCCGCGACACCACGCACACCCTGAACGCCGACATGGATCTTTCCTACGTGCGGATCTTTGTCGTTGCCGGTTCCGACGCCAGGCTTGCCGCAGATCACGCGGGCAAGGAGCTTAACGAGCGCTGCCGTGTAATAGCCCGCGACGATTTTACCGCTTTCGCGGAAAAGATAAAAAATTACAACGCCGAAGAATGCGTTCAGAAGCTGGGCATATCGTATCTGGAGGCCGAGGGCTTTATCCCGGGTATCCTTTTAATCAAGCTTTTTCTTGAACAGACCGGCGCCGTGCAGGTAGTGGTCCCGCTCGTGTCAATCCGGGAAGGCTACCTGATTGATCTTGCCCTAGGGGTGGATTCGGAACAGCAAGAGGAATTCTACTCGCAGATTGTAGCGTCTGCGGTAAATCTTGGAAGGAAATTCCATTTTGACGAGGCTCACGCGCGTCACGTCGCGGCCCTCTGCATGACGCTTTTTGACGCGCTGGTAAAAGAACACGGCATGGACAGGCACCAGCGTATGATGCTGGAAACAGCCGCCATTCTCCACGACATAGGCGCTTTTATAAAGTCATCCGGCCACAACAGGCACGGACAGTACATTGTTTCCAATTCTGAAATTTTCGGCCTGCCCCGCGACGAACTGGATATAATCGCCAACGTTATACACTACCACCGGGGAAGAATGCCCACCCAGGCGGACATAGAATACATAAGCCTCGAGCGGGAGGAGAGGATCATTGTGCTGAAAATGGCCTCCATACTGCGGGTCGCCGATGCCCTTGACCGAGGTCATTCCCAGCAGCTTAAAAAACTCAGCGTGGAACGCCGCGAGGAAACTGTCGCCCTGCACGCCAAGGGGGCGTATGACATTTCGCAGGAACTTGTCGCGCTGGAAGAAAAAGCCGACTATTTCCAGGCGGTGTTTGGGTATAAGGTTGTGCTTAGTTAATTAGGAAGGAGGAATGAGGAATACATATTGCTTGTGCAATAAAAGCAGAATGTGATTATTTTTTAACAACAGACAGAAAAATATTAAATAAAAATATTTCAGAAATAAAATTAATAAACCCGCTTGATTTTATACGTCAATTTTATATAGAGGGAGATGAAAAATGAGAACAGATACAATAATAAGAACGGAAGGTATGGATACCTTAATAAAAAATTTGGGGTTAGTTGAAGCAGAACGCTTTGTTATGCTCATACAAAAAGAGCCGTTTGATTACACAAAATGGCAGGAAAATCAATTTAAAGATATGACCATAGACGAAATATATAATAATGCGGCAGAATTAAGGCAAAAAAATAAAATATAAAAATTATTTACACGAGGCAAATTCCGGTGTCAATTACCTTTTGCGCTACCCATTTTATCTGAAATAGCCACAGGTATAGTTTCCATTTTGAAAAGCAAATTACAAAAATTCAGTTTTTCAATTTGAATTCTTTAACATCATGGCAAAACTTTTCAAGAGGAACATCTTTATAAAGACAACGCTGCCATTCGGTATAATCAAAGGGTTCGCGTAAAATCAAGGAAACAAAACGCTCGGTTTCCACAAGGCCAAGCGTTTTAGACAAGATTTCCAGCCCTTGGCGTTTAAGAACGGTATCAGCCGTCATTTTGCAGCCTCCTTAAAAAGTCTATGGGGTCAATTACTACAATATCTTTGATAGATTTGTTGAGAATTTTCTTGTCAACGGTTATAAAATAATCGCTTTTACCGTAAACAGCGCACGCAATATGGACGGCATCTTTTTGCCTTAGACCAACATCCATGTATTCCCTTGCCTTTTCAATTATTGCATCGCTAATCATCACCTTACCGGAAGCCAGCGTTTCCCATTCACTGATTTTTTCACGCCGTTCCTCAAACGGGTTGTCGTTATTTTCATAATCTAAAACATCAGACCAAATAAGCGTAATTTCATTATCTTTTATCATCTGTTGAATGGCAAGTTTTGCTTCTGTTTCCAAGCGTACGATAATATTCCTCTGATCATCAAACGGGCGGTTATAAGCGCAATTATCCAAATACACTTTCATAAGGTTTATATTGCTATATAAAAACCGTACTGTCAATATTAGAGTCTCCAGTAAATTCGCGCTGTTTTGTACGGCTGACTCTTAGGAACTGTTAAATAATAAACTTTACAACTTTCTATTTCTATTTTTTATACGAGGCATAATCTTATAATTCCACTCACCATGAAATTTATGACGCTTAATATTTATCGCGTTAAATTCTACATCCGATATTTCTACGCCACACTCATATTTATGCCTGTCAATTACACACTCAACTTTATTTCCATCGCCTATCTTTGTCGAACTAATCAGATTAACGATCAATGCCAACGAGATTAGCGGCCTGCCGCGCCAGTTCTTGCTTATGAACGCAAACAGCCTGTGTTCAATCTTATTCCACTTGCTGGTTCCAGGGGGAAAATGCAATACCGTTATTTCTATCCCCAGTTCGTCAGCCAGAATCTGCAGCCGCGCTTTCCATAAACGTATACGGTACCCGTTGCTTCCGCCGCTGTCGGCAGTTATTAATAGCTCCCTGGCGTTAGG
>Ga0268262_10004435_pt1 | contig 14514 bp, 14 predicted proteins | sample TergutNc150P3_FD_190354 | JGI IMG/M metagenome (GOLD analysis project Ga0268262, IMG submission 190354) | Nasutitermes corniger P3 segment gut microbial community from laboratory colony in Florida, USA - Nc150 P3 (SPAdes) (version 2) | ecosystem: Host-associated > Arthropoda: Insects >... | reverse complement strand
CTCAATCTTTTCTTCTTTAAGCATAAGCAAGTATTTGAAGTCTATAAATTTGCTTGTTTCGCCAAAAAGCATATTGGATTACGCAGATTATTTGAAAAATGCCTTGCTTGTGAACCAAATTGAACGGTACGATTTAAAAGGGAAAAAATTGTTTTCTTCTGGTGGGAAAATATATTTTGAAGATTTAGGATTAAGAAATACCGTAGCTGGCGGGTTTAAAATAAACGATATTCAAAAAATCCTAGAAAATTCTGTGTATATGCATTTAGCAAGGCAAAACTATAAAATCTCCACAGGAGTTCTAAACTCACAGGAAATTGATTTTATCGCAGAAAAAAACGGCAAAAGAATTTATGTCCAAGTTGCCTATAAATTATCTTCGCAAGAAACCATAAATAGGGAATTTGGTAATTTGCTTTTAATAAAAGACAATTTCCCAAAAATAGTTGTAACTATGGATGAACTGGCTGGGAATGATTATCAAGGGATAAGGCATATTCATATATTGGATTTTTTACAAAAGTGCTATCCATAACAATCAACAAACATAATGCGGGGCAAAGGCTAGACCGCTGCAAAGGGATAACTTAACAAAATCTTAACAAAAAGACATTCTTTTTTTAACAATCAAATTTTACCTTTATAGTAACTCAAAACAAGGAGAGCATAGCTTATGAAAAAGCTTCTTTTAACAGCCATTTTAGCAACTGCTTCAATATTGGCAGCTCAAACAATTAAAGGTTCAGATACAGTTTTGCCGCTTTCACAGCAGGAAGCCGAGACCTATATGAAGGTAAATAAAAATGCAAAAGTGACGGTTACAGGTGGCGGTAGCGGTGTTGGAATTTCCGCTTTGATAGAAGGTACCACCGACATAGCCCAGTCTTCGCGCAAAATCAAATTTGACGAGAAGAAAAAACTCTCCGATAAAGGCAGCTCTGTGGTAGAAAAAATAATAGCTTATGATGCTTTGGCAGTTGTTGTAAACCCCAAAAATACGGTTAGCCAATTAACCCGCGAACAGCTAGACGACATCTTCACCGGAAAAATCACGAATTGGAAAGAGGTTGGCGGAGCCGATTTAAAAATAACCCCAATTGCCAGAGAAACATCTTCCGGCACTTATGAATTTTTTAAAGAAGAAGTTTTGCAGAAAAAAGATTATGTGGCTGGCATAATGAGCGTTCCCGCAACTGGAACAATCATAGAAACAATAAAAAAGACCCCAGGCGCAATAGGCTACGTTGGGCTTGCCTATTTGAACAAAAATGTCAAAGCACTCAAAGTCTCGTTCAAAGACGGGCAGTTTGTTGAGCCATCAGTAAAAACCGCCAAGGACGAAACCTATCCCATAGTGCGCCCCCTCATTTACTACTATGTTCAAAGTTCCGAAGCGGCAGTCAAGCCATTTATAGACTATGTTCTTTCCAAAGACGGGCAAAAAATAGTCAGTACTGTTGGATTTATCACCATTCACTAAGCCTATATGAGATGGTGGATTGAAAAAACAATAGAAAAAATTTTCGCCATTAGCGGATTTGCAACTACGATTGTCATTCTGTTAATGGTGATTTTTCTATTTCGGGAAGGTTTTGGGCTGTTCCGTAGCCCCGTTGTTGAAAAGGGCTTTGCCCTGTGCGTCAATGCGTCTAACCCAGTTGAGCATATAGGTTCTTCTACCATCAAAAAAGTTTTTAACGGCGTTATAAAAGATTGGTCTGAATTCAGTTCTTTCAATGAAAAAATCGTTCTGTTCCGTTGCGAAGACCCAGACAAATGCGGCAATATGTCCAAACGCTACAGCGAACAAGAACTGGGCAGCGACTATGAACATTTAGCCGAAAAAATAGGCGAGGTTATAGCGGAAACACCTGGCATATTCGCCTTTGTCCACGAGGAATTTTTGCCTAAAAATATCAAAGGCGTTAGAATATTAGAAGAAAACAAAATTGCTGCTGATGATTTTTTCTTTGGGCTGGAATGGATACCCACATCCACGCCCGCGCCGCAGTTTGGCGTGTTGCCACTTATACTTGGAACACTATGCGTTAGCTTGGTTGCAATTTTGATTGCCACGCCTCTTGGGCTTGGGGTTGCCATTTACCTCTCCGAGCTTTCCAAAGACAGATTGCGCAATATTTTAAAACCCGCCATTGAATTGCTCGCCGGAATACCATCTGTTGTTTATGGTTTTTTTGGTTTAGTGGTTTTGGTTCCCATGATACAGAGAGTTTTTAATTTACCCGTAGGGCAAACCGCGCTCACAGGCAGCATCGTCTTGGCGATAATGGCCCTGCCCACTATAATAACCGTTGCGGAAGACGCTATGCGCAGCACTCCGCGAACTATGCGCGAAGCGAGCCTTGCTCTTGGCGCTACTCATTGGCAAACTATTTACAAAGTGATTATTCCTTATGCTTCTTCTGGTATTTCCGCCGCCGTTGTTCTTGGAATAGGGCGTGCCATAGGTGAGACGATGGTAGCCCTGATGGTGACGGGAAATGCCGGCATAATACCCAAAACGCTTTTGACACCGGTGCGTACCATTCCCGCGACCATAGCCGCCGAACTCGGCGAGGCCCCCGTTGGTGGCGTGCATTACCAAGCACTTTTTGTGCTGGGTTGCGTTTTGTTTTTGATTACGCTTACAATAAGCATCGTCTCTGAACTCATATCAAAACGTCAACACAATAAAGGATTGTAGTATATGCTGGATAAAAATTTATCACAAAAAATAGCCTTCTGGACTTTTCGCTTCTTGGGTTTATTTGTCATAGGCATTCTTTTATGGATACTCGGCTTTGTGGTTTACAATGGCATTGGGGTTATAAGTTTTGAATTTCTTTTTGAAGCACCGAGAAATGGTATGGTGGAGGGCGGAATTTTTCCCGCCATCGTTGGAACTTTTTGTTTAATAGTTGGAAGCATGGTTGTGGCTTTTCCTCTTGGTGTTATGTCTGCTATCTATACCAACGAATATGTTAGGGAAGGGAAAATTTCCAAAGCTATACGGACAATGACTAACAACTTAGGCAGCATTCCTTCCATAATTTTTGGCTTGTTTGGAATGGCGCTTTTTGTGAACACAATGAACTGGGGCGATTCCATAATAGCTGGTTCTTTCACTCTTGGCCTTCTCACGCTTCCCTTGGTAATAAGAACAACGGAGGAATCTCTTAAAATGGTTCCCGATTCGTTGCGCAACGGGAGCTACGCTTTGGGAGCGACTAAATTGCAAACCATAAGACGTGTTGTTTTGCCAATGGCATTCCCCAATATAGTCACTGGCTTAATTCTATCTATAGGAAGAGTTTCGGGCGAAACTGCGCCCATTTTATTTACCGTAGCGGCCTACTTCCTGCCAAAACTGCCCACAAGCATTTTTGACCAGGTTATGGCCCTGCCTTATCATCTATATGTTATATCCACCAGCGGCACGAACTTGGAAGCGGCGCGCCCAATGGCTTACGGAACCGCTTTGGTTTTGATAACCTTGGTTCTGATTATCAATTTCTCAGCCTCGCTCCTACGCAAGCATTTTGGGAAAAAGGCAGGGGTGTAGTTTTTCTATAATTCCACCCAATCCCCCCTGGAAACCACAATTTCATAGCCTATGTGCTTCATGCGGTTTCGCATACAAAGTGCGCATTCGGCGGCTTCTTCGCCTGTGCAGATTTTGTTGTTGTAAAGCAGATATTTTTTGCGAACTTCCACAGGGGAAAGGTTGGGCATAACCACATTCGCTCCGGCAAGAATTCCCCGCTCCCTTCCGCGAACATCGAGCGTTCCAAGGGCTGTTGTAGCGGGGAGTAGTAAATTCGGCTGCATAAGGCGAAGTATTGCCAAGATATTCAGGGTTAAATGCACATCTCCGGCCTTGTTGTCCTTAAAAGGAGTGTCTGAATGGGGTATAAAAGGCCCTATGCCCACCATTTGGGGCTGCAATTCTTTGATGAAAAGCAAATCGTCCACAATATGCTCAAGCGTTTGGTTTGGCGTGCCTACCATAAAACCGCACCCCACCTGATAACCTATCTTTTTTAAATCATGCAAGCATTTTTTTCTATTGGTAGGCGACATAGTATCTGGGTGCAAGGTTTTGTAATGCTCATCGTTGGCGGTTTCGTGGCGAAGCAAGTACCTGTCTGCACCCGCTTTGAACAACTGCTCGTAGCTCTCATAACTGCGTTCCCCTATAGAAAGCGTCACCGCGCAGTCCGGGTATGCCGCTTTTATCTCGCGAACTATATCTACCAAAATTTCATCTGTGTAGTGAGGGTCTTCCCCGCCTTGCAACACAAAAGTGCGAAAACCCAACGGATAACCGGTTTTGCAGCACTCCAAAATCTGCTCTTTTGAAAGCCTGTACCTCTGAGCTTCTTTGTTCCCAGCTCGCAAGCCGCAATAGTAGCAGTTGTTTTTGCAATAATTGGTGAACTCAATAAGCCCGCGCATAAAAATGCTTTTGCCATAGACTCTTTGCGCCGCATATCGCGCCCGCTCAAAGAGGTAGTCATCATCGCACAGCAAAACCGCTTTAAATTCTTCTCTCTCAAGAATTTGAAGAGCCTCTAGTTTGTCAACTAATTCTTTCAAAACGATATGCCTAAACCTATATTAGCATCAAATATTAAAGAGCAACCCCCTAATGCACAGCCATAACCTATTCCACCATCGGAGTATATGCTTATGTAGGCAAATTTATACGCACGGCCCAAATAGAGCATACCATCATACCATGTGCCGGATATCTTTTTATACCCAATTAAATCATCATCTTTGTCATAATCAAAATTAAAAGTCCAATTTTTTGCGGAAAGATAAAATAGTCCAACTTGCGGCTGCAAGTACATGCCTTCGCCCCTTCCGGCTAGATAATGGCGAAATCCAATATCGCTGCCTACCCTAGTAAAACTTGGGCCATTCCACACACTGGGTTTGATTATCGGGGCATTGTACAGACTCATCGGAATTTCAATAGTCGAATATAAAAGAAGTAATTTAACATTAGCACCAACTAGAAGAGTAACCGGATGCATATAAACCGATACTTTTGTGTAATCCATCGCAGAAGGGTCTGCAATAGCCTTTTCCCTGCTAACTTCCTCCATATCAATCGGATTCAAAGAAGCGTTTGCTGTAAAGAACGCCAAAAAAAGGAAAGCGACAGACTTGTAGAGTACTCTCATAACGTAAAATATAGTAATTTAGCTCGTTGCGCAACTTTGCTGACCTTGCTGTAAAGGAATTTGTCGTTCTTATTCTTTAAAACCACGCTTCCTTTAACGATATACGCATTTGCCTCTTCTTTTAAAAGAGCGGTGTTCATTTGGGATTTCCAGCTGAATACAAAAGCAAAGCCCATTATAAAAGCCAAAACCCACGCAACAGCGGCAAACAGAGCAATATTCGGGTCGCTATACCATAAGGCAAAAACCAAAGCGGTTAATATAGGCCCTAAAATGCCCGAGTATATAAAACCGTATTTCCAGATTTTTTTTGAGTCTATGGGCAACCTTCCCACAAGGCGGCCAGACTGGCCATTCATAGCAAAAAAATAATTTTCCTCTCTATATTTAGTGTTGAGTACCCACACCGGAAAAAGCGCGTAGCTGGCTTCGCCTTCCTTCACGCTAATCGAGGAGCTTTCCACTTTCACCGAATCATAACCCGTAACCGAGTTTTCAAATTCCCTTTCCACCGAGGTTTTTATTCTATGCTCCGCCCTCTCCTTGCTCTTTTCTGCATCAACGTCATATTTCTCGGCAACATAACCTGCCAAATAAGTTGTTTGAAAATCTTTCATATCCGCATAATCAAAGGGTTCTATGGCGTCCATATATTTATCGTCCATTTTTTCCGAGCCGTCAACTGGTATTTTTTTGAATGTCATATTGCCGTCTCTGACCACGGAATAGAATTCGGTTTTTGTATAATCCGCCGTTCTTTTAACCTTGGTAGCCTTGTAGCATACGTGCCCGCTCGCTTCTGCATCAAAAAGCCAAAAAGGGACATAAACTCCCTGAATGTTGTTTATATGGTTTTCTTTTACAAAAAAATCTGGAAGGAGTTTTTTCCCATCGCAAAAATTTTTCAACGCTTTCACCGCGTTTTCTTTTTCAAGTTTAAAAGGAATAACATAATCTGGCTTTAAAAAACCGGAGAGCCTTTTGCTCACAATCTGGGCATTGCCGCAGCACGGGCACACCATTGCAACGGTGTTCGCATCGCCCAAGAGTTCCGCTCCGCAAGAAGGGCAAGCACCGGAACTCAAGTCCTCAAGTTCGCCAGCTCCCCACTCTTGCCCCGCCTCTTCCTTAGACCAGCCAAAATTATCCTTTGCGGCTTTGATATGCGCTTGGTATTCTTCCAAAGCGGCAATCTCAAATTCTGTGTCGCAATAAGGGCACTTCATTTTTTGGCTGGAGCTGTCAAAGTTGACTGTTCCGCCGCAGTTTGGGCATTTGTATTCTTTTATATCCATTACATTCCCTAAGCCCTTGGTTTGCCACACTCTCCGCAGAATTTGCCGGTGTTGCCCGCCTTGCCGCAAGAACAAGTCCAGGGTGAGTTAGGGGAAGGCTTTCCGCATTCAGCACAGAACTTGCCAGTGTTTGAAACTCCGCAGGAGCAAACCCAGGTAGCGGCGGCGGGTGCTGCCGCAGGTGCCGAAGGCTGAGCCGGAGCCGAAGCCTGAGGTGCTTGTTGCTGCCCCATTTGAAAGAGGGCTTGTGGGTTCATTCCGCCGGCTTGTGCCGCCATTCCCATGCCGAGGAAACCGGTCATAGCTCCAGCCTTATTCTCCGCAGCGGCGCGCATGGCATCGCTTTGAGCGCCAACCAAAGAAGCCGCCGCCATAGTTGGGTCTCGCATAACGGCTGCGGTTTGCAACTGCTTTATCCTGTTATCGTCTTCTGGCGAGGCGGTACAAGTGATCCCAAAATTTACTATCTCCAGCCCTCTGCCTTCTCTCCACTTTGCGCTGAGAGCCTCGTTGAGAATATCCGCTAATTTATCTGTATGAAAGGAAATTTCGTGATATTCCAAACCTGTGCCGAGCTTCCCAAGCGATGGGCCTAAAACGGTGATTATTTCTGATTTGAGCTGGCTGTCTATTTTGTCTCTGGTATATTGCTCGTCCACATTGCCGCAAACATTGGCATAGAACAACGCGGGGTTAACCATGCGGTAAGAGTATTCGCCATTTGCCCTTAAACTTATGGTGAGTCGCAGATTGATATTGGGGTCAACCACAAGGTAAGGAATTGGATTTGGCGTGCCGTATTTATTTCCGAGTATTTCCTTTGTGTTAAAATAATATACGCGTTGGTCTTTGCCTGGGCTGCCGCCGTATTTAAAACGCTCCGCCATATTTTTGATAGAGCCTATAAGCCCTTGCCCCAAGCCGCCATGAAAAATGCTCGGTTCCGAAGACGTATCGTAGGTATAGTGTCCTTCTTCTGCACAGAATTCCGCGATGCGGCCGTTATCCACAATTATTGCGGCTTGCCCTTTGTTCACAACAACGCCAGAGCCATTGGAGATGATGTTGTTTTCCCCGCTTGTATTGCTGCTTCTTTTGCTAGTCTTTTTTTGCCCTTTGGTAGCCAGCACGTTGGCGTCCAAACTTTCACAGATAAAAAACTCCAGCCACTGGTCTGCCAAAACACCACCAGCAGCACCCATTGCCGCTTTAAGTAATCCCATAAAAAACTCCTTTGAGTATGGAGTGAATATAGAATAAAATTAGGTGCAAATCCGCCTTGCCAGCTCCAAAAAATAATTCTCGCTCCAAATTTCCGTCCCTTGAGGATTTTTCAAAAAAGGCATAACATCGCTCTTAACAGAGCTTATATCAACGGATTTTATTCTTCTCTCAAGAGCCTGTTTCAGGCTTTTTTCATCTTTTATTATTCCGTCCGGGTCGCCAAATTGCTTTGCTCTTGCCAAAAAATGTTTTAAATCCATAGGGATTTTATTTTGAACATACCATTCAAAATCAAACCAGTCTCGCCCCTTAACCCTCTTTTTCCAGTTTCTGAACAAAAACGCATGAACTTTGCCCGCAAACAGGCAGGGCAAAGTAAAACAGCGGGTGTTAAAGGAAAAAGGCTGTAAGAGCAGTTTATTTTCGGTTTCAAAATCCAGCGGCGGCAAGGTATCCACTTCAATTTTTATTCTAACATGCCTTTCCGTTTGGAATTTAACATCGTAAAACAAAGAGGTATCTTTTAAAAAAGCCGATTCAATATTCGTATTTCGCAATTTTTCTTTCTTGGCGATTTCAATGTTTTTTCCCACGGACAAAAATTCTTCCCTTATGAATGGAAAATAATTTTTCAAGTCAAAATTTTTATCGGCTTGCAATAGAGAAAAATCCATATCTTCCGAAAACCTTGGCATATCGTAAAATAGCCTTAAACAAGTTCCGCCGTAAAAGGCGGCGTGTTCAAAAAAATTGCTGCGGGAAAGCCCGGCAAGCACAATCTGTTGCATCACTTCACGGAACGCATTGTTTTTTTGCTCCTTGGTTATAGCTTTGTGCTGAGACAGCATATTATCAAATACATTCATTCAGTGCCTCTTTTAAATAAAGCAAATCCCTGCTCTTTTTGCCTGCATTTATACATTCCTGAATAATACCTATATCCCATTTTACAGCGGATAAATCAACCCGCAAATCCCGTTCCAAAAAGTTAAGCATAGATTTTTTTGAAGAGAATTTTAAATTGGCAGTGACGAGCAACAAATCGCAAAGTGCCTTTTCGGGAGTTGCAATCAAGTAAGCGTAATTGTCTTGGACAAACTCCTGCCGGAAGCCTATGGAATAAATTTTAGCCGGAATGCTTTGATATTCAAACAGGCCAAGCGAGGTTTTGAATTTCTTGCTTCTTTTAAAAGTTATGGAACGCATAATTTCCGCCCTTTCAGGTATAATCCCATAAAAAGACAGAGCCGTTTCCAACGATACATAAGATGGCCCATACAGATGATTTGCTATCAGTTCTCTTGATAATAACTGCTTGTGAATTACAGGCGAACTAACATACAGCCCCCTTTTTATCCTTATAATTTCCTTCTTTTTTTCCATGTATGCGATTTTATCCTTTGGGGAACTGTATTTGGCAAGCATGGTGTGCAAGTTAGCCGTGCGTAAGGGGACTACCCCGCAATTGTCTAAAAAGGCGTGGAACATAAGCATAATATAGAAAATTTTGCACAGATAATCGGAAAAATTCCGAGTTAGCGAGCAAAATATGGTAAAAAGCCTCTATGAATTGTCATTTTTTTGTATATTTTATAAAGGAAAAAGGGGGGACTGGGAGTCGGGAGACCTTGCACCCCAAGGTCTGGAGCTTGGGGTGCAAGGTCTTTTAAGGCCATTTTCCTTTATTAAATATAAAGTTTTTAGCTACGTTACGGGTTATGAGTGAAATTAGACCCCCCCACCCCCTATCCCAAAAAGGAGTTTTCTATGAGAAGTTCAAAAGTTAAACAAATAGGCATTTTCGCTTTGCTTATGTCTGCAATGGCTATGTATATAGCGGGCTGCGATGACGAAAAAGATATCTTTACTGATTCACGTGATGGCAAAAAGTACAAAACCGTTGTAATAGGCACACAAACTTGGATAGCGGAAAATTTGAACATAGATTTGCCAGGCTCAAAGTGCTACATTAATGAGCCTAAAAACTGCGATAAATATGGGCGGCTTTATGACTGGGAAACAGCTATGAAAGCTTGTCCAAGTGGTTGGCATTTGCCAAGCAATGATGAATGGCAGACTCTTGTTGACCTCGCAGGTGGCGAGGAAATAGCTGGAAAGAAGCTAAAAGCAAAGAAAGGCTGGAATGAAGATGGCAACGGCACAAATGATTTTAGGTTTGCAGCTCTGCCGGGTGGTTCTGGCATTGATGGCGGTTTCCACGGTGGCACAAGTGATTGGTGGAGTAGCTCGAAGTTCGTAGCTTCCCACGCCTATTATTGGCGCATACACTCATACAAAATGGATATTGAGAATAGCATAGGTGATAAGACTACTCTAAATTCAGTACGTTGTGTTCAGGGCATCGCTCCTGAGCAGGTAAAAGAACAGGAAAAGCCAAAGGCAACTTCTGCAAATTCTCCTGATAGTAAAAATTATAAAACTGTTGATATGCCCGATGGCAAAACTTGGCTGGCGGAAAATTTGAATTACAATACTGATGGTTCAAAGTGTTATGTTGACGAAACTCAAAATTGCGACAAATACGGGCGTCTCTATAATTGGGAAACCGCTAAGAAAATCTGCCCAAAGGGTTGGCATTTGCCTAGTGACGCGGAGTGGGATAAGTTGATTAATGCTGTAGGCGGCAAAGAGGCGGCTGGCAAACATTTAAAAGCAAAAAGTGGCTGGGGCAATTATGAAGGGCAAGTCGGAAACGGCAAGGACACCTACGGCTTTTCTGCCTTGCCAGGGGGTGCTAATTGCCCTTCTTTTGGTAGTATCTTCGATATTGGCATTGAAGGTATTTGGTGGAGTGCCACTGAGAAAAATACTAGCAACGCTTATTACATAAGCATTAGCTACAACCGCAACTATAGCGGTATGTACAAGTACGACGACGACAAGGAGTGTTGGCTTTCGGTTCGTTGCGTTAAGAATTGAGAAAAACTGAGGAGATGCACAAAATGGAAGAATTAAAAATAGACCAGTTTACGCTTATGCACAATGGTAAATTTTCGGCAAAGGCTTTGCTGGAAATAAGAGAGCAGTTAAAAAAACTTGACGATAGCAAATTTGGTTTTATAGCTACTCAAGACTACAAAGAACCCAACACTTTGTTTTGGATATCCATTTTTCTAGGCAGTTTTGGCGTGGATAGATTTATGCTGGGGCAAATAGGATTAGGGTTGGCAAAATTGCTTATACCTTTCCTGTTATTGGTAATTTGTTCCGTTCAATTTTTGACAGCTCTTGGAGACGACAAAGTTACATCATTTACAGATTTTACAGATGTATCGCTTGAATATATTGTGAACATAATTGCTTGTTGCACCGTTTATTTTATTTGGTGGATTGCAGACTGGCTGTTCTTTATAAAAGAAGCCACAAAAACCCTAAACTTTGAGAAGTTTCAAAAAGCCATATTAAAAGCGGTGGATTATAACCAATACGCAAATATCATAAAATCAAATACTCTTATTGCTGCTGAAAATCATGAGCACAAAAAATGCCCTTTCTGTGCTGAGGATATTAAAAAAGAGGCTAAGATATGCCGTTTTTGCCAACGTGCCATACCATAGCATTGAACCCGCGCCATATCGGCGCAACCCCGACAAGCCCTGTGTTCCCAAGGGTTTGGCAGGGAAAACAAAAGCGGGAAAAAACATAGGAGAAGTATATGGGTAATTCTTTTATCGGTGGTTTGGTTGGGTTGAGTATACTTTATTTTGTCGTGGCTTTTTTGCCGCCGAAAATTAGGCTTCGATATCTCAATGCCAAAAAGGGGTCTTTGATTTCAGATGAAATATCTAATGTGGAAAAACAAAGGCATGGCTTTCTAACGTTTTGGCTTATCTTTTCGCTTGTTATAAATATAATTGCCATAATTTTTTTCGCATATATATTGAGTGACAAAAATATGTTACGCGAAATGGAGATGTCTAAAAATGAAGTGATAACGTATATTATGAGCTTTATCATCAGTTGCTTATCCTGTATTTTGCTTTTAAAATGGAAAATAGAAGGGTTCTTTTTAAGTTGCAGTGCTTCAATTGCTGAGATTATCGCTGCTCCCCAAATATCTACAATAGCTTTTGCAATAGTTGGGGTTGCGTGGATAGTTGCTTTATTGAAATTAAAGAAAAATGATATTTCCGCTTGGACTCATTTAACGGGCAAGTATTCAAAACTGGACAACATCGCAAATGTTGCCAATGCTACCGCAAGCACAAGCCAAGAAGAATACAAGAAGTGCCCTTTCTGTGCCGAAAGCATCAAAAAAGATGCTAAAGTATGTCGCTTCTGCCAGCGCGACGTGGAGTAGCAAATCGGGGTTCAGACAATTAGCCTTTGCTTAACGCAAGAATTTGCTCTTTAGGCAGCTTGGTAATGCGAGCTACAAAAGTAGGGTTAAGCCCTTCTTTAAGCATATTCTTGGCGGTTTGCAAAATGCCTTTTTTCAAGCCCTTAGTTTCACCTCTAGCTTCACCTCTAGCTTCACCTATAACCTCGCCCTCTTTCTTGGCATAAGCAATGCACGCTCTCTGGTCGTATTCGTTTCTCATAACAGCCTCATATTTATAAAGCTCACTCTCCGTAAAATTAGAAATTTCCGCGATGTTGAAAATGTCCCTAAGCTCTTTTTCCTTGAAACTCTTGGGTGCTCTTTTGAGCTTATGACCATTCTTAAAAGCGAAAAGAATTTTATCCATAACGCTCTTGCACTCGCTCTCGGTCTTGCTGAACCTTGGCAGAATTACGAATGTCATTTGAAGCATATCGTAGCTTACTTCGGGGTGCTTGTCGTTCCTTATGGACAAGTGCTGCACAACTTCCTTGCAATTTTTCCCAAAGTCAAGGTCAAAATCCAAGAAGCTGATGGAATAGAGTTTGGGAATGTTGAAATCATACTTTTTTCCTTTTTTCGCAAGGTTGCTTATAATCATGCAAAGGTAATAGAAAGTCCGTCTTATAAAATATTCCTGCTTATCAACCTGAACCTCCACAATGAACCTAGAGCCTGTGGCATCCTCGCAATGGACATCAAATACGGCGTTTCTGTTGAGCCTTGTTTTTCCGAGCTGCTCGCTGTTTATTATGCTTACCTTTTTAATGGGACTTTTCAGTTTTTCGGCGAGGAAAGTATTGAGAAGGAACAAAAGGAGTTCCGTGCTTTGCTCGTTGGCAAAGGCCTTTTTGAAAGTGAAGTCCAAAGTGAGCGGGGCAAACTTCGGGTGTTTAAAGCTGGCTTTGTCAGCCGTTGTTTTAGGCATAATCCTCCTAGTGTAAATATTTGATGTAATAAAAGGAGACTCTCAAATGTGGAAATCTCTACTATTAATTAATATAGAAAATCCCTCTAATAAGTTCCGATACCTATATGCCACATTACGTAAGCCAGGGGTTGAATTTTATTTGGAACAGATTTTAACATAATTTTTTCTACATTAACTCTGCCGTGAAAATACAGAAGTTGAAAATTCAAGGGTTTAAGTCTTTTGAGCAAAAGGTGGAAATACTATTTGAAGGGAATGGGTTGACCGCTATAGTTGGCCCAAACGGCTGCGGTAAATCCAATATTGTGGACGCCATACGCTGGGTTATGGGCGAGCAGCGGGCGGGGCTGCTCAGAATGGACAAAATGCAGGGGGTTATATTTTCTGGCACTGCGGAGCGGCCTGCAAAGAGCATGGCAGAAGTTTCCCTTGTTATTGAAAACGATAAAGGGCTTTTGCCCTCCGAGTATTCCGAGGTTATGATAACCAGAAAAGCCTTTAGCAACGGTGAATCCGAATATCTGATAAATAACCAAGAATGTAGGCTTGCAGACATAAGAAACCTGTTTGCAGATACCGGCATGGGTTCTGGCTCATATTCCCAAATGGACCAGCGAATGGTGGACGCCTTGCTCAGTGACAAAGCGGATGAACGCAGGACAATTTTTGAAGAAGCCGCTGGCGTGAGCAAGTACAAAAAACAGAGAAAAGAAGCCGCTGCCCGCCTTGAGCGGGTGCAGATAGATTTAGACCGCATATCTACTGATTTGCAGTACGCAAAAAACCAATTCAGGCAGCAGGAGAGAATGTTGGTCCGCGCGGAGGAGCTTCGCAAACTGAAAAAACGTTTGAAAGAGTTAGATGTTTCCTTAAACCTCGGCAAATATACCAATGACAAGGCATCACTAAAAAAACTCTCCGCCGCCAAGGTAGCAGGGGAAACGGAAATTGAAACCTTGAGAATGAAGTTGAACGAGCTGGAGCTAAAAATAGAGGAAAAACGCCTTTTGATATCCAGCGATGAGGAAAATTTAAGGGAATGTGAAAGGGAAGTTTCCGATGCAAAGTCGGAAGTGGCAAAGCTGAACGAGGCTTATATACATTTGCAGAACAGGGAAAAGGAACAAGGTGAAAATAAAAGCCGCTGCGAACACGAGATAAGCGAAAGCGAAAATGCAATTTTTGCGTTGAAAGATGAGATGCAGAGTTTGGAAGACGAGCTGAAAAACACAACACCGAAAATAGGGGAGATGGAAGCGCAGAGCAAAAAGGAAACTGAAATTTTGCAAAACTTGCGGAACTCCATAGAAGACCTGCGCAAGAGACATAGAGAACTTTCAGAAAAAAGGTTGCAGTTTGTTCAAACAGAAGGCAAGCTCAAAAGCCAGTGGCAAAGAACCGATGCCGAAATAGAAATGCTGGAAAAACGAATACAAGCGGAAACAGACGATATTCAAAACATGGATTCCAAAATTCAGGAATACGAATCATCGATGAATAATAAGGAAAACGAGATAAACGAGAGCAAAAATA
>Ga0268262_10004434_pt1 | contig 14514 bp, 12 predicted proteins | sample TergutNc150P3_FD_190354 | JGI IMG/M metagenome (GOLD analysis project Ga0268262, IMG submission 190354) | Nasutitermes corniger P3 segment gut microbial community from laboratory colony in Florida, USA - Nc150 P3 (SPAdes) (version 2) | ecosystem: Host-associated > Arthropoda: Insects >... | reverse complement strand
GCGATTCCTATAATAAAGATTTTTTTCATAGCGGTATCGATTGGCGGCGATCTGCATCAACATTAATTTTATAGCATTGATGCAGATCGACATTGCCGACAAGCGTCGGCGTCCGTTATTTTGCGAAGACCGCTTTTATTCTGCCGAACACGTCGTCGATAGACCCGATCCCGTCCACGTCGCGCACGATGTTTTTCGGGCGGTAGTGGGTGAGGCAGGGCTCGCTCTGCTGTTTGTAAGTGTTCAGCCTGTTCTCGATGACCTTGGGGTCGGCGTCGTCGGCGCGTCCCTCTATTGAGGCGCGTTTGGCGAGCCTGTCCTTGACCTCCCGGTCGGCGACGGCGATGTTGACCACGTGGTCGAGCTTGATGCCGAGTTCGCCCAAAATCTTGTCGAGCGCCTCGGCCTGCGGGACGCTGCGGGGGAAGCCGTCGAGCAGAAAGCCGCCTTTAACGTCGGCGCGCCCCAGCCTATCCTTGACCATCGCGATGGTCACCGAGTCGGGGACGAGCTCGCCCTTGTTCGAGTACTCCTTGGCGGTGCGCCCGAGTTCCGTGCCGTTCTTGATGTTCTCGCGGAACATGTCGCCCGTGGAGATGTGCGGGACGGCCAAAAGATCCCGCAGTTTAGCCGCCTGAGTGCCCTTGCCCGCTCCCGGCGGGCCGAAAAGAACTACGTTTTTGCCTGACATAACAGCCTCCTATTTGGGTGAAATTCAAAAAAATGCGGTTTGAAGCAATGTACTAATATAATAAATGCCGGGCAAAAGCATTAAAATCAAATTCAAATAAGGGGAGGGCTGCGCCCTCCCTCGCTACATAAAAAACGGGCTTTGCCCGTTTTTTATTCCGCTACCCACCCTGCGGGGAACACCCCGCAACGCCCCGCTACATAAGCCCCCTCCACCTTCAATCCCTCCCCCCACAAAAAGGGGGGAAGGACTTCTTATACACATGCGCCGCTTCGCGTCGCAAAGTCAACACACTAGGTGTTTTAATCCTATAATCCTTTAAATCCTAAAAATCCTAGTTCAGACGGTCTTTTGACTTTTAACTTGTTTATCTCGCCGTAGGCAATCCTATAATCTGTTTTTTTATCCTATAACTTGTTTATCTCGGCGAAGCCAATCCTAATTCAGACATTATTTTTTAATCCAAGCCCCGCTCGTCAACACAATCGCTTGTTTTATTTTGCTATTTATTAAGACATATTATATATTAAAGTAAGAATATGTACATCCCACTTGTTATAAGGACAATCTATGCCGGGTCTGTTTGGATATATCGATAAAGACGGCTTGTCACGCGACGATCGCATACTTGAAAGAATGCGGGATCTGCTGGTTTATAGGCGGGGGCATAAATCCGAGAATTTTTTCCACGGCGGGAGCGTTCACGCGGGGTATTGCGCTCCTTGTTTCGAGGATGTCGGCGGGCGGGCGGTTGAAGAGTCGGGCGTGACGTGCTGGTTCGACGGCGAGATATACAATGTCCGCGAACTGAGCGGCGGCGAATCGTCGGCGAAGACGGGGGACGCTGTCAAAAGATTGATGATTAACGCTTACAGGGCGGGCGCTTTAACGGATTTCCTCAGGGGGGCGGACGGTTATTTTTCGGCGGTGATTCACGATTCGGGGAAACGCCGTCTGAAACTGTTGATCGACAGGTTCGGGTTCAGGCATCTTTTTTACGCGAAATACGGCAAAAAATTTCTCTGGGCTTCGGAGTGCAAGGCCTTTCTCGCCGCGCCGGATTTTAAGGCTGACGTGAACAGGCGGTCCGTAGACGAGTTTATGAGGTTCGGCATTTTGTGCGAAGACCGTACATGGCTTTCCGATGCCCGTCTGCTGAATCCCGCCGCTATTTTGACCTATGATATGGAAACCGGTTCCGTTCAAACGGAGCGTTATTGGTCGCCTGACGAGATTCGTCCCGCCGCCGCCGAAATCGATCTCGTAGAATATTATGAAGAGTGGGGCAGGCTCTTTAAGCGGTCGGTCGCAAAGATGACGGACGAAAGCGAACGTACGGGGCTTACGCTGAGCGGCGGGTTGGATTCCAGGGCGATACTCGCGGCGATGCCGCTTTCCGAGAGCGGAATAAACGCCGTGACATTAGGCGATAAGCAGTGCGACGATGTAAGATTCGCCGCAGCGGTTGCTAAATTAAAAAACGCCGGTCATCATTTTTTTCCGTTAATAACAGACGGGTGGTTCGAGAGAGCCTGTCTGGGGATTTGGGCGACCGACGGAGCTTTAAACCTTTCTTCGCAATTAGGCATTGAGCACCTGCACGATATTTCAAATCTCCTCGGCGTCAGCCTGAACGGCATAGGCGGCGGCAGAATGCAGGGCGGAAGGGTGACGGGGGCGGCGGCGCATTATGAATTCGACGAGATGAAAGACGGAACCCCGGGATTGCAGATGATACGCAGAAGGATGCTCCGCCCCGGATTCAGGTTGGACGAGTCGTTCTTTAAAATAAGATTGCCTTTTTTTGACAACGAACTTTACGCTTTCGTGACGGCGCTTCCGCAGGATGTGAAAAAGAAAGGCTTTTTCTACAATAACGCGCTGCTGCATAATTTCGCCGGATATTACAAAAAAATCCCCTGGCAGCAAGCCGGAGTCCCTATAAGCCTGCCGCCGCCGCTGTTTAAGGCCGGAACCTTATGCAAACGGGTCTTAAGCCGATTGACGAGAGAATTGCAAAGCGCGGGTTTGCCGATACGTGACCATAAACTCTATTTCAATATCTCAGAAATGTTCCGCAACGACGCGAACCGCATGAGGATGAAAGAGATTCTATCGGACAAAGACGCTTTCTATCCGCAATATATGCCCGATGAACGGCTCTCCGTAAATCTATCCATAGATAAACGCGCCGATATCGAGAAAATTTGCAGGATATTGACGTTTGAAATCTATATGCGCCAACTCAACAACCCTAATTCGCGGCCGAGCCGATTCTGGGCGGACGACGACGCCTTGACGCGGCCGGGAATAGGTTGTTCGTCTTAAATCAAGCGTTCTCCGGCTTATCCTGCAAACCGGCCCCGTCTTTCCCGTCCGCCGCGTTATTTGCCGCGACGGCGGCGGGCGCGGGTTTCGGTTGGTTTTGCGGGCCGCCCCCGCCCGGCCCCTGTCTGTCTATTCTGATTTTGTTCGACACAAACATCACCGCGCCCAAAATCGCAAACAAGAACACGCTGCCCAAGAGCAAGGCGAAATCCTCTACTTGCAGAATCACGTACAAGAACGCGTACAGCATAAGCATAATGCCGGCCAAAACGAGCGTGTGGAGCGATTGCTTTATCAGCGAATAAAAATAAACCGTTATCATAAAGATGGTCGCCAAGCTCGCCGTCAAATACGCCCAGCCGAAACCGATCTGTTCCGAGAACGAAAGCAGCAAACTGTAAAACAGTATCAGCGCGATGCCGACAAGGACGTATTGGAAAAACTGTATCGTCTTTTTGGTGAATATCTCAACGAAGAAGAACACTATAAAGGTGAGCGCGATAAACATCAAAGCGTATTTCGCGCAACGCATGTTCTGTTGATAGCCGTCAACGGTTTCTATGAGGTTTACGCCGAAAGAATAGCCGTACAGATCGACCTTTTCAGAATCTTGCCACGTTCCCGGTATCGCGCGGTTGAAACTCAAAACGTTCCAAGCGGCGCCGAACCGCCCCTTATCGACATTGGATTCCGGCGAGAAGCCGCCGATAAACGACGGCGACGGCCATTGCCCGCTGACCGTAACGTCGGTATTTTGCCCGATAGGAACGAAACTGATCGAACCGCTGCCGTTCAGCCGCATCGCGCAATCAAAACGCAAACTGTCCGCATCCGTGACTTTGAAGCCTTTCAGATCCAAGAACAGCGCTTTTCCCGTTGTCAGCACACCGCCATCAGCGTAGCGATGGTATCGACCATCCGGACTGTCGGAGACAAAATGGGTCAACTCCCCGGCGGCGGCGTTGATTGACGCGGCGTTAACTTTAAACTCCGGATTTTGCGCCAAGCCCTTCAAATCGGTCACGCCGACGGCGATTTTAGCGGCCCCGAACTCATGAAACGCGCCGTCGTCAATTTTCAGGTCGGAAAGTTCGGCGAATTTTCCCTCAAAACGGATGTCGCTCTTATAAAGGATGGCTTTGTAAATACCGTAGTGCCGCTCCTCCGGCGTAAGCGCCGCTGTTATTTTCAGTTCCTTGGGCGTAACGTAGAGCGTATGCTCTTTGTAAAAGTTCTTGTTGCTGTTCTTGTCTATCGCGACGGTCGTATAAGGAATTATCAGCAACGGAGCGCACAAGGTTTGAGCCGCGCCCCACTTGTCGTTGATTCTCTCAACGGTCTCTTTGCTCCTTTTCTGCCGCTCCGTGATCAGATTCTGAATCAGCGCGCCCGGAATAAGCAGTATCAGCGTCAAGATGACAATCGTGATCCCCTTAAACGTAATGGATTTCATAAACGTCCCTTTCAATGGTTTTATGGTTATATCGTCCTCAATTTGCGTCGGTTCGGTTTCAACGGCCGTCTCGCCATAAATCGGCTTAGGATCGGCCTCGGCAACCGTATCGTCCTCGGTCTGTTTCGGTTTAGCGTTAAACACCTCAATCGCCTCAAAGATCGCCTCTTCGTTGGTTTGCTCGGATTTAGCTCCGGCTGCGATCTCATCGTCAATCCGCCTCATCCGCCTCAAATTAATTCTATTCATAATATACGTGTACATCCCCCGCATAAACCCAAAGAACCCCACGCAGGCCATTGCGAGCACGAAAAGCATAAAAACAATAATCATCATCTCAAACATTTCGATCCCTTCCGTAGCCCCCAAAAAGCCGCTTTTTGCTTAACGGGCTATGGTTTTGACTTCAAAACGCCGCGGATACCTAAGGATTAATATAATATACGGCAGGGTGATTTCGGTTTAATTTTTATTGATTTTAAAGATAATCCGGTTTTACCCGATAAACAGATTAGGGATGTTCTCGGACCGGCGGACAAAAAGCGCCTTTTGCGAGGAAACCGGGATATGCGTATCAATAATAACATATCGGCGATCAACGTCCACCGTCAGATGGGTATCCACGTCGCGGATGTCGCCAAATCTGTGGAAAGGCTGTCGAGCGGTTTACGTATCAACCGCGCCGCAGACGATGCCGCAGGATTGGCTATTTCTGAGAAGATGAGGGCGCAGATTCGCGGTTTGATTATGGCGTCCAAGAACGCCCAAGACTCCATCTCCATGATACAGACCGCGGAAGGCGCGCTCGCCGAGACGCACTCCATCCTGCAAAGAATCCGCGAACTCTCCGTACAGTCGGCGAATGATACGAATACCGACGCTGATAGAGCGGAACTGCAAGCCGAAGTAAAGCAACTGCTGGCTGAGGTTGACCGAATCGGCAATACGACCGAGTTCAACACGAAGAAACTGCTTGAAGGCGGCGCAAAGGGCGTTGCGGACGAGATTAAGGGGACATCGCGCATTAACAACAACAGCAGTCTGGTGTTAGACCCCGCAAAGACGGCTAAGATGAGCGAGGCTGTCGCCGGAGATAAAAGTTGGGCGTTTGACGGGGCTTACGCCCTTGTCAGGACGGGGATGCTGAAGGAGGGAGAGTTCAACGCGGAGGACTTTATGCTTGTGGGGCCGAACGGGGCGCAGTATAAGTTCGCTACGTTGGCCGCCGGCGGCGCCGACGCAGGCGTTTCCGTTCCAGGCGTTATTATTTTCGCGGAAAGAAACATCGGCGCGGGAGACGCATACATACAGTTTTCCTCCAACGCAGGAGTCGCCTTAGCCGCCGACTACAAGAACATGGCGGTAGGCGACATCGTAACGTTCATCTTCTCCCGCTATCAGCCTCCGTCGTCAAATTTAGCCGATTCGTTTATGGCCCAAATCGGCGCCAACAGCGGTCAGACGACTTTCATCCCGATAGGCGATATGCGCGCCCAAGCGCTCGGCGCGGCCGGTATAGACATCAGCACAAAGTGGGGCGCGGCGACGGCCATTGAGACCATAGACAACGCCATACAGATGGTTTCCCGCCAACGCAGCGCTCTCGGCGCTTTCCAAAACCGTCTGGAACACACGATCAGCAGCCTCGAAATAGCCATCGAAAACTTGCAAGCCGCCGAGAGCCGCATCCGCGACGTCGATATGATGAAAGAGATCATGGAGTTCACTAAGAACAGTATCTTGCTGCAAGTGTCTCAGGCTATGCTGGCCCAAGCGAACTCGCAACCTAAGAGGATATTGGAGTTGTTGAGGGATTTATAGAACGGCGTCATTCGTTGTGTGAATTACCGCCGCTATCCCCGCCTTTTTCAGCAAGACCCTCACTAACCCGCGTCAGTACCGCGTCCGCCTTCTCGAACTTTGCCGATAGACCGGCGTGATCCGCGTCGGCGCTTTCCTCATTTTCGGGCTTCGAGGCCGTAACGTCTGTAACCTGCTTTTCAGGAATGTCTTCCTTGTCTTTGCGCATCGCCGCCGCTTGTTCACGGGCTGTATTTATCATCCCGTGCGGCCCCCAAATCTTCGTAAACAAGTCCTCATTGTCATCGTCTTTCTTCTTACCATCAAGCTTCGAGGTTTTGCTCATAATGTCCGATAGCCGCTCGTGCATAAGTGTGCTGAAATCGACGGCCAACCGATTGTTGCCGCTGCCGCCGCCGATACACGTCCGCCCGCGGGCGTTGATTGCGCTATGACTACTGTCGATCCGCATAAAAAGCCTCCTTTTACGTTGAGTAGATCACCGTTAACTCGCCTTAGCGTCCCGTTCCGTCCACCAAATCGTATCAAAGAGGGCGAGGTCGGTAGTGAGTTCCATACCGGTCATGTGCTTTCCGAAACCGTTCATATCAACGTTATAATTTGGTGTATATTATTGTTTTTTATGCCGAAATTATATAAAGAGCCGTTTTTTAATAGCGCAAATCACGTGCCAACATCAAAATCGGCCTTTAATACGCTTTTTCTCGGTATTCTTTGGAGTTCAGGTGGGGCTATTAGGAAAATTTTGCCTACGGTTAGGAAAATTCGTTGCGTTTGGGCGATACATATATTATAAAGATTTAAAAGATTTTGACTTACCGTACAGGGAGATTCTAACGAGAGGTTCTATTTAATAACTGATATTATTAGCCCGATAACGCTAAGCGTATTCAACGAACAATGGGTGATTATATCCAGTCTTAAGTCTTTATGTTTCCATACGGTATACGCTATCGGCGATATCGCTATTATTCTTGATATGTTTTCCCACGGAGAAAAGAAGTGATAAACCGAAAATATTATTGAATTAACAAACGGCGCAAATATCCCCAAATTCTTCATTCGCGGTAATAAAAAGCCTCTAAAATATACCTCTTCAACTAATGGGGCCAAAAAACCGTTAAAAACTAAGGCGAGGACTAACGTGATTTTTAAATATTTAAGTTCTTTAAAGTCTATCCGGAAACAATCCCAAGAACGTTGCCATCGGCAGAGAAAGGTTTTTTTCATCATTTTCTACAGACTTATCCATGTTTTCCCCGTTATGTTGATAAAATCATAGTACAATACCTATAAAATAGTATATGAAACTTAAAATGTCAATATCTAAATAAAATACTTTTCATAGCGCCAAAACAGCCCGCATAGCGTGAAATACGCAGTAATACGAGCGATTAGCCGCAGTTTCGTACGCATCGAACGTATCTATCGCTAACTCTCTCTCGGCGGATAGCAGACACCTCCTGGCATGTTTGAGGCGAGAGGATGCCAATGTGAATGCGGCTTCGTAGACAGCATACAACTCCACCCCCTCCCTCCGCACGTTCACATAAAACGGAAGAGTATCAGAATATTGGCGAAAAACGGCGCTGCACGTGACATGGGGACAGACGAGTATATTGTGTTCTAACGCAAGATCCCCGGCGCGGTCATGGATTTTAAAGCTTGTTTTGCGACAATCTTCCTGCGGAATATCGGCCAGCACGAAGATGTCGATATCCGAATACTCATCGTAGTCCCCTCGGGCGTAGGAGCCGTAGAGGATTACTTTTTCCAGTTTACCGCCAAGCGTCTCTTTCGCGGCGGTACAGACCCTTTCCGTTATTTCGTCAAGCACGGCTTTATTGCACATAAAACCCCCGTAAAAATCAATCCGTTCATTTTTATGGAATAATGGGTCAACATAGTAATATATATTACGCGCACCCCAGGTCAGCCTTTTTTTTTACAATTTTCCGCCGTAACCTATAAAAAAGCTAAAAATCGCCCCTACGTCCTAAACTTGCAAACAATCGAATCCAGCTCTTCCGCCATGTTTTTCAGGGAGTTCGCCGCTTCTTTCAGTTCTTTGGAATCGACGGCGGTTTTTTCGGCGGCGGTGCGGATCACGCCTATGCTGTCGGATACGTGCTGGGCGCCGGAGGCGGCCGTGTCGGCGTGTTTGGCATGTTTGGCGGAGGCTATGCCCATAACGGCTCCCTGTGTCCCAAAATCCGCTTGCCAACCGCCATATACGCCCTATTTTAGCCACGAACCGTGCTTGGAAGGGCGTGTAACCTGCTCGAAGACACCACTGTCCAGAGGAGCAAAGCACGCTACCCCACAGCGGCACCGGGGGGCAATTTCTTCAAAAAACGGCCTGTAACGCAGGATAACGCGGCTACACGCCATGGGCTGCTCAGGATAGGCTCAAAGTCTAAAAAATCAATGGTGCGAGTGTTTTTTCGACAAAAAAATATTTTTATTTTGACTATTGACTCTGCACACTCCCATATATTATATTAGTATTTGTTCGGTTTTTTAGAAGATAGACGGTTTTTTATATTTCGGGGGGGCCTATTGTGGAGGTATTTATAGTCGGCTGGGAACCCCAAAAAATAAACGTTGATTTGATTAACATTAAATAAACTTATTGATTGCTAATATTAACCGGAAAGGATTTAATATGTCAACAAGTATTTCTGTTAACAAAAGAAGCGTATCCGAATTATTAAAATCCGGGACGAAGCATATGTTTATTATTCCGGAATATCAACGCTCTTACGCTTGGGGTGAGGAACAGTGTAGAACGCTATGGGATGATTTGGTAAATTTTAATGCACAAAATGAAGAATCGACATATTTCCTTGGAACAATAGTGTCTTGTGAAAATGACATTAAGGAATATGAAATAATTGATGGTCAGCAAAGGATAACAACATTATTTCTGCTTCTCCGTGCAATTTACAAAAAACTTGAATCAATGAGTGAATCAGACGCCGTCTTAAATTTTCGTAAACAAATCGAACCGTGCATCTGGGATGTTAATCCGATTACCGGTAAAGTTGACGATTTTTCAAAAATTCATATAGCATCACGTGTTATTACAGATACCGATAACGAAATTTTTTCTGATATTCTTAAAACCGGTAGTGCAACGGAAAAAAGGAACGACAACTATTCAACTAATTATTTGCTATTTAAAAAATGGGTGGATGAACTAGCAAAAGATGAGCCCATGAATTGGTATATGTTTTGTAAGAAAATTTTGCAAGATTGCATTTTATTGCCTATACAGTGTGATAATCAAGATACTGCACTAACAATATTTTCAACATTAAATGACAGGGGATTACCTCTGTCGGACTCTGATATTTTTAAGGCAAAAATATATAATTATTTGGATGATGCTGACAAAAACAGTTTTATAGGAGAATGGAAAGAATTGGATAATTCCACAGAAGATGCCGGCATTAAGATTCAAGATTTATTTTATCAATATATGTTTTATTTACGGGCGTTAAAAAATGATAGAGACACGACAACTCCGGGTTTAAGAAAATATTTTGCGTTAGATAAATTCGCACAATTATATGAAAAAAGCCTTATGACTGATCTGAGTTTATTAGCAGATTTATGGCGGGCAATAAATAATCGCGAAGAGATAGTTGACGAAGATTGGTCTAAAAACATTGGCATAAAAAAAGCACTTGACTGTTTGAAAAGTTATCCAAATGAGTTTTGGAAATACCCAATTGTGACCTACTATCTAACACATAGAAAAAATATGGATTTTAAAGATAAATTTGCTATCTTTCTGAACAGATTTTTTGCGTTTATTTGTGTTAAATACATAAATACTCCAACAATAAACGCTGTTAAAAAGGAAATCCTGAACATTAATTCAGAAATAATAAAGACTGATTCGCCTAATTTTTACATATCGATTGACGATAAAGAAAATTTGAGAAATGGAGTCGGCAATCCGCATAAAAACACTGTGCGAATGATATTAAAAGCATTGGCCTATATAAAGCAAGATGATTTATTGCCTGAAAAATGGGAAATAGAGCATTTGTTACCACAAAAATGGCAAACGACAAGCCTTTTTGGATATAATAAAAAAGATGTCGAGCATTTAATTGAACAGATAGGCAATAAGATTCCATTTGAAAAGAAATTAAATATTCAAGCCGGTAATAAGTATTTCCATAACAAAAAAATAGAGTACGCGAAATCAACGATTGCTATTGTTAAAGAACTATCAACAATTGCAAGTGACGATTGGTCTCCTACGGATATTCAAACAAGAACTAACGAAATTAAGGACACGATAATAACACTTTTTGAAAGTTACAATGTGTTTGAAAATCAAAAAAATTCTGCCATAATAACACCTGAGGAGCAAAAAGTATTAAATAATCTAAAAGCACGAGGTATTAATCTTGAAATTAATGGTTCATGCGGATAGCAGGCACCTCCTGGCTTGTTTGAAACAAAACGGTTTCAAAAAGTGTGTAAATCACAACTTACCATCACTTTTAGTACCCATTACAAACACCCAACCTTCTTTTTTATCTGCTCCGCCATATTCAAACCATCCTTGGACTTCTCAACAATAAGAAACAACCCGCGCCTATCGGATTGCAGTTCCCATTGCTCGCCAATCGCTTTCTTTTCTCTCGTTTCAGTGTTATCAATAAGGTGCGCGCCCTTGTATTCCGCGATCAAAATCCGCCCGTCTTCCAGCATTGCCGCGAAGTCGGGATAAAACTTGTCTGTGCTTGTCGGCAGCCAAAACGAGTTTTTGTGCTTTGCGACATTGCGAAGCCAATATTTTACCTGCGGCAGCGCGTCTATATCTCCACAGATATTTACAATTCTCTTTATTCTCAAATTTTTATTAACCAATCCGACAACTCAGTTATGTGCTCCGGTTTTGTCAAATTAGCGGCATTATTTATGTAATTTGATCTCAAATTATCAAATATTTCTGCGGCCATTTTATTTTCAATCGCCGCCCCGACAAAAAAGATATACGGGGAATAACCATTTTTCTTAAATGATTCCTTAATTCGATCAATGGCAGTTTTCGCTGTTTTCCAGTGTTCATCAGCACCAGCAGGATCAATGCCACCTTTTAGCTCTCCTAATGCTATATAGCTTTCACAATTACTAATGGTTTCTTTTATATCATCTGTATTGGGTTTGTTCAACAAAATCATGTCAATATTATTTTTTACAATGGGTACCGTAATATTGAAATATAATGTTCTATATTTTTTCTTGTCTGTTTTCCATGAAATACCTTTTGCGTTTTCGATCCCAACAACATCATCAATATCCTTTGAAGAAACCCATTCATTAGAACCATCTAAAAGAACATCATATTTTATACCTGACAATCTTAATGCGGAAATTATGGCTATACTTAAGTTTCTTTGTGCTAATGTACCAACTATGTTCCTCATTTTGCCACCAAGAGCATCACCTTTTGTTAGTAAAAAACGAAACACTAATTCTTCCTTAAATTTACTTCCAGCAGGAACTAGAAAGTTCTTGATGAATTCTTGCATTGCAAATAGACACCCATCACTACCCAAGTAAGAAGCTGCTTTATCAGAAATACCTGAAGCTGCAATTAAGCCGTTTCTAATGTCCTGCATTTCAAGTAACATCTCTGGTGTAGAAATGTTTTTTATTCTACGTTGTAACGCCCTAGCTTCTTCAATAAATGGTATTGCTCTTCTATTCTTTTCCAATGCAATAGCGATGAAACCCGCCCTTGTTTCGGCGTAAGAAGTTACTAAGTCTTCCGGTTTTGTAATATGCGTTGAATAATACTTCATTATCTTTTCCTCCATACGTATACACATTTTCTTAATGGTTCCCTACCGTGCATCCCCATTTGCTGACTGCTGTTTCCTTTTCCAATCGGCAAGACAGCAATTTCTTCTATTTGAAAACCAATTTTCGCGGCTATATCAGACAGAATAAGATCAACGGAAATACTTACGCCGACGTATCTGACATTATCATTTACCATCACAACCTCGCCTCCAGGAACAAGAACCCGATACAATTCAAAGATTATACAAGCCATTTCATAAAAATATCCTTTTATCATACGTGGAATACCGTTATTATTTAATATTTTTTGCTCTTTCTTGTTATAGAGATATACAAGTATTTTTTGTAATAATTCATGATCTTTACAAATTGATAACACGTTATTCCATGCGGGGTTAATCGCTAATAAATTTTTTTCTCTATTTTCTACGGTACAGCTAAGCATATCTTGCCGTAACGCCAAAAGTTTCTTTTCATCAATCCCTAACATTGCTAGCTCGAGCGCGTATGTTCTAGTGTAGTCATAACGATTACAGTATGGCGGCGATGTGATAACTAGATCAACGCTATCAGCGCAAATATTCGGTAATTCACTCAAACACGAGCCTCCGATAATCGTCACAGCTCCTTTTTTTACTATTGGACATGAAAAATCAAATAAAGAGATTGGGTTACCACCCTTAACATCTGATAGAATTTCTATTAATTTCTCAGTAATAGCGCTATTAAATTGCGATATTTCTCCCTTATTGAAAGGTATTGCCCCCCAACAGCGACCAGAACGTTGGTCCCACCTCAGATATTGACCATCTTTGCGGGTAAAACTAACACTCTCTAAAATACAGAATAACGCCAACATCAATACGGTTCGAACATTATCATTTTCATTCTGCATACATGATAAATATTTTTTTATGAGTGTACTATTTTCCTCAGAATAGGCTCCGTCTGTAATTTTGAGTATTGTAAATTCGAGTTGTCCATCGTGACCAATCCAAGGTTTTGTATCTTTCCATAAAATTAGGCGTTCAAAATCGGTTTTTGCAAAATGAGCTAATAACTCTCGTGTTTTTATAATATGTTGTCCGATAGGTAATAATTCAATACCTAACGCTTCGATTCCTAAATCACTCGCCCCGAAAAGCGTCGCCCCGCTTCCCGCAAACGGATCTAATACTTTTTTGGTATTATCTATACCGCGCCTACGGATATAATATTCTACCAAATGCGCTGAAAATCCTTCTTTGTATTTATACCATCTATAAAACGGGATTTCCTTGTTTCCCTGAAAACTTACAGTTTTTCTATTTAATGCATAGTCGATACGTATGTTAGCTTTATATTCGCTCATAAGTATTGAGTCTAGTATTTCTATTTGATCAAGAACAGCACAGTCCGTTGTCGGATGCTCTTCTGTTTCAATAATTGATTCAATCATGATCTTTGTCCTATTTTAAATTTAAAATTTTAGCAAATTATACGACTAATAAAAAACGTAATATATCATAAAATTATATGGACTAACATTAAACTAGATCTTATTAACAAGATTCACCCCAATCTGTGGTGTCTTCATATAAAATAAATCATTCCACGCGGTTTTCCAAATAATATTCTTTATTTGCATATTTGAGTATCAGTATGTTATAGTCAACAGCTGTAAAATTTACTAAGGTTGCGTACGTTTTTCAGATTCGTCCAACCGTTTAAACAAATGAGACAACAAGCTTAGTAAGTCCAAACAATCTTTCTCATTGTTTTTTTACTCCGGCGTTACCACTCCCGGCAGTCTAAAGTATTTAATCCTTTAGTTACCTCTTCGACTCTTGCCGACATTCTTGCAACATCGTGTGATGTTTTCGTTGATACTTCTACCATTTCTTCAATTTTGACGGAAAGCCTGTCAATCGCCGCTTCTGTTTTGGCGTGGTTTTCAGTCATTGTTTTGTTGCTTTCTTTTACCGTTTTATTGGTTTCGGCTATGGTTTTCGCCATATCGCTCATAGCCGCCTCAAGCTCGCCAACCCTATTGCGCCGGAGCGCCGGTATTTTTTTTGTTTTTGCCGCTTTCCCCGCCATAACCGCCTCCCGCCGTTAAAATGTTTAAAAACAAGGTACGCTTCCTGATTGTTCCGCTCTTATATATAATATAATAAACGCCAATCTAAACATAGTTATTTTTCAAAAAAATCCGCAAAAAAGGCTTCGTCGGGCAAAATTCTGTTCATAAGACGCTTTTTAGGACGCCGGTCTGCCCCCCGCCGTCCCTACGTCCTAAACTTGCAAACAATCGAATCCAGCTCTTCCGCCATGTTTTTCAGGGAGTTCGCGGCTTCTTTCAGTTCTTTGGAATCGACGGCGGTTTTTTCGGCGGCGGTGCGGATCACGCCTA
>Ga0268262_10004433_pt1 | contig 14517 bp, 14 predicted proteins | sample TergutNc150P3_FD_190354 | JGI IMG/M metagenome (GOLD analysis project Ga0268262, IMG submission 190354) | Nasutitermes corniger P3 segment gut microbial community from laboratory colony in Florida, USA - Nc150 P3 (SPAdes) (version 2) | ecosystem: Host-associated > Arthropoda: Insects >... | reverse complement strand
AAAGAAATATATTTATCTCATGAATATAAGTTTATAGGCATTTATGATAATTATTTGTTTTTATTGGTAATAGGAAAATCACCGACATATACTATTTTAAATATTATTGATCTTAATAATAATGAAACAATATATAAAGGAGATTATATTTGGGATATAGGTATTAATTTTGCAGAACCATATATAATTGAAGTATATGAATATAATAATATCATTGATTCTAAAATAGAAAATGGAGGAAATGTTTATAAATTTATATTTGATAAATATTTACTAAATATAAAAACAAAAGAGAAAATAAATATAAATAATCAAATAGAAATAATTGGATTATAAAAAACATTAAAAGTGAGAATATTATGGAAATAAGGCAAGTATTCTATAAAGATGGATATTGGGATAAACTCATTGATTTACATTTGTTATATCGTATATAAATTATTTAAGGAGTGAAAGAATTGTATATTATTTAAAATGTATACCATGGCAAGTAAAAGATTTATGATAATAAAGAAATCGACAAAATGATGAAAAATATTCATTACAATTTTTGGTATTCCTGTAACTTTTGATTATTAAAAGGAAATTTCAATTAAAATAAATAAGGACAGTTTTTTAGGAGAAATAAATGAAGAAAATTCCGGAACCTGTATTTATTTTAATTGTACTGGCAGTCATTCCAATAATTAGCGGATTAGTGAGTAACTTTATTCCTGAAACATATGATAATCGCGTATTAATTATTATTTTCTCTTCTTTATGTATATTGGCGCTTATTTGCATATGCGCGTTTTCTTTAATTATTATATATGTAAAAATACTTGGTTTAAAAGTCGGCTCAATTAAAAATATTCGTAAAGGAATAATTGATAATGATATATCAAAAGCAGCTGATAAAATATTATTTTATCAAAACAGAGATAAAAATATAAATATTATTGAACAACTTGAAATAGAAAATAAAAAGAATAAAAAACCATATATAAATCCGTTCTTTCGTTTTTCCGTAATAAAAGAAAATTCTGATTTATATTTTAATATACCTAATGATATGATAATAAAAGAAGAAAACAATGAAATAATTATTTATTATAAGAAATTGGTATATAATGTTAATAAAGGAAAGTATATTAAATAATGATGAAAACTATTCATACTTATTGATTTACATTTGTTATACTGTATATAAATTATTTAAGGAGCGAAAAAATGTATAAACATCATCAGGAATCAATTGAGAATATGATAACCCATTATAGCCAAAATCCGGAAGTTATTGCGCTGTTTCTGATAGGCTCAGTCGCTACCGGCACAGAACGCGCCAATTCAGACATTGACGGAGTCGCCGTTGTATCGCCGGAATATTATGATGAAAAGAAAAAAGACAGTAAAGAATGCGAGTCGGTATTTGGCAAATGTACTTATGAAGGCGGCTATTTCGATGTTCATTTTAAAACACGGCGGCAAATGGAAGAATTGGCGGTAAGCGGCTCTGAACCACAGCGGAATATGTTTACAAACGCGCGTATGCTTTTTTGCCATGAGCCGGGCTTACCGGAGCTTGCCGCAAAAATTCCCATATTTCAAAAAGAAGAAGCGGCAAAAAAACAACTGCGATTTTACTGTACGTTTAAACAGTCTTATTCATATTATTGGAGAGTTTGTAAACCGAAAGGTTTTATGAGGCATCACGTCGCAAGTGGAATGGTGTACAATTTATACCGTCTTATTTTAATTGAGAATGAAATGCTGTTTCCCTCTGTGCGTAAATTGGAAGAGTTTGTAAAAAACGCTCCCGACAAACCGGTTGATATAATTGAAAAATCTCAAAAATTCATGGATGATTTAGAAAACGATGGCGCTCAAGAATTAATAAAAAGTTATGAAGAATGGACATCTTATAAATTTCCCGATCCCAAAAATTTTCAATTTATATCTAACAATTATTCAAATCCATGGGAATGGGATTAATAATATAAAATATTTTTTTTGAGGTAAAAAATGGAACATTTAGGAACAAAAGAATTAGAAACAGAAAGACTCATTTTAAGACGCTTTTTATTGGAAGACGCTGAATATATTTTTAAAAATTGGGCAAATGATGATGAAGTTACAAAATACTTAACATGGTCCTCTCATAAAAATGTAAATGAAACAATAAGCATTAGGGAAAAATGGATGAGTGAATATGAAAAAAAAGATTTCTACCAATGGGCTATAGTGTTAAAAGAAATTAACGAACCAATTGGAAGTATAAGCGTTGTAAAACAATCCGATGATATACAAATGGTTCATATTGGATATTGTATCGGTAAAAAATGGTGGAATAAAGGAATTACATCAGAAGCGTTAAGTACGCTGATAAAATTCTTTTTTGAGGAAGTGGGTATAAACAGAATAGAATCTAGGTATGATCCGAATAATCCGAATTCCGGAAAAGTGATGGCAAAATGCGGAATGAAATATGAAGGACATATGAGACAGGCGGATAGAAATAATCAGGGAATAGTCGATTATATTGAATACGGAATTCTTGCGGAAGATTATTTTAAGAAATAAATAATCAGAAGAGAATATATACAGAATGTTGGGGTTTTCGGAGCCGGAAGATAAAAGTATGCGGTTGATAATAAAAGACGAATAGGCAATCCCCAAAAACAGCATATTCCGCCCCTTCCAAAAAATATACAAATATGGTATAATTTTTTATTGATTTTTTTTTAAAAGGCGGAGAATATGATAATTTTAACCTTAAATTGCGGGTCTTCATCGGCTAAATATCAGGTTTATAACTGGGAAACCAAAGATGTTGTGGCGGTCGGCATTGTGGAAAAAGTAACCATTGGCGGTTCTTTTATCAGCCACAAAGCGAAGGGCAAGGAAGAAGTCGTTATAAACCACGATTGTCCCACCCATACCGACGCTATCGACCTCATCATTAAAACCCTTACAAGTAAAGACATCGGCGTAATCAGCGACATGTCGGTAATCAAAGCTGTGGGACACCGTGTTCTGCACGGCGGAATGAAATTTACAAAGAGCGTTATTGTGGATGACGCCGCAATGGCGGCTTTTAACGAAGTTAAGGATTTAGGACCTCTTCACAATCCGGCGAATATCATGGGTATTGAGGCGGCGCAGAAGGTTCTGCCGCACGTGCCGCATTGCGCGGTTATGGATACCGCTTGGCATCAGACAATGCCGCCTGAGGCTTTTATGTACGCAGTGCCGAAAGAATGGTACGAAAAATATCAGGTGCGCCGTTACGGTTTTCATGGGACAAGTTTCCTGTATACCGCAAAACGCGCCGCTGTGCTTTTGGGGCAAGATCCTTTCAAAACAAACGTGATAATCTGCCACATCGGAAACGGCGCTTCGGTTAACGCCGTCAAAAACGGCTGTTCTTTTGACACATCAATGGGTATTACCCCGCTTGAGGGGCTTGTTATGGGCACACGCTCTGGAGATGTTGACGCCGCCCTTCCTTTCTACGTTATGCGTAAGACAGGAATGAGCGACGCCGAAATTGAAACCGCCCTTAATAAAAAATCCGGTCTTTTGGGACTGACAGGCAAATATGCCGACAGGCGCGATGTTCAGAAGGCGGCTGTCGAAGGAGACAAGCAAGCGTTACTCACACAATTTATTGAAGCCCACCGTGTGAAAAAATATATCGGAGCGTATCAGGCTGTATTGGGCAGAGTAGACGCGTTAGTTTTCACGGCGGGCGTCGGCGAGTTTGCGTGGTTTATGAGAGAGAAATATCTCGACGGGCTTGAAAACATTGGTATGTCTTTTGATCCTCGAAAAAATAAACTTTCCTGCACAAGAAATACCGAAACAATTATCAGCAAGCCGGATTCTAAAATACCGATTTTTGTTATACCGACCGACGAGGAATTGGTAATGACCGAAGACGCTTTTGCGTTGATGAAGGGAACCTACGACACTCACACGCATTTTACTTATTCTTTCCAGAGCAAGGACTATGTAAACAAGGAGCGTGCCGAAGGATTGAAACACGATCTTGCAAAAAATCCCGATATTGCCGAGATAATTGCCAAACCGAGATAATTTTTGATACGTAATAAAGGTGAAACTTGAGTTATAAAACAGAATTGTTATGTATCGGCAATCCGATTGTCGATGTATTTGTAGACATTAATAGCAGTCTTGCGTTAAAGTACGGCATTCTTGCCCCCGTTCAGCATATCGACGCCGATAAAGCTGAAGCGTTGCTAAGAGAGCCTTCTATTAATTTTGAAAAATCGATAAAAAGCTCAGGCGGAGGCGCGGCGAATGTCGCAAAAATTGCCGCCATGCTTGGAATGGACGCCGCGTTTTGTGGCTGTTCAGGACAGGATGATCTTGCGGCAATTTTTGAAGAAGAGATAAAAGACTCAGGCGTTTCTTCCATGCTTGTAAAATCAAATGAAAAGACAGGGTTATGCTTTGCTTGTAATGTCGATGGTGAAACGCGTTTTGCCGCAAGCCCGCGCGCGGCGCTGGAATTAAACGAAACTCATATAAGCGAGGATTTAATAGCCGGCGCGGAAGTTATTGTTTTGGACGGCTTTATACTTGACCGCCGCCCGTTAGTTCAACACATTTTAATGAAGGCAAGCCACCGCGGAATACCGGTCGCCCTTGATGTCGCTTCGATTATGCAAGTAAAAAGCAAGGCGGAAGAAATATTGACATACAGCCGCACTTTTCCGCTGTTTGTTTTTATGAACGCCGATGAAACAATTACCTTCTTTAACACAGTAAGCAAAGGAACCGAAGATGGAACTAACATGACGGATAGGGACAAGGAAGTCCTGATTCTGCGCGATATTTGCCCCATGTTAAAAATGATGACCGACGGCGAAATATATCCGATTATCGTTGTAAAACTCGGCGGCAGAGGCGCGTTAGTGGTCGCCGGCGGAAATGTATACCGCGAGGAAACCTTTACCGTCGCCGCGCCGAAAAACACCATAGGCGCGGGAGACGCTTTTTGCGCCGCATTTATTTCCGCGTGGATAAGGGAAAAATCCCTCTCCGAATGCGCCGCTCTTGGAAACAAAGTCGCGCGGGAAATCCTTGAAGTCCCGGGGACGCATATTAAAAGCGGAAAGTTAAAATCGTTTGCGAAGATTCTGCAGAAGTAATTTACAGTAAAACCGTCTCCGCCAATTTCTGCGCCGCAGCTTTATCCAGTAATTTCTCAATTATCGCGACCGCAAATTCGCCCGCTGTTCCCGCGCCTCGGCTGGTGATTACATTGCCGTCCGTTACAACACGGTCGCCTGACCATTTTCCGTCTGTTACTTTTTCTTCCATGTTTGGGTAGCAGGTAAAATTTTTCCCTTTAAGCAAGCCTAGGGGAGCGAGTACAAGAGCGGGGGCGGCGCAAATGGCGCAGATTAATTTTCCGTTTGCCGCCATGTCTTTGATAAGCGCGCTTGTCTCTTTTGATGCCGCTAAATTTGCCGTGCCGGGCATTCCGCCGGGGAGAATTATTGCGTCATAGCTGTTTGTTCCCTGTTTGGTAACTTCGGCAAGCGTAGAGGTTGCGGTCATTTTTATGACGCCCCATTTGCTGGTTACGGTCAGACTGCCGGAAATTGACGCGGTGGTAACTTCTATTCCGGCGCGTTGCAGATAGTCAATGGGCGTTACAGCCTCGACATCTTCAAAACCGTCCGCCAGTAAAACAATTGCTTTTTTTGCCATGATATTAGCGGTTGCGCCGCTCTTCTTCGGATTTACACTCTATGCACATTAGAGCGTATGGAATCGCGATAAGACGGTCTTGCGGGATACGCTTACCGCATTTTATGCAGTGACCGTACTTGCCTTGTTTTATGCGCGTGATAGCCGATTCAATCAATTTAAGACGCTTTAATTCCTGCGTGCCGATGGCTTCGATCATCTTTCTGTCTATGTCGTCGGAGGCTATGTCGGCAAGGTCTTTCGGCTCCTCGCCTTCCATTATTTCTTTAAATTCTTCGCTGCTGGCGACCAGAGCGTCGACAATTTCGGCTTTTAAGGCTAAAAGAGACGTTTCCATTTTTTCAAGAAATTCTTTATCAATCGGCGGTATTTTTTTCTTCTTCTTGCCTGTCGCAGCCATTGTACCCTTTCTCCATTTTGTAGATATTAGCTACATATTTATCTATATGTCAATAGTTATTTTTTTTCGTTTCCCAATTTTATAAGCGGAATTACCGGAGGAGTAAGCGCCATTACCACCGGGAAATCCGCCGGTTGCAGTAAAACTGTTTCGCCGTCCATTTGCGCCAGTATTTGCTGATTGTATTTTATTTCAAGGCGGTGCGCGTTAAATAAGAGAGCGTCGCGGTTTTTAGCGTGCTTACCCTTTGCAATTTGCTTTTTAATTTTTAATTTACGGAAAAACGGTATTTTTTTAACTCCGCACACATTGCGGCTGTCGGGTATGATGTGCTGCTGAGACCCATACGTCCTGTTGCCGGTTACACCCATCGCCAATAATAAAAGTTTTTCTCTGAAAGACAGTAGTTCTTTATTATTACTATCAAGCGCGCGCACGTCAAAATAATCTACTTTATATTTTTTTTCATAGGACAGTGCCGCCATGTCTATCCAGAATTGGTATCCGTTGCCCGGCTTCCCTTTCTTGACGTTTGTCATGTGCGTAACATAAGCATCGAGTCCCATAGAAAGAATATTAAAAGCAAGAAAATCTTGTTTTTTCCATTCCGACGGCCCGTTCTGCGCCGTTATTAATTGTACGGCGGAAGCGAATTCTATATGGACAGGATTGAGGAGTAAATCCAAAGCGCCCGCCAAAGATGGACTGTCCGCTCCGTCATTGCCTGTTCCCATAGGCAGACGCAGTACCGTTATACTTCTGCGAACAGGGGCTGACGCCGTAAACAGAGTATTCATAACTTCCTTATGAGTTCCGTCTCCGCCCGCGCTGATTATCAAATAAAATGGGATAGGGTCTTTTTCCGCTCTTTCTATAAACGCTTTTGTTATTTCCGCAGCAGAACCCTTTCCTTCCGTAAGGTTTAAAATTACGTTCTTATATATTTGTCTTTTTGGGTTTGCCTGAGCTTTCTGTTGGTATTTTCTTAATGTTTTTACGTGGGATTCCCATTTTTTCTTGTCAATGAAACCGCCTGCTACCGGATTAAGAATAATCATACAGCGCAGAGGGCTTTCCCTTGCAATAAGGGAATGTTCACAGATTTCAGAGATAGCATTAATAAAATAATAATCCATACAGTCAATTTATCATATAATTATATTAATGTCAATGTTATTTTATCAAAATTTATGCATACTATGGAAGAAAAATAGTATATAGATATACGGATATTCTCATTCTTCGTAAAATTCCATATAATTCCTTATTATGGCAAAATACCCTTTTGAAACAATTGAGCCTAAATGGCAAAAATACTGGGATGACAATAAAACTTTTAAAACTGTGGAAAACCCGAATTTCCCCAAAGACAAGCGTCGTTATGTGCTTGATATGTTTCCCTATCCTTCGGGGCAGGGGCTTCATGTCGGTCACCCGGAGGGTTATACGGCAACGGACATTTACTGCCGTTATCTTCGCATGAACGGTTACAATGTCCTGCACCCAATGGGCTTTGACGCTTACGGTCTGCCCGCCGAAAATTACGCTATTAAGACAGGTACTCACCCCGCTGTTACAACTGCGGCAAATGTCAACAGGTTCCGCGCCCAAATTAAGGCGCTTGGTTTTTCCTACGATTGGGATCGCGAAGTCGATACGTCCGTCGAAGATTATTACCGCTGGACTCAGTGGATTTTCTTAAAACTTTTTGAGAAGGGACTGGCTTATGAGGCGGAAAGCCCGATAAACTGGTGTCCGTCCTGTAAGACCGGTCTTGCCAACGAAGAAGTAAAAGACGGTCTTTGCGAGCGCTGCGGCGAAAAAGTAACCCGCAAAAGAATACGTCAGTGGATTCTGAAAATAACAGCATACGCCGAGCGCCTGCTCGCGGACTTGGATTTGCTGGACTGGCCTGAGCCTGTAAAACTTATGCAGCGTAACTGGATTGGACGCAGTGAGGGCGCGAACGTTGTTTTTAAAGTTGATAAATCAACATTAAAAAACAATGAAGACCTGTCCTTTGAAATTTACACAACGCGCCCCGATACTCTTTTCGGCGTAACCTACATGGTTCTCTCTCCGGAACATCCGCTGGTGGACAAACTTACAACGCCTGATCAAAAAAAGGCGGTCGCTTCGTATATCGAAGCCGCCGCAAGAAAGAGCGATCTTGAACGCACCGATCTCGCGAAAGGAAAGACAGGCGTGTTCAGCGGCGCGTACGCGGTTAATCCCGTTAACGATCAAAAAATTCCGATATGGATAGCGGACTATGTTTTAATCTCTTACGGAACAGGCGCCATCATGGCGGTTCCGGCTCATGACGAACGCGACTGGGAGTTTGCGAAAGAATTTAAATTACCGATAATTTTGGTTGTCTGTGCCGATAAGCCGCAAGCCGGAAAGGACTATTCAGGCGAACCTGCGGAATGTACGTCCGCAGACGGCTATTCTGTAAACTCTGGCGAATTTACGGGGCTTCCCACAGAAGAAGCGAAAAAGCGCATAACGCAATGGCTTGAAGAAAAAGGCATCGGCAAACGCGCTGTTAATTACAAATTAAGAGACTGGATTTTTTCCCGTCAGCGTTACTGGGGAGAGCCTATCCCCGTTGTGCATTGCGAAAAGTGCGGCATTGTTCCGTTATCGGAAAAAGATTTGCCGTTGAAACTTCCGCAGGTTAAGTCTTACGCGCCGACAGGCACGGGCGAGTCCCCGCTCGCGGGAATTGCCGATTGGGTAAACACTACCTGCCCGAAGTGCGGCGGAAAAGCAAAAAGGGAAACAAACACCATGCCGCAATGGGCTGGCTCCTGCTGGTATTACATTCGCTATCTGGATCCGAAAAACGATAAGGCTTTCGCCGCGAAAGATAAAATTGATTACTGGCTTCCCGTCGATCTGTACATAGGCGGCGTTGAACACGCGGTGCTTCACTTGCTGTACAGCCGCTTCTGGCACAAAGTGTTGTACGATCTCGGTCTTGTAAACTCCGTAGAACCTTTTCAGCGGCTGGTTAACCAGGGAATGATTCTTGGAGAAGACAATCAGAAGATGAGCAAGAGCAGGGGGAATGTAATAAACCCCGATGATATTATCAAAGAGTACGGGGCTGATTCTTTGCGTGTCTATGAAATGTTTATGGGTCCTTTGGAAGTGAGTAAGCCGTGGAACATGGCTGGCGTAACCGGCGTGTCCCGTTTTCTGGAACGTCTTTGGGCGATAAGCGAAAAACCTGTAAGCGAAGCAATACCCGGCAGCGAACAAGCCGGCGGCGCTGAATTGCAAAAACTTTTGCACAGGACAATTGAAAAAGTAACAAAAGACACATCAACACTTAACTTTAACACCGCAATCAGCGCGATGATGATCTACTCAACTGAGCTTGCCAAATTGGCTGAAATTCCGCGCGCCATGTGGGAGCCGCTTGTGATAATGGCGGGAGCTTACGCTCCGCACCTTGGCGAAGAATTATGGGAAAAACTAGGAAACAAAAAATCTGTTTCCCAAAGCCAATGGCCCTCTTTTGATCCAACTTTGACTGTTTTTGACGAGGTGACGATTGTAGTCCAGGTGGGCGGTAAAATTCGCGAAAAATTTACCGCCGCTGCCGGAACGGCGAAAGAGGAGCTTGAAAAAACAGCCCTTGCCCTGCCCGGAACGCAAAAATGGCTTGAAGGGCAGACAATAGCGAAAGTTATTACAGTGCCGGATAAATTGGTTAATATTGTGTTGAAGTAATAATTCGCAAAATAACAACTAATATCTTACAAATTTTCTAACTAATGTGGTATTATATTTAATTATAAATATGATTTCAAAAGAAAGTGACAATAATCCTTACTTTCGCAATGATCCGGGCGTCGGCTTTCAGCGTATTCCTGTTTACAAGTTCGATATAGATAAAAATTTCTCCGTTTGGAAATCATGGCGCACAAACGACGGACGCGTTCTGCCTAACCAAAAAAGTCATTTTGAACTTGTAAACGATCCCTTCGATACCGGCAGTCTTATTTTACTTACCACTTACTTTGATCCTTCTATCGCGGGAAAAGCTTTCGGCGGATTCGGCATGAGGGCTCCTATCGATCCGCCGGTAGAAATAGATAATCAAACTTATGTTGAGTTCGATCTTTATTATCCAAAAAGCGCCGCGGGAAAATATATGCGGTTTGAAATCTGGTCTACGTCTACAAGCGGCGAAGGTATTCAAAGCATTGCCGGACAGCCGGGTACTATTAAATCTCAAGTGTATATAAGGACTTCGGACTTAACCGGTCTTGGAACTCTTTTACCGGATTGGATTGGCTTTTATAACGGCGAGACCTGGTATAAAAAAGCTATTTATGTTGTAACGCCGATAACGTCGGGAACTTGGGAATATTTAAATATCGATCTTCATACGGAAAACGGCACAAAACTTGAAGGCGATCTGCTTATGCTGGGTAATATCAGAATATCGCAGATGGATACAACCGGAGAAAAAATACCTGATGTTATAAATACAAAAAGTTATTTGGAAGTTGAACCTCTTAAAAGTAAATATAATTTGAATAACGACAGTTTTCTTGTAGGCGTTACCGGAATCGGTCGTGTCGAGCCTGATTCAATCAGAGGGTATCATTACGAAATTTTTGTCTGCGAAGATGAATTAAAACCGGAGTGCCATATAAATCCTCCGCAGTGGCTTAAAGATGAATTTGCTTATTTTAAATTTAAAATAGACAGCTCTTTTGCAGGCGGCGATGAATCGGAATGGAAACTCCCAATTGAGGATTTGTTGAGTACAAGAGACTCAGGAAAACCCGGCGAATATAAATTGCACGGGCATTGTCTTGCGTGGATCAATCAATCTCCTCCTTGGATGAGGCAGCTTATACCGGAAAATATCGCTTCGCGAGAATGGAATAGCAACGGATTGTTTTTCTCCGGCAGTACAAATTCTACCGGGCCATATTTAAAAGTAAGTAAGTCAATCGCCCGGAGACTTTACTTTAATCACATTATGTATGTAATGCGGCATTTTATGTCGGTAAACCCAAGATATGATTCTTCCGCAGAGCGCGGCGTTATACCATTTCATTCGTTTGATGTTTTAAATGTGGAGATTCACGAAAGCCGATACAGCGAAATTATAAAAAATAAACCTAATGAATGGAAAACCGCTCTTAAAAATGTTTCGTGGCTTATGGCGATGACGGATGAGGATTATTCCGACATAAACAGTCATTATGTTTATCTGCTTTTTAAGTATGCGCATATAGCGGTTCCTAACGCGCTTATGGCTGAAAAATACAAAGCGCATTACAACGACGATAATATTGTTCCCGCGCACATGAAAATGGACAATCATGACGACAACGGCAGTATTGACGAATACATTACGGAAGTTCCTCCCATTCTTACTTACAATGATTATGAAATTAGTATCTTGTCAAAAGCAAAGGTTGCCTACAACATGATTAAGGAATTGAATACGGCGTGGCAAAACGATCCGCTTTATGACGGCAGAAACTTAATTGAATGTATGGGAATACAAGGACATAATTTGGTTACTACCGCTACGGCGAGTCAGAATCAGCAATCTTTGCTGTTGTTTACAAGTTTAATTGATGAAGGTCATTTAGACAGCGTTTGTTATTCGGAAATTGACATTAGACAGCCTAATGAAGCTCCCGGCGGCGAAGCTTTGGCGCCTGCGGCGCTTAATCAAAAACAGGCTGACGCTGTCGGCTATCAATACGCTCTTCTTTTTAAAATGTTCGATAAATATAAAAAATATATTGATCATGTTATTTTTTGGAGTCAATACGGGGCTAGCTTTTTAAATAGTTATGTGCTTTTTGATCATGAAAAAAAGGCGAGTCAGGCGTATTACGCCGTAATGGATCCCGATAAATTTATTGCAGGTCATTCATACCTTGACGGTTTTTTCAGCGGCGAATACCAAAAAATTAAAGGCGAATAAAAAAACCGGTATCATAAGACACCGGCTCTTTCTTGCTTAAGTAAAACTGATTAGGCGATTCTTTTTGTAGATGAAATAAGGGCTCCCAAAACCATAAGATGCGCGGATAACTGCACAATGTACGGTAAGAATTCTGTTTTGCCTTTGTCCTGCAGCGGAGCGATAATATCTACGATTACAATAAAAGCCGCCCAAACAATTACAAAGATGAACAGAATTAAATCGGTAACGCCGATTTGAACCCTAAAGAGTTGTAACAGCAGGAATACGCCCGCCGCAATAGCGCAAACTGACAGAACGATAATCAATAAATTGGAAAAATCGCCTTTGCCAAAAATGGTTTGGATCATTTTACCAAATTCGCCGCTTGGTCTTCCCCAAAAATCCTTCTCTTTTGAAATTCCCAAAATCCCGTTTGCAAAGAGATAAAGGGCTACCGCAATGTTCAATACTAAATATCCAAGTCTATTCATTTTTTCCTCCTGCTTATAAGTATATAATAAAATTGCTTCTCTGTATACAAATTTCAGCTTGTCCGCCCGGCGGCTATGGAAAATTATTTCGCTTCATAGTATATTTGTCATGTGAATACTGAAAAAACGACAGATAAATTGTCTCTAACCACAGAACGACTTGATTCCTTTTTTAAAGGAATTCTTGATATAGAAGGTTTTGCTTCCGCTGACGATTCCCTGAACGGAATACAGGTTGATAACGACGGCGGCGTTATCCGTAAAATCGCCTTTGCAGTTGACGCGGTTATGGAGACTTTTGAACAAGCCGCCGCCGTAGGCGCAGATTTGCTGTTTGTCCACCACGGGCTTTTCTGGGGACATCCGTCCGCCGTAGCCGGGAATTTAAGGCGGCGGATTAAATTTCTTTTGGATCACAATATCTGCCTGTATGCGGTTCATTTGCCTTTGGATCAACAGCCGAAATTCGGGAATAACGCCGTTCTTACCCAGCTTTTGGGACTGGAAAATATCGAGCCTTTTGGGCTGTACCATGGACGAAAAGTAGGTTATAAAGGAATATTCCCCAAACCTGTTACGGTTGACGAAGCTGTAAAAAAAATTAATTTTATGGGGAGACCGCCGCTGGGCGTTTTTCCCTTCGGCAAAAAAGAATGTTTAAGCGCGGCTGTTGTGTCAGGCGGAGCGGCGGACAACGCGCGGGAAGCGGTTAAAGAGGGCGTGGATTTATATGTAACGGGAGAAAGCTCGCATACCGTTTACCATGACTGTCTGGAAGGAAAGCTCAACATGATAGCGGGCGGTCATTACGGCACCGAAGTCTGGGGAGTGCAGGCTGTTATGCGTCATACTATGGCAGAGCTTGCCATTGACGCTGAATTTTTAGATATACCGACAGGATTATAATCCTGCGGGTTATTTAGGAGTATAAAAATGATAAAACTAAAAAAAGAAAAGATTTTGCCGTTTTCGCTTACAGCGTTTGTTATTCTTGCGGATCAAATTATAAAGGCGGTTATTGTAAAAATAAAACCGGAAACAGGACTGATTAAAGATGTTTTTAACAATGGTTTTTTTTGGATATGGCATGTCCGCAACAAGGCGATAGCTTTCAGTTTGGGAGAAAATCTACCCGAAGCGTTTAGACCTGTAATGTTTATCGTCGTTCCTCTTTTAGTTCTGGTTTTTTTGGTATGGTATTATTTTAAATCTGATGAATTCACCCCCATTCAACGCTGGGCGGCGGCTGGAATAATCGGCGGCGGTCTTGGAAACATCATCGACCGTATTTTCCGTCCCGACGGAGTTGTAGATTTTATCAGCATAAATATTTACGGTATTTTAGGAATGTCGCGCTGGCCCACATTTAATATTGCCGATTCGTCGGTTGTAGTGTGCTGTATTTTACTGCTTGTCACCATGTTTTTCACTCCCTCAAAGAAGGAAAGTAAATGAATAAAAGAGTTAATACCGTGTTATTTATTCTGGGCGCGACAGTATTTAATGTTATTGTCGCCGTGATTAGTTTTTTTATACTAATTCTTCTATGCGGAAAATTCATATTGCCCAGAATACCGGAGACAGGTTACAGCTGGGCTGTATCATTAATCCTTCTTGCCTCAATAGCGATTTCAATTTTTGTTTATCGCGCTGTGTTAAAGTTTTTCCTGAGCAAGATCGACATAGAACAGTACTTTGACCCGCTATTTGTGAAACATAATATTAGGAAATCTTAATTAGACTAATAAAGTTAAATTTTACCGCGAACCAGCTAAATAAACGCACGGCAAAGCTATGTATAGGCAAAGGATATTTTTAACTTGACAAAATATCCAAAAAAACGTAAAATATTCCCAATGGACAAAAATACTGCAATATTAAGCAAAAAATCACCAAATAATCCTCTAATACAAAAATGTTTTAAATTGAAGACAATATCCCCCCCCCCCCCCCCCCCC
>Ga0268262_10004432_pt1 | contig 14517 bp, 17 predicted proteins | sample TergutNc150P3_FD_190354 | JGI IMG/M metagenome (GOLD analysis project Ga0268262, IMG submission 190354) | Nasutitermes corniger P3 segment gut microbial community from laboratory colony in Florida, USA - Nc150 P3 (SPAdes) (version 2) | ecosystem: Host-associated > Arthropoda: Insects >... | reverse complement strand
ACTTAACGCTCATCGCTGCGCTTTGTACGCTTCTATTTTCGTGCGATACGGAATTCTTGGAATCTTGGGAATTTTGGAAAAAATCCTCTCTTGTTGTGGCAGAGGTTGGAAATTCACGCTTGTATTTGCAAGATCTTAAAGAAACTAAAATTGCAAAAGATACCGTTTCAAGAGAGGAGTGGGTTCGCCGCATAGAATCTTGGGTGGATTTTGAGGTTATGTATAGAGAGGCTTTGAAACGAGGCTTGCAAAAAGACCCTACCACGCAAAAGCTGATAAAAGACGCAGAGAAAAAAATTTTGGTGGACAGGCTCAAAATAACGATGTACGATGCCATTGACACAGAATCCGACAAAGAAATGCAAGAATTTTACGAAAATAACAAAGAAATGTTCCGTATAGACTCAGCCTCTTTTTTGCCTTTTCCCAAGGCTCTGCCTAGAATACAAAGCATAATGCTCGCCGAAAAACAGGTGAAAAAAGAAAAAAAATGGCTTGCAGAGGTAAAAAATAATTATTCAATAGAAGTTTATCCACAATACTTGGATTCCTTGTAAGGTGCCATTAGTCCTAGCTAGCAAAAGCCCAAGAAGAGCGCAAATTTTGGAACTGCTGGGAGTTGAATTTCGCGTGGAAGTGCCAAGCTGCGAAGAAAACGCGGAAAATATCCCCTTTAAAAACATTCCTCTGGAACTCGCCAAAAGAAAGGCTTTGAATGTATCTGAAAAATTCCAAAAAGACTTTGTGCTTGGGGGCGATACCCTTGTTTTTTGCGAAAATGAGGTTTTGGGCAAGCCAAAAAGCGAAAATGAAGCTTGTGAAATGCTAAAAAAGTTGAGAAATAGGGTTCATAGCGTGATCAGCGGGCTTGCGCTTTGCCAAAACAACAGGGTTTTATTCGCTGGAGAGAGCCAAACAGAGGTGCATTTCAGAGATTATTCGGATTTGGAAATTCTAGATTATATATCCACAATGGAATTTGCAGACAAGGCAGGTGCTTATGGAGCACAAGGAAAAGGCGCTCGGTTTATAAAATCAATAAACGGTTGCTTTTACAATGTTATGGGACTCCCTATAGCCCTTACCTTGGAGGCTCTTAACAAAGTAGAATAAACGGAGAACTTATGGCAGAAGAACATGAAAATGACTTGAATTTAGGCGAAAATGAACGCGTTGGTGATTATCTGCACCGCATTCGCAAAATTCGTGGCTTGGAACTAGAAAACCTGGCAAAATCCATTCGCTTGGGAAAAAATATCCTAGAAGCGATAGAATCCAACAACTGGAGCTACTTTCCAACAGAAGCTTATCTGCGAAGCTACATAGTGTCTCTGTGCGATAAATTATCTCTGGATAAAAACGTAGTGCTAAAACAGTTTTCCGCAGAAATAAATTCGCAATTCTGGATAACTCAAACAAATATCATGAGCGAATCAGATACAGAAAAAGATTCTCCAGATGCTCCATCTAGCAATGTACCAAAAGCAGCCATAATAATCATCTTGGTAATTATAGTAATTCTGTTCTTTGCCAGCAAAATGCTGAACAACTATTCAACAGAAGAAGAAGATTTTGATATGGAAGAAGAAACCACAAAAACAGAAGAAACTGATGCTTTCGAAGAAAATACCAGTGCCCCCGACACTTCTGGCGTGGTTGTATTAGACACAGTTCCTCTCCCCATCAAGGCAGCAGAAGCGCCAGTGGCGGTTGTTCCAGGTGTGGACACTCTTCGTTTTGAGTGCACTCCATCTCCTACAGACAGCACTTGCGGAGTGACGATTAAAGACGTGGATAAAAAAATGGGCTATTTCAAAAAGGTGACAAGCAAATACATAAACCGCGAAGATACCTCGCAAGTGACCATCACCGTACCGCTTAGAACAAAATTGTTCGTAAACAACACAAAACAGGATTACGGCAATTTCAACACGCTTCTATTCTATAACGGAAAGATAGTCAACAAAATAAACAGGGAATTGAGATAGGGAATTTAATTCAATGACTGTTTACATACTGCTGTTTCTTTTGGGGTTTATACTGGCAGTATGTATGTTGGCTTATGCAAGCATACAAGTGGCGGAATTGAATAAAAAAGCAGAGCAATTCAGCAAAGATTTAAAGGAACGCTATTCAAAACCCATAATTGGTCTTGACGACAAAAAAGAACAAGAAAAGGCAGAGAAAGCGGAGAGGGAGAGAGAGAAGCTGGAGAAGGAGAGAGCGGAAAAATGAAAAGAAAAGCTAACATTTCCAGAAAAACAGCAGAAACTGATATTGAATTGTACTTGGATTTAGATTCCAAAAAAAAAGGCAGCATAAAAAGCGGCAGCGCATTTTTAGACCACATGCTCAATTTGTTCCAGTCGCACGCAGGGGTTGAACTTAGCCTTGCCTGCAAGGGTGATGTTGAAATAGATTTTCACCACAGCATAGAAGATATGGGCATAGTCTTGGGTTCTGGCTTGAACCAAGCTCTTGGCGATAAAAAAGGCATTGAGCGTTTTGGTTTTTATTTTGCACCTATGGACGAATGCCTCGCGAGAGTAGCCTTGGATTTCAGCGGTCGCTATGCTTATGTTTTGCAAGGAACTTTGCCTGCAAGAATAGGCGACTTGGATTCCAGCCTTTGGGAACATTTTTTCAAAAGCCTAGCCGAAAACGCCAAAATGAACCTGCACATAGAACTTCTCTACGGTCAAGACGGCCACCACTGCATGGAAGCCATATTCAAAGCATTCGCCAGATCTGTTGCCATGGCAATAGGCAAGGGCAAGAATGCAGACGAAATACCCAGCACTAAGGGAACGCTTTAAAATTGCTACATAATATACGTTTTTCTATATTATATAGCAATATGAAAAACTGGGTGGAATATTCCGAAAATTTGCTCAAATTGGGCGAAAGCGTGAAAGGCGTATTTTCGCTTATGGAGCTTTCCTCTGTTTTCAACGAAAGTTCCAAAATCTCTTTGCACAGCATTATCAACCGATTCATAAAAGCAGGAATTTTAAAAAGATATTGCAGGGAAATTTACACCCTAGAGAATTTTGATTTTGGCGTGCTCTCTGCCAAGGTTCGGCAAAACTCATATATATCGCTTGGCTCGGCTCTTGCCACGCATCGCTTGATAGGCACCGAAAGTCCTTTTCAGGTTTTTTGCATAGTGGAATTCAAAGCAGCCTACTATAAAGGAGTGCCGAATATATCTTATTACAAGTTGGCAAAAGAACTTTGCTTTGGGTTCAAGCCAAACGAAAAAGGCGTTTTGATTGCTGAACCGGAAAAAGCCGTTCTCGATACACTCTATTTTTACTTGCACGGAAAAAAATTTTATTTCAACATATTCAGCGACATAAATTATAATCGGCTGAACAAAAATAAATTTTTTGCCTATTTAGAACCTTACGGCAATCCAAAATTCAAAACATTCGCAGAGAGGTGTTTTTATGAAAAATTTTAGAAACACAGAAGAACTTTTGGCTTGGGTCATAAATTTCTTTTCCGCAGAATTTGGCAACAATGCAATCATTCGGGGCGGTATGGCTCTTAGACTGCTCAACAGCCCGCGTTATACAAACGATATTGATTACATATTTGTTCCTTTCACTTCAAAAAAAGAATTAAAACCTTTGATTGAAAAAAAATTATCAAGTGTTCAAGGGCTTGATTTCAGCATAACATTAAATTCAAAAGTTATGGATATAAATATAAATTATCTTTCACAATCTTGCCAAATAGAAATAAATGCCGAAACCGAGTGCCAGTCTCTTGCAACGTCTTCTTCGCCCATTGCATCTCTTTATGGAATGCCGTCTAAAATTGTTAGAATAGCAAATTTGCCTGTTGCATTTGCTCATAAAATTGCTGCATGGAATGAGAGGGAACTGCTGAGAGATTTGTTTGATATTTATCAATATAAGGCGATTTTGAGAGTGGAACCAAATTTGGAAATTTTACAAAAAAGGCTTGCGAAAGTTCGCACTTACAAAAATACGAAACCTGCAAAAAATTTAAAAGCATTAAAGGAGAAATTGCTTTTGGTTGCAAATGAATTGGATGAACAGAAAATTCAGGAATTAAAGCCTTTGTTGCCAGAGGCGGAATTAGCTGGGCTTCATTTGAGGATAGCAGCGGCGATTAGGGGGATTTATGAATAACCTTGTTCCAAAAAGACTTTTGCAGATAGCAGAGGACATTCGCGCCGAAGGTGGGCGGGCTTTTTTGGTTGGCGGTTTTGTGCGAGATTCTTTGCTTGGCACCCGCGATGAAATTCGCGATTTTGATATAGAGATTTACAAAATTAGCCAAGAGAAATTGCTCTCCATTCTTTCAAAACACGGCAAGCCTAATTTAATAGGAAAGGCTTTTGGCGTTGTGCATTTGTCACGGCAAAATATTCACTACGATTTTTCTTTTCCAAGAACAGAAAGTAAAACAGGAAGCGGACACAGAGCCTTTGATGTTCAAACCGACCCGAATTTGAGTTTTGAAGAAGCAGCAAAACGCAGAGATTTTACAATCAATGCGATGGGTATGGAACTCCCCAACTTGGAACTCGCAGACCCATACAATGGCAGCAAAGATTTGGAGAGCAAAATTTTGAGGCACGTTAGCGAGGCTTTTGCAGAAGATTCGCTCAGGGTACTCAGAGCGGTTCAGTTTGCGGCGCGCTTTGAACTAAGAGCGGCAAAAGAAACGATAGAACTTTGCAAAACTCTCTCTTTGAACGATTTGTCCAGAGAGAGAATAGAGGAGGAATTTCGCAAATGGCTTTTGAAAGGAGTTAAGCCTTCTTATGGGCTTGATATTTTTTGCGAGGTTGGTTTGCAAAAGATGTTTTTTGAAATTGGCATTGAAAATAACCACGCAAAGCTCGGGCATATTTTAGACACCATAGCAAAACACAGAGGCAGTTTAAATTCCACCGAAGCGGAAATAATAATGTTTGCTGGACTTTTATGTTTGCCAAATGCAAAACCTCTTGATTTCTTAAAAAATTGGATTCCTGTAAATGTTCTATTGAAAAAAGTTCCGGCTCTGTTAAATTCTCTTTCTCAGCTCAACTTGAGTAGCAAAACTTCTTTGAGCAGATGCGCATTAAAAGCAGGTGGCTTGAAACTCCCTGCAATGCTGAAAAGCGCAATTGAAAACGATGCCGATTTATACGAAAATGCTTTGAAAATAGGCAAAGAAATGGGAATTTGGGAAGAAGCCCCTGAACCTTTATTAACCGGAAAAATGCTTTTGGATATGGGTTTTAAACAGGGTCCGCGTGTTGGCGAAATAATAAAGCAGATTTTTGAAAAGCAACTTGAAGGTGAGGTTAGCAGCAAAGAAGCTGCGGAAAAAATGGCAAAGGATTTTTTTGTAAGTGCTAATTAACTTTCTTTGGGACAAGGGATATGGGATAAGGGATATGAGTATGCAAAAAATGGCATTTAGGACTATTTTTTAGGAAAAACCAGTCCCATGTCCCTAGTCCCTTGTCCCAGAGCACTTGAATATGAGTTAATCAGTATTTATTATGTTTTTATATTACCCAGTATGGGAAAAACGCTTTATCAGAAAATTTTTGAGAAATACACGGTTGCCAAATTGCCCTCTGGGCAATATCAGCTCTTTATAGGCTTGCACTTGCTGCACGAGGTCACAAGCCCGCAGGCATTTTCGATGATCAGAGAAGACGGGCTGCCCGTTCTCTATCCAAATCGCTCTTTTGCAACGGTTGACCACATTATACCCACCACAAGCGGCGAGCGTTCCAGACCGCTCAAAGACCCTGTGGCAGAGGAGATGTTTGCCCGCTTGGAGCAAAATTGCAAGGATTTTGGGATTCGCTTTTTTGGTCCCGATACCGAGGAACAAGGCGTTATACACATAGTTGGCCCCGAAGAGGGAGTTACCCAGCCCGGAATGACAATAGCCTGCGGCGATAGCCACACGGCAACCCACGGTGCTTTTGGTTCCATAGCTTTTGGCATAGGTTCTTCGCAGGTCGCAGACGTGCTCGCTTCTCAAACGCTCGCGATGAGTCCTTTGAAAGTTCGCAGAATTAAATTCACAGGCAAGTTGGGCAAAGGCGTTTTTCCAAAAGATGCCGCTCTTGCCTATATAAACAAACTCGGCGTAAACGGCGGTGTTGGCTACGCTTATGAATTTGCCGGAAATGTGGTAGAAGAAATGGATATGGAAGGCAGAATGACCCTGTGCAACCTTGCCATTGAAGGCGGCGCAAGAGTTGGCTATTGCAACCCCGACCAAAAAACTTTTGACTTTTTGAAAGATAAACCATTTTCGCCAAAAGGCGAGGCTTGGGACAAAGCCCTTGAATATTGGAAAAGCGTTGCAAGCGATCCCGATGCTGTTTATGATGACGAAGTTGAAATTGACTGCAACAAACTCGCGCCTTATGTAACCTGGGGCATAACCCCAGAGCAAAGCGTTATGGTGAATGAAAAAATTCCCGAAGGCACGGGCGAAGCCTACGATTATATGGATTTCAAGGGTGGAACGCCCATTGCCGGAATTCCCATAGATATTGCGTTTGTGGGCAGTTGCACAAATGGCAGATTGGGGGATTTAAAAGCAGCCGCCGAAGTTTTGAAAGGCAAAAAGGTGAACCCAAAGGTGAAACTATGGGTTGTGCCGGGTTCGCAAAAAATAAAAAAAGAAGCCGAAGCTCTCGGTTTGGATAAAATTTTCACCGAAGCGGGCGCGGAGTGGCGTGAAGCTGGCTGTTCTTTGTGCCTAGCTATGAATCCAGACAAATTGCAGGGCAGGCAAATAAGCGCAAGTTCCAGCAACAGGAATTTCAAAGGCAGGCAGGGTAGCCCAACTGGCAGAACCCTGTTGATGAGCCCAGCAATGGTAGCGGCGGCGGCGATTAAGGGGTGCGTGACGGATATTGTTTGAACCCTGATTTAGCATTTATATTTGTATCTTACTATTGGAGGTATTTTATGATGAAAGAAGAAATTAGATTTTATTCTAAAAACCGTTCCAGATTGAATAAAGCATATTGCGGTGAGTATATACTTATTTATGGAAAACGTGTGGTTGGGCATTTTGCTTCACCAAAAGATGCATATAAAGCAGCTTGCAAAAATTTTCCAAAAGAAGATGTGCTTATTCAAGAATGCAGTAAAAAATATTTTCAACCTGTTGTCTATAATCCAATGGTTGTGCTTTGAAACCTTTTACTAAAACTTTTCCTGGCTTTGTTCGTTTAATAATAACTCCAGCAACGGTTATGAATTTGAACAGTGATAAAAAATTGAAAGTACAGGCTTTATGGGATACTGGAGCAACAAACACTATGATATCTAAAAGAGTTGCAAATGCACTCTCATTAAAAAAGACGGGCGAGATAAATATTCGTAGCTTTGCAGGTGAGAAAAGTGTAAACGAATATTATTTAAGGTTACTATTAGCAGGTGGATTTACCAAAGATTTGCAAGTGCTTGAATTTTCGGAAATCAAAGGGGCCGATATTTTAATTGGAATGGATATTATCGGTTATGGTGATTTTGTTTTTACATTGAAAAAAGAACGCAATATCTCCAAAGCGAAAATTTATTTTACGAGTCCATCTAAAGGGATAAGGGTGTAACTAATTGTTCTAAACCCTATTCCAAACAAACCTTAGACCCTGATCCCCATAAAAAATGCACATATTTGCAAACACTTGTTTGCAAAATTCACTTTTCTGAATTTTTTTTGGCGTTTTCTCCGTCTAAGTATATAGAAGAGGAGAAAATATGGCTGAAACACATCTTTTACGCGGTTTGAATACCGAACAGAAACAGGCGGTTTTGCATTCACACGCAGAGGAAGGTCCTTTGCTCATTTTGGCGGGGGCAGGTTCTGGGAAAACTTCGGTTTTGACAAAGAGGATTCTGTACCGAATTGAGCAGGGGGTGAATTCTGCGAATATTTTGGCATTGACATTCACCGCAAAAGCCGCGGGGGAAATGGATGAGAGGGTAAAGGAGCTAGCACCGGATTCCAAAGCCTTGCTCTGCACATTTCATTCACTTGCCCTTAGAATTTTGAAAATGGAAATTCAGGGCATTGAAAATTGGAAACGCGTGGGCTTCCAAAAAATTCCTATGCCAAAGGAGCAAAGCGATTTTGAATTTCAAGACTGGCTAATGGAACTTAACATAAAAGCAGGCAGCGTAAATAGGGAAAATTTGTTTTGCCCAGAGTTAAAGCTAGGCAAAGAGAAATTGGAAAAATTGAGGCAAAATGTGCTTCAAAGCGCGGAAATAGTTTTTGAAGATTTAATCTGGCTTTCCATTCGCTTGTTGTCTGAGTTTAAAGAAGTTAGAGAACATTGCCAAGATATGTGGAACGAGATTTTAATAGATGAATACCAAGATATAAACCCCTCGCAATACAGGCTTGTGCGGGCAATTTTGGGCAGCAGCAAAAATCTCTTTGCCGTTGGCGATGACGACCAGGCGATTTACGGATTCAGAGGTGCGGATATCGGGAACATTTTGAGATTTCAAAAAGATTTTCCAAACTGCAAGGTTTTGAAACTGGAATGGAACTACCGCAGCACCGCTAATATTTTAGAGGTGGCAAACAGAATTTTCACAGACAAACCGCTCGCCTTTAGAAAAAATCTAAGAGCAGGAGCCTTGCGCCCTTACCCGCTTTTCAAGGAAAACAGAAAACCCGAAATTTGGGTTTCGCAAACGGCAGAAGAGGAAATTTTGAAACTTGTTTATGAGATTAAATTTTTAAAAGAGGAATACTCAATGAAATGGAGCGATTTTGCCCTGCTTTCCCGCTACAACCGCCAATGCGAATATTATGCGCTTGCGTTAAAAGACTGTAAAATTCCTGTTATTGAAGATGAATCACCGGAGGATTTTGACGGCGTGCATATAGAGACCATTCACGCCTCAAAAGGGCTTCAATATCCTGTTGTTTTTTATTGTGGGCTTGCCGAAGGTTTAAGCCCTGGGGAGTTGCCGGAAGATCCCAAGGAGAGGAAAAAGCAGCTTGGCGAGGAAAAGCGACTTTTTTATGTTGGAGTGACGAGGGCAGAGGCTCATATATATTTTTTATATTGCAAGCAGAGGTATTTTAAAGGCGAGCTGAAAAATTTCAAGGCTTCACGTTTTTTAAAATATTGCGAAGAGAGAAAACCAAAAAAAGGAATAGCAATGCCGGTTTTTATTTTTAAAATTCTTGTTGTGGTTAAAATCATAAGCTATATGTTTTACCATATTCCCATATACTTTTTTGAAAAAATTTTCAGAGCCAGCACCGCAGATGCGTGGTTGCAGGAAAAACTTTTGAATTGGGCAAAATTCTGCCTTAAAACCCTGCGAATAGATTTAAGCGTAGGCAGTCAATATAATTTGGCAAAGGTGGATTGGAGCCGCCCAGTGATTGCGATTGCAAACCACAACTCGTATGCAGATATTCCCGTTATTTTAACCTCTGCGCAAAGACCGCTTGGATTTTTGGCAAAAGTAGAATTATCGCGAATTCCAATTTTGTCTTATTGGATGAGAAAAATAGGCTGCATTTTTATTAAAAGACAGTCCAACAAAGCTGGGCAAAAATTTATGGATAAAATGCTCAATTATTCCGCCGCAAAACCGCCGCAAATTGTGATTTTCCCAGAGGGAACGCGGAGCAAAACCGGAGAAATGGGAGCTTGGAAAAGCGGAGCGTTTAGAATGGCAGCGGAGTTGAAAGCCACGATTTTGCCTATTGCGATAAAGGGAACGGCAGCCTCTTTTGAGAAGAAAAAAAGTTCAAAAATTGTTTATGAGGTATCATCGCAAATTTTGGAGCCTTTTGACGTTGCTCAGTGGGAAAAGGAGAACGGAAAGGAAATTGAGTATAAGGACTTGATGGCTAAGCTGAGGGGGATTTATTAGGGGCAGGGTTTGCCTGCCCTAAATGTGAAATGATTTGCGGTGGAGACACCCAGGTTTTAGGTTTTACCAGAATAATGGAAAACGCCCATATACAAAACCTTTACCAAGTGTCTGTTATAAAACTTATTTCACCCGATTTTAGGATTTGCCCGATTGCTGGGTATATGGGCTTTAATATTATCAAATTCCGTATTTTCAATATAATTGAAAAAACATTCAGGGAGCCTGCGGTGCAAGCTCTAGCGTTAAATGTTGTTTTGCAGGTAATAATCACTATGTGTAATATAGTAAATTTATTTCTCTATCATAACCTCTAAAATAGCCATAATCCCCTCTTTACTTATATCTCTATACCTAAGAGCGTGAACCATATTACCTCTATTGGATAATTTCATTCTTTCCTTGCCAAGTTCAAGACGAATTCTATTTGCCATACTATAAAGCATTCTGACCGCAATTATTGAATTTATCTCGTTTGCTTCCCTTGCTACCATATTTGATTTTGGGATTTCAAAAAATGGATGCAACTTGGCAATCCAAAAACAATACAAAGCTACTTCGTTCCATTCGCTCATTTCTATTCCGTGATACACGTGGAAATAAACCCTGCGGCGTTCCACCAAATCAATGATTTTAAGCATACACGAATCAGATAGACCTAGTTTATCTCTTGGAATGCTTTGGCTACCACCCCAAATCCAGTCCATAATTTTGCCTATCTTTTGCATAACAATTTCTTTCGGCAAAACGCCGAATTGAGGATAGTCCTCCGGCAGGCACGATTTTTTTACCATTTCCAGCCTGTTTCCAAAATCATTTCGTCTGCCAACCTTGTACTCTCAGGGTCTTCCATTAACCAGTCAAAAATATCTTTACCTGGCTTTCTTAGCCTTGTGTTTTCCACAGCGGATGGCTTTGAGTCCACATATTTTTCGTAGGCTTCGGAAATTCTCGCTTCAAATTCCTTCGTTCCAGGTACAGGTATTTCCGATAACACATTTCCCATTATTTTATCCTCTTTAACCACAATATACAAAAATAGGTAGGCGGATCCTACCCATTAAACTCATTCTGCGCTGCCGCAATCCCCTTCGTTAAATACGTCTCGCATAAATCGGGGACTTTGCCGAGAACCTGCTTGCAAAGCTCCGCATCCTCTTTGCTTATGGCAGAGAGAACCCAATTTATCAAATCCCAATGCTCTGGGACTTTGCCAGCTCCAATGCGGACACGTGCAAAATTTTGCCCGATATGCTCCACGATGTTCTTTAAGCCGTTTTGCCCGCCCGCGCTGCCGTTTGGTCTTATTCGCATTGTGCCGCAAGCCAAATTAATATCATCGCTGAATACCAGCAAATGTTCCGGCTTTGCTTTGTAAAAAGAAAACAAGGCTTGCACACTCTCGCCGCTTAAATTCATAAAAGTTTGCGGCTTCGCTAACAGAACATCTTTGCCCGCGATGTTTATTTTTTGAGTTTCGGCTTTGCACTGGGTTTTCCAAATTGCACCGTTTGAATATTTTGCAGACAAACTATCTATAGCCATAAAACCCAAATTATGCCTTGTGTTCGCGTATTTTTGCCCCGGATTGCCCAAACCTACAAAGAGATACATATTAAATTCTTGTGTCTGTTGGCAGGTTTCTCTGACCCGTTATGAATTGCTTTACAAATGGATTTTCGGTGTTTTTTATTTCGTCAACTGTGCCTATTTCAATTATGCGGCCTTTGTAAAGCATAGCAATGCGGTCTGCTACTTTGAATGCGCTAACCATATCGTGGGTAACCACAACAGAGGTCACGCCAAGTTTGGACTGCATATCCAAAATCAAATCGTTTATGACATCGGAAGTAATCGGGTCTAGACCTGTGGTTGGTTCATCGTATAAAAGTATTTCGGGGCTAAGGGCTATGGCTCTAGCCAGCGCAACACGCTTTTTCATACCGCCGGAGAGTTCGTTTGGCATTTTTGTGCGGAACTCTGGCACCAGATTTATGAGTTTCAGTTTTTCGGTCACTGTGTCTTGAACCTGTTTTTCGGTGAGTTCGGGGTGGTGTTCTCTCAAAGCAAAGGCTATGTTTTCGCCTGTGTTCATTGAGTCAAATAAAGCTCCCATTTGAAAGAGCATTCCCATTCTTTTGCGTATCGTGTGGGTATCAAAAAATTTTGGGGTGGAAATTGTCACATTGTCAACGCTCACTTCACCGCCATCGGGTTGCAAAAGACCTATCATGTGCTTTAATATAACGGACTTTCCACCACCGGATTGCCCTATTATCACTATTGTTTCGCCACGCCTAATGTCCAAATTCACATCCAACAGAACATCTTGCTTGCCAAAGCTCTTTCGCAAATTGCGGAGCTTTATCATAATGTCGTCTTCACGAATAGCTACATTAGGCATATATCAGCCTTGCTATTTCTTTTTTGCATCCTTTTTAGGCTTGGCCTCTTCTTTTTTGGCAGCAGCGGCAGCAGGTGCAGCGGCGCCGGCGGCGGCAGGTGCAGGGGTTGCGGCAGCAGCGGCTGGAGTAGCAGCGGCGGCAGCTTCGGTTTCTTCGCGACCTTTGGATATGGTGAATATAACCGTGCGTTTTGGAGACAGCAGGGATACTTTGCCCAAATCCAATTTTTCTGCATAATAGGTTGTGTTGTTAGGCATTTCGGAAATGTCCAGTTCTATGTTTGCAGGGATATCCGAAGGCTTTGCCAGAAGTTTGAGGTAGCGACTCTCTTGCGAAAGGTTGCCACCTTGGTTTTTTACGCCTATGGGTATGCCAGAGAGACGAACCGGAACACGCACTGCGATAGGAGTGTTTTCCTCTATCTTCAAAAAATCAACGTGAATGATCTTTTGAGAAATATTGTGTTTTTGGTATTGATAAACTATGGCGGGGTTGCCATTTTTGCCGTTTATTACCAAATCCAGCAAGGTGTATCTTTTGCCGGGGGCAAGGACAGCCTCCAATTCTTTCTCCGAAACGCTTATGGAGACGGATTCTGAGCCTTTGCCATAGTAAATGGCTGGTATTTCGCCCGCTTTGCGGCTACGACCGCAATCACGGGAAGAACCTGCGGTGCGGATTTTTGCATTAAGAGTTGTTAGTTGCATATTTTCTCCTATTTTATTGGGGTAGCTGGATTCGAACCAACGAATAGCGGAATCAAAACCCGCGGTCTTAGCCACTTGACGATACCCCAGTAGGGTCTAAAATATAGAAAAAAAAATGGGTATTGTCAAGTTTTTGGCACGTTGCAAGCCTTATCTGAGCTTATAAACCAATTCAAACATTTTTTCCCCATATCGCTCGCCCAGCAACTGGATTCCCGCAGAGCCAAAATGAATGTTATCGGGCTGGCCATTGCCGGTTCTCCCTCCGCAGTCCTTGGAACTCACTACGTATGCTTTGGGTATGGTGTTCTGTATTCTGTTATCAAGATTCAAAAGGCCGTCTGGTCCGGTTCCGCTGTTCCAAAGCTGCCCAAGCACAAGGGGTATGGAATTAGCCTCAAGCCCTAAGTCTTTAAGGATGTCGTTGTAAATTTCCTTCAGCATATTTGCCCAGGTTATGTTGTTTTGACCCACTCCGCTTTCCCCTTGATGGACTATAATGCCTTTGATGATGCCGCCATCGTTTTGGGCTATTTTTGCATTTTTGATTATGGCATCGTATAAATTGGCATAACCTGCGTCCTTGTATCTTTTCATGCCCGACATCTCGGTATCGCTTGGTCTGCCGCTCACAACATTTTGCTTGTTGTAATATTGGTCTCCCCTTGTTTTATGAAACGCTGCAAGCGCAAGGTCGCCTTGAGCCACAGGTATAACGCCTATTTTTACGTTTTCGGGTGCTTTTTCCACGAGCTTTACGCCAAAGTAATTCGCAGGGGAAAGCCCAATGTTAAGCCCAAGGTAGTTGACCAAATTGGCATCTGGAATAATGAGAGGAGGCACAGCCTTGTACCACTGACCCTTGGCTCTGTTTTCTTTGGCATAAGTGCCAGCAACAACATTCAAAACCTGAAACCTCTCACTCACATTTTTATCTTGCGTTCTGATTTCAGCAGGCCCTTGCATATTTGACTGCCCAAAAGCGATGTAAACATCAAAAGAATTTACTGCAACAGCAACAGAGGAACTGCTCGCTAAACTGGAAGAACTTAAAGTACTAGAAGAAGAAACTCCTTTTGAACTTGAAGACGAAAGGCTTTTTGAGCTTGACGATGAAACCTCTGTTGAACTTGAAGACGAAGCCTCCTCTACTGAACTTGACGAGGAAATTTCTATTAAACTTGAAGATGAAGCCTCCTCTGAACTTGAAGACGAGGATTCTGTTGAGCTTGAAGACGGAACTTCTACTGAACTTGAAGACGAAGGTTCTATTGAGCTTGATGACGGATTTTCCAAAGAATTGTTGGAAGAACAGGCTATAACAAGCGCAACCCCCATAATCTGAATAATAAATTTGCGAAAATTCATAATTGTAATATAGAAAAAAAATCCGTGCCTGTCCAAAAGCTATGCCAAGAAAACAGGCATTGTTAGGATTTTTTTAATGTCCGTAGGACAGCCCGAAGGGCGAACCCTGCCCACGAAGTGAAAATGGCAGGG
>Ga0268262_10004431_pt1 | contig 14518 bp, 15 predicted proteins | sample TergutNc150P3_FD_190354 | JGI IMG/M metagenome (GOLD analysis project Ga0268262, IMG submission 190354) | Nasutitermes corniger P3 segment gut microbial community from laboratory colony in Florida, USA - Nc150 P3 (SPAdes) (version 2) | ecosystem: Host-associated > Arthropoda: Insects >... | reverse complement strand
GTCTTTAATATATTCCCGCAAGCCCTCAATTATTTTTTCATCAATCATAGTATCTCCTTACACAGCATAACACAAAAAACCGTCCTGGGAAATTCCCCCGGACTTAGGCTACGTTTTCGATGTAATAGTTTTCTTTTTTTTAGTTGGCCTGTCCTCCCTGATAGATTCGCAAATAGAGTAAGCCTTTGAATACATTTCACGGAGACCTTTTGAAGTTGACGCAAAAGAGAATGACTGATCAGCTTTAATGCCGAGTTTATCTCCTTCCTCGGCTACGTCAATATTGGCCCCCATGAAAATAAACTCCCAACCGTACTTTTCAGTCTGATGGGTTATCATTTTTTTCACCTTTTTATAGCTAAATTCTCGGCTTGCGTTTTCAAGCCCGTCTGTGGTTATGACAAAAATAACCTTGCCAGGCCTCGCTTCTTCCACCGTCTCACTGAGCCGATTCCCAACGTCATTGATGGTTTTGCCTACGGCATCCAGCAGGGCGGTAGAGCCACGCGTGAAGTATTCACGATCTGTAAGCGTTATATTACGGGCGTCAACGCCGTTGTGGAGGATTTCGTATCTGTCGTCAAAAAGTATGGTGGTAAGGCCGGTCTGCCCCATTTCCGCCTGTTTTTTGACAAATCCGTTAAAGCCTCCAATCGTATCATTCTCAAGCCCTTCCATAGAACCGCTGCGGTCAAGGATAAATACGATCTCAGTTAAATTTTGATTCATAATGAACCTCCTGTTCGTTTTTAGTAATCTACGGTTTTTTAAGACGTGAAAGGTCTCCAAAAAGGCGACAAATAACTTGAATATCCCTTGATAGTTACCGGTAACTATTATCTTGATGTCGCCTTTAAGGCTACTAACTTAAAGATAATATGTGTTATATTATCCTTACCTTTAATGAAAGTTGAGAAGTATTATGCTGGCTATTCATTGGTCTCCTGTTAAGAATACAAAAAAAATCCTCAAAAACGGCATTCTTAAATCAAAAGATGGATTATATTGTTTCCCATTGACCGGTGAAAGGTCACCTTTTGGGTGGCCGTTGCTTTTTTTTGGTTTTATTTTCTTCCGTGTACTGCTTCCGCGTATATTCGACAGATTCGGTTAACACGGTGGTTAAATCCTGAGCCAGCTTGTTGACCACATCCTTCAAATCGCCGGAAATTGAGTTCTCCTGTTTGAACAGTTCGTAGACTTCGACATTAAGGGCGGCAGCAAGCTTAACCAGAGTTAAGGGGGATACCCAACCCTTTGTGGTCTCTATATCTGATAGGAAGTTGGTTGAAATATCCAGCTTTTCCGCAAGTTTTGCTTGGGACCAACCCCTTCGGTTACGGAACCGCTTGATATTGACACTCAATAATTCCCGTAATTTCTGTTCATTCATGCCATTACCCACATTCCTTGTAAGCTTAATACCGAATCCTATAGTAATAATGGGTATAAGGGTTATAATAAAACAAATAATCAATAGCATTATTTTAAAATCGTCATTGACGAATGGAACAAGGTCGTAGTCGTGCTTATGTGGACATGACTGAGCGAGTGAGGAACCGAAAAGCGAAGCCTTTTTTTAATTTGATAATATTCTTATTAGACATTGATTAGTGTATGTGTACATTTAGTTAATTTGTAACAAGCGTGAATTATAAATATATATTATCTTGTATCATATGGAGGTAATTTTATGTGTCATTATAATATCGAAGATAGCTATACTGGTAATATGTATATGGGAATGTATCCCATATACATATTTAATCAAGGTCGCCTTTTGGGTGACCGTCATTGCGGTTTAATAAGGTATAAAGGAACTTATGATTAACGATAAACTTATTCAGCAGCTAAAAGAATACATCAAGGAAAACTACCAACTGGCCGGAGAACCTACAGAACAACAGGAAATTTCAATCGGAAGAACCATGCTTAAAAAGATGCCTGGTTTTTCGTCCGGGAGAAAATTGAAAAATTTAACCCAGGGCGTACAGCCTTCAGGACGCTCCTTTAAGGATTTGACCGATACTCTGGCTAAATTTATCAGCAAAGAACGGGAGAGCGAAACATTCTCTGCCATGCTGGAACGGCTGCGGAAAGAAAAAGGGATGACGGCTGCCCAGCTTTACAACGGAGCCTGGATTAGAAAGCAGCTTTACTCGAAAATAATGGGCGAACGGAACTACCATCCTTCAAAGAACACGGTTTTCGCGTTCGGTTTCTCCCTGCGCCTGGATCGCGAAGGTATGGACGAATTACTGGAAAGCGCCGGATACCGTTTCAGCAACAGTTCCATAGCCGATCTTGTAATACTTTTCTGCCTTGACCACGGCCATTTCGACCTTCACGATGTCAATGCCCTGTTGCTTCCCGCCGACCAAAAGGTTCTTTGCCGGGAATAAAGGGTATAATACCACGGGTGTTATACCCTTTGGTTCCTCACTATTTCGTCAATAAGCTGTATTTTCCGGTTTTTTTTGGATAATTCCATAATCGTTAGCCAACTAAATAATCCGTCACTTCAGCAAATTATATTTTATAGCCTTTATAACTTCATCAGTAATATTTTTGGCAAGAGATTCGTTCAGAGTTTTAACTTCGTGGATAATATCATTTCGCAGATGTTCAAGTTCATTATTGGCAGAAGAAGCAACCGCTAAAAGTTCATAAGTTTCAATCTCAAGGGCGTTTGCCAGACGTTCAAGCATTTCTCCGGAAGGAAATTTACGGGAAAGTTCCAAAAGTGCAAGATATTGAAGTGACATATTAGCCTTTTCAGCCAATTTTTCCTGAGTTAGCCCCTTTTTTCGGCGTATTTTTCTGAGATTTTCAGCAAATATCTCTTTTATGTCAATCATTGATTTGGCGTTTTTTGCCCCTCATACAATAATATTTGTTTTTTAGTACTTGACTTATTGCCCCACATTAGAGTATTATATTATGTGGTGCGATAATCTTGGGTTTTTTGCTATTCTTTGGGATAAATTCAGGTAATTGAGCGTACTAAATCATTTTTAGGAGTTCGCCAAAGAGGTATCAGGCACAAATTTTTACAATTGACAGAAGCAACCGTCAATAGTATTATATTATATTCGTTAATATCGGTTAGTGGTATATAGATAACCAATATGGTAAAAAAACACCACGCATGTGGAGTTTATAAATGCCAACGGGCATTGTACGCAATGAAGGGAAGATTATGGCATTTTGTATAAAATGCGGAATGCAATTAGCGGACAACGCGAATTTCTGCGCCAAGTGCGGGACACCAGTTCAGGCCGCCACGTCATCAGTGCCAACCATATGTAAATTAAAACTTGATGACGGCACCTATGAAGGCGAAATAGTCAATGGCAAACCCCACGGTAAAGGGAAACTTACCTACTCTGACGGCGATGTGTATGAAGGCGATTGGGTTGACGGCGAACGAACAGGCAAAGGAAAAATGACTTACGCTGACGACAAGGTATACGATCGCTATGTATACGAAGGCGATTGGGTTAACGACGAACCAAACGGTAAAGGGAAGATGACATGGGCTGACGACGATGTATACGATCGCTATGTATACGAAGGCGATTTCGTTGACGGCAAACTAAACGGTAAAGGGAAGATGACATGGACTGACGGCAGGGTGTACGAAGGCGATTTCGTTGACGGCAAACTAAACGGTAAAGGGAAGATGACATGGGCTGACGGCAGGGTGTACGAAGGCGATTTCGTTGACGACGGTGTATACGAAGGCGATTTGGTTAACAACAAACCCCACGGTAAAGGGAAGATGACATGGACTGACGGCAGGGTGTACGAAGGAGATTGGGTTGACGGTTTAGAGAACGGTAAAGGGAAATATACTTTTACAAATGGTGATGTATACGAAGGCGATTGGGTTGACGGTTTAGAGAACGGTAAAGGAAAAAAGACTTACGCAAACGGCGATGTATACGAAGGAGATTTCGTTAATTTTATAAGACACGGCAAAGGGAAGTATACTTTTGCAAACGGCGATGTGTACGAAGGCGATTGGGTTAAAAACAAACAAACTGGCAAAGGAAAAAAGACTTACGCAAACGGCGATGTATACGAAGGAGATTTCGTTGACGGTAAACGAACTGGCAAAGGGAAATATACTTTTACAAATGGTGATGTATACGAAGGCGATTGGGTTGACGATAAACGAAGCGGAACACTGGTTCAGGCCACCACGTCATCAGCGCCAACCATAGGAAAATTGACCGACTCTGACGGCAAAGTTCCATATATGTCTATTGAGCAAATAATTAAAGACAAGATTAATGAACTTGGAGATGCAAAAAAGAAATTAGGAGGAACTGTACATATTGTCCCAGACATAAAGGAGGAGACCGCTAAAAAAGCTGCAAAATACATAGCAGGAAATATAGAACCTTCTGCGATTATTGCCATCATTGATGATACTATTTTCGGCAGTGCCAAGGGAGGTTTTGTATTTACCGAAAAAAATATGTATTACAAAAGCATGTTAAGCAGTAAAAATATTCCCTATAATAAAATTGGGGTAATAGAAGATAAAATTGTTCCAGTAGAAAAAGAAAAAAGGAATAAAACTCTAACAATTTATGACAAAGATGGTAATAATATATTTGAACATACATTTTTTTTAGACGTGGATAACCAACTTTGTGAATTACTGAATGCTATAGTTCCAGAATCTCAGTTAAGGAAGATAGATAATAAACTCTCTATAAGTATGACAGTTATGAATGAAAAAATCAAAAAATTTGTAGATATCGTAAATGAAATGCTTCAAATATTGGGATGGTATTCTTTCAGTGAAGGTGTATACTTTTTGGATATTCCGCCTGGGAAGTTAGTAAATTCAAAAGAATCATTAGGAATAGATGAAAATGAAACCGTTATTATATTATTTGATCTTTCCGTATTTGGTTCAGCAAAAGACGCTTTGGTTTTTACAGACTTAGGACTCAGATACAAATATGCCGGAAGTACTTGGAGCGTTTCATGGGAAGAACTTAGTCAACACCGGTATGGAATGACATCGGACGATATTATATTTAAACATAAATCACTTATCTACAACACTGATAAAATAAGAAGAACTACCTGCATTGATGACAATCCTGTGTTAACATTAATAAGTATAGCTATTACTGTATTTAATTCAAAAAATAAAATAAATACATATGAAGATGTCATAAAAGCATCTGAAGATAAAATGCAGTATAACAAAACAACCCAAGATTTATATGAAATTGTACCTTATATTTTCGCAGAACCTAAAAAAGAAGAAGGAATAGGAGAAAATACAGACTCTGTTACTGAAACAGAAAAAGATTCAACCTCAACTGGCTTTTTGGGTGGGGTAGTAAATTCTGTTGTAAAAGGGATGGGAAATTACAATAGTGCCATCAAAAAGGAAAAAGAAAGGATGCAAAATTGGCCTGACGCAAGACTCGCGAATTGGGCAAAAAGTAAAGCGGTTTTGCCTGCCGGGATGGCCGCTTTACAATTGTTAAAAGAACGAGGCTATACTACTTCGGATATAGCAAAGATGTAGGAAGATATAACTCGCCAATAGCGCGATTTTCAGTTAAGCGTCGAACCATTGTACGGATTATGGAAAAAAAATCTACCCGTGTGAACACGGAAAGGAGGTAATAATTATGAATTACACAAAACCTGTAATTGTGGCACAGAACAATAGAAATGGTTCTTTCGCGGCGGGATGCCCGGAGAAAGATAGTTGTAATGGACAACTTGCTGGTGGCTATAGGTTTGGCCCAAAAACTGTGAATTCCAAATGCGACAAATGTGAACGGACAAGGTAGCTTGTACAAGGGTAATTCCATGGTACTCCCATGCAGGCTAGGGAGTACCGATTTTTAGCAAAGAAAAGAGAACGCACATAAATTTAAAGGTTAAATATTAATGTTATACCGTCAAAAATTTGACACCTTCATAAGAATTTACGATGAAGCTGGATATATCACCAACAGAAGCAATTTCGCGGATCGTGTCACTGACAAGTCCGGCGCGGTGTTTCTAAAGGCTCTTTCCCGACAGCCGAGGGAATTGCCGGAACTGGTTACGGAAATAACCGGAGCCTACAAGAACGCCGTTCCCGCCGTAGTTGAACAAGATGTAAAAGATTTCTACCGCTTGCTGGAAGAAGACGGTTTTATTGTTTCTGGAGAAACGCCTGAAGAACTTGATGCCAAGGATATTCGTTTTTCCTATTCCGAAATTACTCCCAAAACGATCCGCGAAGATTTTACTCCTGATATATTCCGCGCAGACAAGAACACCCAGGAATACCTCGCAAATCTCTTTAAGCACAAACCCCACCTAACTCAATTCCAGGTTGAACTTACTAGCCGCTGTAACGAACGCTGCGTACATTGTTATATTCCCCATGAAAGAAAAATTGATGACATTGCACCCTCACTCTTTTACGATGTCCTTAACCAATGCCACGACATGGGCGTATTAAGCCTAACCTTTTCCGGCGGCGAACCTATGCTTCATCCGAATTTTGCCGAATTTTTACGGAAAGCTCAAGAATATGATTTTTCTATTAACGTATTGAGTAATCTTACCCTTCTGAATGATGAAATTATCGCGGAAATGAAGGCAAACCGGCTCTCCAGCGTGCAGGTTTCACTATACAGCATGAATAGCGATATACACGATTCCGTTACTAAACATCCGGGTTCATTTTACAAGACCAGGGACGCGATTCTTAAACTGATTGAAAACGACATCCCCTTGCAAATAAGCTGCCCGGTGATGAAACAGAATAAAAATTGTTACCCTGATGTGGCAAAATGGGCTGAAGAACATAAAGTCCGCGCTGTTACCGATTATATTATGATGGCGCGTTATGATCACACGACAAGCAATTTGGACAGCCGTCTTTCCCTTGATGAAGTAGGCGGTATAATTACTGACATTATCAAAAATGATCCGGATTACGAAGAACGCCTTGTCGAAGCTGATTTTACCGAAGTTGAAAAAAGGGATTTAAGCGATGATCCTCTCTGCGGCGTTTGTATCTCGGCAATCTGCATGGTTGCCAACGGGAATATTTACCCCTGCGCAGGCTGGCAGGATTATATTTGCGGAAATATTACCGAGCAGTCGCTCAAAGAAATTTGGGAAAACTCGCCGAAAGTCCAATACCTGCGCAACCTGCGAAAAAAAGACCTGCCCCAATGTATGGATTGCATAGACCGGCATTTTTGCGCAATGTGCATGGTCCGTAACGCCAATGAAGACCCTGATGGGAATCCTCTTAAAATCAACAAACATTTCTGCAAAGTCGCCGCATTGAACCGTAAAATAGTTCTTGACTGGAAAGCAGAACTTCAGAGGGCGCTATGACAGACAATCATATCCACTTCGGACAGTTTAAGGACGTATACTATGACCCATTTGAAATCACAGATACCGTGTTTTCATTGGGAATTACAGGTATGTCATTTTCTACAACAAGCAGTTGTAAGGAAGGTGTTCTGTATACTGAAATTGAAAATGAAATTAGAGATTTCTTGTCTCAAATATCATATTCCGCCGAGACTATCCGGGCTTACTTCTGGTACATACCGGATTATATAAAACAGAACATCGCAATAGAAAGCGCGTTTAACGAGATTCCGTATAAAGGCATAAAAATACACCCCTTGGCTCATAAATGGGATTTTAAGAACGCACTGCATCTAAATGCTCTATACAGCCTTTTTAGTTATGCCTCAGAAAATAACCTACCTGTTTTGATCCACACGGGGTACAGCGATGTTGACAGCGCCGACAGGTTTGAGCGTTTTATAAAAGAATTCGGCAATGTAAAATGTATTCTCGCGCATTGCCGTCCCCTTGATATTACAATCAAAATGTTAAGTAAGTATAAAAATGCCTATTGCGACACAGCATTTGTATCGGAAGAAGAAATAATGAATATTGTTTCCGCCGGTTTTAAGAATAAAATTATTTATGGTTCTGATTTTCCCATAACGCATTTTTTCAGGACAAAACATCCTCAGCCGGGAGAAAATTCTGAAATATCATTGCGGCAAAAATACGCAGAGGACATATCTGGTTGGAACAATTTAGAGGAGACGGCAAATGAATAAAAAAAATGTGAAAGATTACCATGATAAGATGCGTTCTGAATATGAGAACAAGGATTACAGATCGGCACAAAGAACATATAATAGTTTTCTTGGTGAATTGATAGGCGATGCGGTAAACGGTATTGGAAATATTTTTACAAGCAGAAAAAGAGCCAGAGAAGCAAGAGAACGTGAAGAAAGAGAACGGCAGGAACGATTACGCAGGGAAGCTGAACGACGCAGGAAAATAAAAATATTTATAATAGTAATAATTATTGCGGGAATTGGAATTAGTGCCTTTTTTATCCTAAAAAACGTGTTTGAGAAATCTAGCGATGCAATGGAAAAATCAACGGATATTACAGATGTTATTGAAGGTGAATCGTTGACAGGCGAAGTTATTGAAAATACTGCTGATGAAGTAATAACGAATGCAGCCGATGAAGTAATTACGGTTGATTCGGCGGATACAGAACCAGCGATAAAAAAAAATAAATTTTCGGTAAAAGATTTTGCCAACAAACTGTTTACTGGGATTGCGGATAAACTACAATCAACCGAACTCTTAGCTAAGATTACGGATATACCGCAATCTAGAAATCTGTTATATATCATTGGCTATAGCCTTTTAACATTATGGCTTGGGGTGGGCAGTTTGTTTTTCCTTCTATTTCTTTTGAAGGCAATTATAGCGATATTTAAAAGGAGATATTGGAGAAAGGCAGGCAGTAGTTTATTGTCATCGTTTTTGGTTTTTATTTCCATTACTGTACAATATTATGCATTCAGGAATATATTTGAACGCTCGATGACAGGCGTGGATTTTTCTAATGTGTTGACAATAATAGCTTTTGCCATTTTTATATTTTCAAATAAAATAATAATAGACCTGTTGCGCGCAAAAAACGGAAATGCATATTGGGGAACAGCATTTAAAATGATAATAACGGCAGTTGTTATTTATACACCTGTGATTATTTTAATCGGGAGATACTAATTATATATGAAAAAGCGGCCGTTAATTATTGTACTCTTCATGGATGTAGTTTTGTTCATATTCAGCATGGCTAGCCTTACGACACTTGGGGCACAGGTCATCCCCGGATGGGTGAACGAACTTGAAAAGGCATTCCCCTCGCGTGATTGGGTAGCGGTTGTGGCGCAGGGTACGAGCCAACCTCAGACCGAAAGCGCGGTTATGAACGCACTGGCGCGGGCTTTCAAAACAGACGTGGCGAGTTTGACGCAGGCTTCCCAGAAATTCAGTCAGATTGTCAATGAAGCGGCTGGTAAAAAGACTGTCTCGTTTGATGAAAGTAAAAGTTTTTCGCAAGATGTGAACACTAACGCCAATATACGCGGGCTAATCGGCGTACAGATTGACGTGTACCGGGCACCAGACAAAACTATTTACATCAACGCTAGAATGAACCGGCACGAGTGTGGTAATAGATATTCCGGCATGATAAGAGAAAACACCGCCACTATCAACCGGCTTCTTGCTGATGCAGCCGCTATTCAGGAGCAGGACACTTTCGACATATACTCAAGGCTCAGCTTCGCCTACGCGATAGCACAGGTAACGGACAACTTTCAAAACATACTCGAAGTGCTTGACTCAACTGCGGTGAATCGTAAGCCGGCCTACGGTGGCGCTAATGCGATTAAGACAAGAATGTTAGAATACGCCTCCCGTATCACCATCGGCATTGTAATAGATACCGAACAGGCGGCTGATAAAACGCAGTTGACACGCGCCGTCGGTTCATTCTTTAAGGATTTGGGTTTCAAAATAAACGAGCAGGGTTCGGGGAACTATGTGTTCCGCGCAAACGCACGATTTGAGGGCTTAACCCAGAATGTCAACTCGTACCGCTATTACCTTGACGCGGCAATGGAAAATCGGGCAGGGGAGGCAGTTTTTTCCTTCACTGAGGACGACCGCAAGGCGCACCCTAACAATACGTCGGAAGCCCGTCGCCTTGCTGTCCGCGCGGCGGAAACTTCATTCAAGGAGGGCAAATTCGCGCAGGAATTTAACTCTTGGCTCTATTCATTCTTGGATTAACTCCCTTAATTAAGGGTTTTAATATCGCCCTGTCATACAATCCGCGTTGCGGAACTATGCGGGGTATTTAAATTTTTTTTGATAAGGAAGAGAAAACATGAAACTTTCAAGAAAAGCGTTGGCGGCGCTCACCGCCATTGTAATTATCGCGCTGGCCGGCTGCGCCTCCAAACCCAAAGTACGGGTCGTAGAACTGGAAAACAAGGGAACCTCAATGAACGTTGCCACGCCTGACTGGATCAAAATTTACACCGCCAACGGCATTTCGGCGGTACAGGCACAGTCCCAGTATAAAGATAAATACTGCATCATCGGCGAGGAAACTGGTGTGAACAGACAATTCGTTCTGGCCTGGGCGGACAGCTTCAGCGCCCAACAGAGAATCGGTGCGATGTTGCGAACCACAATCGTCAGCGAATATCAGGCGCGGGTGCAGGGCACAGCGCAGTCGTCAGGTGGGGCAACTATGTCTTCAGCTTCCGGCGAATACAATCAGGAGATTGACAACATAATCAACGCGGTTGTCAACGTGAGCTACTCCGGCGCACAACGCGAAGCTGACTGGTGGAGTCTGCGCCGCCGCTACGATCCCGATCAGAAGGACGTATTCACCGATGATTACACCGCATATGTAATGTATACAGTTCCCAAATCGGAACTGAACAAACAGGTAGCCTACGCTTTGGAAACCGCTGTCAAAAAGGATTCGGTTCTATACGACATCACCATCCAGATGGCACGGGATATTCTCCAGAGCGGCATGGTCAAGTGGGGTGAGTAATAATATAGAGACTAAGGGCAAGGAAATGGAGGAAACAAACAAGATGAAAATGATAAAACTTGCGGTGATTATTGCCGTTTTTGTCGTGGTAATAAGCTGCGCTAGTAACAAACCTGTACCGGCTTCCAGTGGTGTAAATACCGGCGGCTTGCGGACAGTCAGAAGCACGGAGGATGAACTTGACCACGCAATGCGTGAATTTTCTGACTATCTCAACAAAAGAATATCAGTGGGCAGTAAAGCGGTATTCCTTAACGTTAAAAGCGACTGGCCCGATCTTTCAGAGTACATTCTTTCCAGCCTTACGGAGAACGCGGTAAACGATGATGTGTTTACCGTAGTAGACCGGCAGCAGCTTGACGTTATCCGAGCGGAACAAAATTTTCAATGGTCTGGTGAAGTTGACGACGCTTCGGCTCAGGAAATCGGAAAGTTACTCGGAGCGCAATCCATCATATCAGGCTCTATAACCGCAATCGGCTCTATATACCGCATTCAGATTCGAGCAATAGCAGTACAGACCGCCGCCGTACAGGGGCAGTTCAGTCAGAATGTAGATAGTAAAAGTTCAATCGTTGCGGCATTGACAAAAAAGGTAGTTCCCGCCGGTTCGAGTTCACTGGCTACGGCAACCGGAAACCATGCAAACACCAGAACACAGACTGCACAAACGCCAACTCCTGCGGCAAGCGGTACCGCGCAGCAGACAACACCGGCTGCTCCAGCGGCTCCTCCTTCTGCCCCCGCCACGCCGGTTCAAACCGCAAGTCAAAACAAGACGCCGACCAATACTCCATCATCCCAGCCGAGTATTTCAACTGATCGCGCTGGGCTTTACGTTAACGGCACTTATCAGGGAAATATGGACCTTCTAGACTCAATCGACTGGATAAAACTTAACTGCAAAAGTGGTGGCAATTACATTATTGTGCTTGGCAAGGACGAGGCTGTGCCGTATATCATGTTAGATTTTAACAACTTTCAGTTGAGCATAACCTTGAAAGCTTCCGGAGCGGAACGCAGGGTGCGCTACGATAACAACCGCCCATCGTATTCTTTGTTTGTCGTGGGAACGGGCGTTACATTTATTCTGGAAGACGGAATTACTCTGACCGGGCTGCAAAGCAACAGCAAATCTCTGGTGCGAGTGGAAGGTGGGAATTTTATCATGAACGGCGGCAGTATTAAAGACAACAAACTCTCAGACAATGGGGGAGGAGTGTATATTAATAGCGGAACCTTTACCATGAACAATGGCGTTATTAGCGGGAATTTTTCTCGTGGCGGCGGCGGAGTGTATGTGAAGCAGGGAACTTTTACCATACACAACGGTACTATTAGCGGGAATTCTTCTACTGACAATGGCGGAGGGGTGGAGGTATTAAACGGTACTTTTGCTATGTTGGGCGGTACAATCAGCGGAAATTCTGCTGCTGGTAGTGGCGGCGGGGTGTATTGTGATTATTATGGCCGTCCTACTTTTACCAAATCAGGTTCTGGCGGTATTATATACGGCTCCAATGCTCCGGAAGAACAGGCAAACAAATCGGAACGCAACAGAGGTCATGCTGTTTATTATGTTACTTCTGATCTCGGTACTAGAAAACGAGACAACACCGCACGCGTCAGCCAAGCGCTGGACACAAGGAAAAGAGGTGCGGACGGCGGTTGGGAATAAGGGGGATATGAAAAAGTCTCATTACTGTCTTTTTAAATAAACACCGTAACGATTATGTTTTTTGACATCTTTTATCTAAGATGGAAGGAGACTGATTATGGCAGATAAGCACATACGAGAACGCATTTATAAAATTATTGAAAAAGCTGAAGATGGTGATATAGCAAGCGCTGTCTTTGACTGGTTTTTAATAATTTTAATTTCACTAAATATATTCGCGGTCATTTGCAGTTCTTTTAACAATGTTAATAACAGATATAATAACATCTTTACAATTTTTGAAATTATATCTGTATTAATATTTACTATTGAGTATTTATTAAGAATATGGACTGCCCCATGCAAATTTTCATCATCAACGAAATCTGCGTCATTTCTTTCTTTTTTTCGTTTTATTTTTTCATTTATGGGGTTAGTGGACTTATGCGCTATTCTGCCATTCTATCTTCCTTTTGTCATAATTGATCTTCGTATTTTAAGGATAATAAGACTATTCAAGCTTCTTCGCGTTTTTAAATTAATAAGGTACAATAAATCTTTTGATTTGATCGGCAGAGTCTTTAAAAATGAAAAAGATAAACTTTTTATGACTATTTTTACAGTAGGAATATTGCTCTTATTGGCATCTTCAATTATGTATGCTGTTGAGAACGTTAACCAACCAAATGCTTTTCCTAACATTCTTGCCACCTTGTGGTGGGCAGTTGTAACTCTTACCACAGTTGGTTATGGGGATGTTTATCCGGTAACAGCTATGGGAAAACTATTAAGCGGCATTATTTCTATACTTGGAATAATACTGATTGCTCTCCCTTCCGGTATTATAAGTTCAGGCTTTATTAAAGAATATGAGAAAGAGAAGTTATCATTAAAGAAGAAGAGAAAAAAAAGAAAGAATGATTAAAATTCATTGTTTGCAGAATAAAATTACAAATGGTCGCCTAAAAGGAGACCTCCTGAGCTAAGTATTGTGGTATACCAAGTATATCTTACTTTAGGAGGGCTAATATGGGGCTTTTTAAAGCAATCGGGGATTTATGCGCAATGGATGGGCCTTTGGGCGATGCAACATCCGGCGTCCTGGAAGGTATCTTTGAATGCTGCCAAGGTATAGGGGACGCATTGCAAGGGTTCGCAGACAAGCTCGGCGAAGTTGAAACGGAGCTTGCCGGCGAAAATGGAGAGGAATCGTGCTGGGCTGTGGACCGGCTGGATCCTGAATGGGAATCTACCCCAAAATCAAAGGCTATGAGAGATGCGGTTGATTCGATTGTAAACTTCTGCGATAAAGCTGAGCTTGCGATAAACGAGGCAACCCTCAAGATAATGGAAATGACCGAAAATGTACTGGATAGGTAAACATAGGGATTAAACGATGAAACTAAAAGGGCTACAGGGCGGCATTGCCAGCCATACAAGCGGATATATGCCTCCTCGCCCCGGCGAGGGGCTGTATATCTGCCGTAACTGCGGGAAGCGCTTTTCATCCTGTAAAAGTTATGGGCTTTTTGACCTTATCAGGCTTCCCTTTGTAAAGTGTCCCCAATGCGGGAGTTTTAACACGGCAAGGGATCCGATGGTAGTGTTTTAAGTAAGGGAGCGTTTATGTCTGTTAAAATTATAATTAATCCAGGCGATATACTATGTATAAACCGTGGGCTATATAAACACTACGGCATCTATATTGGCAATTCCAAAGTGGTCCATTATGCCGCATCGGACGGCGATTTCGGCATTGATGCAAGTGTCCATAAGACATCCTTGAAAGAATTTGAAAACGGATGCAAAGCCCAAGTTGTTCAATTACCAAGCATAGAAAAATCAAAAAAACTGTTTTCCCCGGAGGAAACGGTCTGCCGCGCAATGTCCCGCATTGGCGAAAA
>Ga0268262_10004430_pt1 | contig 14520 bp, 15 predicted proteins | sample TergutNc150P3_FD_190354 | JGI IMG/M metagenome (GOLD analysis project Ga0268262, IMG submission 190354) | Nasutitermes corniger P3 segment gut microbial community from laboratory colony in Florida, USA - Nc150 P3 (SPAdes) (version 2) | ecosystem: Host-associated > Arthropoda: Insects >... | reverse complement strand
ATACTTGCGGTTACCCTTCTTTTATACTTACTGTATTCTGCCCGCAACAACGTTATTCTGGTGTACCATTTCAGGCTTTTTTTTAAATACTTCTGGTTTTTTCTTATTCCCCTTCCCTTATTGATCATCTGCCTGAAAGCTTCAGCCCTCACATATTCTATGATCTATAATGCCATGGTTTTAAAAACCTATCCCTTGGGAGCGGCCAACTATACGGGATTAGGGCTATCTTTGATACTTGCTATAGTTGTGTTTTTTCTCCCTTTACCGGCTCTGAATCGCGTACGGTTTCCCCAAAGGGCGCGTTTTTACGGATTTGCCGCTGTGGTTTTTTGCGCTTTTGGTATTCTATCGGCTATCTTTCTGGACTTTGCCTATATCCCGTTCTTTATCTGGGCTTTCGTTTTTATTTCTATCGGGGCGATTGTTTCAAATTCCATACTCATTTTTATTTCCGCTTTTTCTGCTCCCGTCCTTGCAATTTTTGCCTTGTTCAACATAATCCAGACCGGCAGTACCAGACTGGCGGAAATTTTCATTTTCTCGTCCTGGCAAGCAATAGAAGGATGGATGGTCACAATACAGATTGCTTTGCTGATCCTGCCTGTTTTATTGCTTTTTACAAGGGGAGCTATTCTATTCCAAAAATCGTTTCAAAAATTGTTTATAGCAATCAAAATGCCAAATAGAAAAATCAGGCATATTGCGCTTTCCGTTTTTGCGGCAGTTCTTGTTTTGGTCATGACTGCACAAATTTCAATTTTTAAGCAAAAAAACCCAATTGAAGAGAGGCTTATCAATGAAATTTCCGAAACAGAAAGGGATAACGGCATACTGACCCTTTTAATTAACGATGTGGTTTTTCAGGACAGCAGAATTTTAACAATGAATCTTTCGGCTACAGGCGATCCCGTACGCTTTGATATTTCCCTGGAAAGCTTGGCAGAAAAAACCCTGCTGCCCGTGTATTCGGCTCCTGTTCCTTTTGAAAGGACAGATGACGGAACAATGATTGCCTTTGTTCTGGGGGAAGGGCCTTCCAATCCGTTTGCCATGGAAATTGTTCTGCCTCTGGATTTTGAGGGCTTTCTGCACGCAACGGCAATTTACAATGACTCCGCAAATTATTTTTTAATGGTCGACAAAAGCATTAGCCTGGAAGCTACCACTGAAACTCGGCGTTAATTCCTTCGACTGCAGAGAGAACACCATAGAGAGGCAAAGAGCAGGAAACTTTTTTGCCTGAGGGATTAATTACGCTCCCCGGCATATCCGCCAGTACACGGCCCTGGCTATTCGTTATTTTGAGATTGCCGTTGTTTGGAAAACTCATGGATATTTTTACCGAATAAGCTTCTGAAATATCGGCAATAAGCTTTTCCAAAGCAGGATCGCTTTTGGCTCCTGCCTCATTTAAGGTAAAAAAGATACGGCCCGAACGAGCGTCCCCTGAAAAGGACGAACGAAGGCCGCTTGCATCCATAAAAGACATCAGGGAATTCAAATCCTCAAATTCCATTTTCGCTTTTATTATAAGGTCTTTGTTGTCTTCTTTGGAAGAAAACGACGTTAATTTCATTCCCGGAAGCCTGTCTATAGTGCGTTCAAAATCGGCTTTGCCTACGGGGATGGTGTTCCACCGTTCATTTCCGTCAAGTTTGCCCAAAGCGTCGAGGGCTTTTGAGATTTGGTATTCCAAAGTAACATCGCCTGATCCCTTCTGATCAAACGCAATGTCTACGCTGACTCCAAAACAGGAACTAAAAATTAACAGAAAAAAACAAAGAGCAGCTAACTGAATATTGGGTTTGTTTTTTTTCATGCTGTTTAAAATTCCTCCGAGTGAATGCTTATATCCTGTATGCGCACAGGCATTTCCTTTTCTATCATTTCAAGCGCCTTGTGCATTACCGACTCTCCAAAAATTTTTGAATTGGAAACCAGTGCACCGCCTATCTGCCCAAAGGACAGGGAGTCATTCAGATCCACCTCTGCCGCACTCATGTGAAAGCGGCGCTGAAGTTTATCCTTTACGGAACGAATTATCCGCCTTTTCTCTTTGATACTGCCAACATCGGGAATTTCAAAAATCAACTGTATCATTGAAACAATCATAATTATGCGGATGTTCCTGTATCATCCCCCTCGTCTTTATTATCATCTTTCTTATCAACCATTTTTGCTTTAAGGTTGTTTAATATCTTCTCGATTTCATCCTTGTGGATCTTGTTTATTCTTTTATCAAGGACAAGCGCCTCAATGGCCTTAATATCAGAAAATCCTTCATCAACAGCGGCAGTAAATTCTTTTAAGCCATTTTCGTTATCAGGATCTACAGTAAGAAGAAGGCGGGATTTTTCAAACCTGATTGTGCTTTTTTTAAGGGTTTCCGTGTCTTTTGCAAGGGCCTTTATTGCTGAATCGTACTGTTCCAACGCACGAGCGTAAAGCTCCGCTTTTTCCAAAACACGGGCGTAATCAAGAAAACCCTGCGGATTGGCTGTACCCGCGTTGACAATAATCCATTTGGCAAAAGTGTCTACGGCTTCTATCTTGTTCATTTCTCTCTGCGCTCTGGCAAGAAGCAGGACGGAAGGGGCTTTTTCTTCCAGCGCAAAGGGGTATTTGTTAAGTACTTTTTCGCAGTCTTCGTATTTTTTAAGGCCGTAAAGAACCAGGGCGTAATTGAAACCGTCGTCCGCACTTTCAGGGACAAGCTCAAGAACCCTGTTGTAATGCGCTTCGGCCTTTTCAATATCGCCGTTTTTAATCCTGGAATATGCCGCGGCCTTTAAAGCCATTGCATTATCAGGATCCTTTTTTAGAATGTTTTCGAAATATACGGCCGCATCTTTATAACGCCCTGTTTCAAAGGCAATTCTTCCAAGGTTGTATTCCGAAGCAAGCATGGTTTTGTCGGTCGAACGGGCCCTGTTAAGCCACATTTCGGCCTCGGCATATTTTCCCATTTCAAAATACGCCATACCTATTGAAAAGTATTCCTCGGCTTGCGCCGCTCCTCTGGTAACGCAGGAAACAAAACCTGTCAGAATAAGAAAAGCACTCAATACGGCCATTGCTTTTTTTCGTGATTTTTTTTTCAACTTTTTTTCCCGGTGTTAAGAACAGTTTCCTCGATCTCCCGGAGTTGGGCCCGGTAAAGACGCGCAATATTCGAGCCGTAATCGGCCACAAGCTGAATTATGTTCCTTGGCTTTTCGGAATCGACCCCGTTGATTCTGTCCCCCGCATCCCCCAGACCGGGCATGATATACGCGTTCTCGTTCAGCATAGGATCCATCCAAAGGGTATAAACATGGCAGTTTTCCAGTGCGCGCACAGCCCTTAGCGCCCCTTTAAGGGCGGCAATGACATTGAAGAATTGTATGGATTTGGGATGAATCCCTTCGTTTAACAAAAACTTAACGACAGTTACCAGGCTCCCGCCGGTCGCGTTCATCGGGTCGGCGAAGATAAGATCCTTTCCCTCAAGGTCTTTCAGATTGAAATAAGACTTGTCCAGATCAAGGATGTATTCCATATCGAATTCATGTCTTGCTTCGTCACGGCGGATCTTGAAAAGGGCGAAAGGCGTAACATACCCATGCGACGAATATTCCTGGATTTCCTTGCTCATTATCATGGAAGGAAGAAGGGCTCCCCTTAGCATGACGCACATTACGGTATTTTCTATCTTGTCGTCAATGTTTGTTATCTTGTGAATGGCAAAATTCTGAACAGGGATATTAACGGGCGTTTTTACTATCAGGTAATTCTTGTTGAAACCTGGTGTCCCCCCGTATGCCAGCTTAAAAAGCATTTCGTATGCCCGCTGTATATAATATACAAATTCTTCGTTTTCAGTTCTGAGATCCCTCAGTTTGGCTATTAACCTTGACGCTTCCGGGTGGCTTTCCTGGGGGGTCTCAAAGGAATACACATGCAGCTGTTTTTCTTTACTGCAAATCTCCTGCATAATGCTTCCCATTTCATTGAAAAGCCGTATCAGGTTTTCTTCTTCCCGTTTCTTTTCCTTTTCAAGCCTGCTTTTATCAAGAATTGAATAACTGCTCATCACCTCGCGGTACAGCCTGCCCATTTGATCGATGTGATCATGGTCGGCGTGTGTCAGATAACCGTCCAGATCCTCCGCCTTGAGGATAATCTCGTTCATAAACAAACCTTACACTATTTACGGAGGGAGGACAAGGTTCTGTCGAACAATAGTTTCAATACCCCACCCCTTCCAAAACCGGTAAAACCGGTGTATCATTGCTTCATGAATATTACAACCAGGGGCCGTTACGCGCTTCGCGCTTCTTTGGCTTTGGCCAAACTGGGAACGAACGGAGAGCCGGTCTCCATTAACAGCCTTTCTGAAAAAGAAAATATTTCCCCGGTTTTTCTTGAACAAATTTTCTTCAGGCTAAGAAAGGCAGGAATTGTAAATTCAATAAGGGGTCCGGGCGGGGGTTTCTGTTTTGCGAAGAGCCTGGATGAACTGACAGTCAGGCAAATCCTTGAGGCGGCAGGAGAAAACCTGGAACTTACTTTTTGCGACAAAACCAGCGATAATTGCGACAGAATCGGGCAATGCCTAAGCCATTGCGTCTGGGTGGATGTAAACCTGCTTGTGAAAAATTACTTCAACAATATTACCCTTTCCTCAATTCTGGAAAAATATAAGAACGTTACTGCCATTGACTCTAACCCTAATCCGGAAGCAGAAAAACATGGATAAGGGAAGGGGTACTGTATATATTTGAATACGTGGAAGGGTTGAAGCCGACAGCCACTATAAACATTGCCACATAAGTATAGCGCATTCCCCCATCGGGAATCCCGGTTTTGTTTACCACATCTGCGTTTATTTGGTCGTTTATGTTATCAGGACTGGATAGTTCATTGCTGTTTAAAAAGTAACGATCGGGCCTGGGACTAAAAAGGCCGCCGCCGTCCGATCTCCATAATGTATAAGTGTTGTTTTCCAGTGTCATTGTCGGTCTCTTGGATGAGGAAAAATCGAATACCAGGGATTGCCCAAAGGATGACTCCGATAAAACTGTGTTTATTTTATTAATAGGATTAGTATCTTCCAGGACAAGGTACCTATATCTTCTGTTCTGAAAAACCCTTTCCATGTCGACATTTACCTGGGTCGTGCTGTCAATATAGCCGCTAAAAGAGTTGTAATCAGAAGCCAAAGTTGAGTTAATCGCCGAATAGACACTTGTTGAAGTAGTTGATGCCTGAAGCGTATCGCTTACATAAATGCGGTAAAACACCGCGAAATTGGTAAAAGTTGCACCCGGAGAATCGGCAGGTATGCGCACGAATGCACGGTTGTTCATTGCCTGGGTTATATTGCCCTGGGGAATTGGATCAATAAACGGAATGTCTTCAATCCCGCACGACCACAAGAGCAAAGAACAAAAGACAAAGAATAAAGAGCAAGGAAGATTTTGTGATTTTTTAGCCATTATACTAGTCTGACAAAACCAACAAGCGGTTCTGGGCCAGATTCGGCCAAATCTGATCGTCAGGCCACTTGGCCAGCAAATTCCTGTAAGCAGAAATTGCCGAATCTTTGTTGCCGAGGGATTCTTCAAGCCGCCCTACGGAAAATTGCGCTCTGGCGGACGCCGGAAAAGAATCTCCATAACCTGCCGCCCTGGTATAATGTGAAATGGCTTTTTCAATATTTTTCTGCTCTTCAGCCGCTACAGCGGCGTTATAAACTGCAATGGGCGCAAGGTAGCTTTTTGGAGCGGCATCAGCGGCTTTTACCCATTTTTCTTCTGCCACTGCCCAATTTTTTTGATCCATGTTTATATTGGCGCTGATACTATAAGCGCGGGCGGCGGCAAATCCTGAATTATGGTTTTCAAATTCGGTAATTTCCGCCACTAAAACAGCGAGTTCCGACAACTGGGAGACGCTCATTTCTTCTTCGCCTGAAATGCTTTCCTTTAACCCCTCGTATCTATGGTTGAGGGCGTCTAATTTGCTCAAAGCATTTGACAGGCTTTTCTCCCTTACCACGCTAACAATTATGAAGCCCGCAATAACCAGAACAACGGCGCCAAGGCCAACCAATAATCGCATCCGGTTTTTCTGGATTAAGTCACCAATCTTTTCACTTAGGGTTAATTCATCTTTGTTTTCCGGCTTCGCTGCCATTGTCTTTACTCCTTTAAATTGACGATATCCAGTTCCTTTGCCAGCCTGGATAAATACGTTCTTTGTATGCTCAGGGCTTTTGAAGCCTCTGTCTGATTCCAGTTGTTTTCTTCAAGTACCTGTTTTATGAAACGCGCCCTGAAACTATTCTCGGCGTTTTTCAGATTCCTGCTTCCGTCTATCGGCAGAATATGCTGAACGGGAGATTTAAGAAAGAGATCTTCAACCTCGATTCTTTTCCCCTTTCCGATGACGCACGCCCTTTCAATGCAATTTTCAAGTTCCCTGATATTTCCCGGCCAGGAATAGGAAAGCATGGTTTCCATTGCTTCCTGGGAAAACCCTTCTATCTGGTTTTTGGTCTCCTTAATATTTTTTTTAAGGAAAAGTTCCGCCAGCTCCGGAATATCCTCGACCCGCTGTCTTAAGGGCGGTATATAAAGGGGAAGGACATTCAGCCGATAGTATAAATCACTGCGGAACTCGCCGTTTTCAACCTGTTTTTCAATGTCGCGGTTCGTGGCTGCCAAAATGCGCACGTCTACCGTAACGGTTATATCGGAGCCTACTTTTTCAAAAGTCCTTTCCTGAATTACCCTGAGTAGTTTTGCCTGAAGCGCCAGCGGCAGTTCCCCTATTTCATCCAGAAAAATGGTTCCCCCGTTCGCGAGCTCAAAGCGGCCGTGCCTTGAAGAAACGGCGCTGGTAAAGGCCCCCTTAACATGGCCGAAAAGCTCGCTTTCCATAAGCCCTTCCGGAATCGCGGCGCAGTTTACCTTGACAAAAGGCTTGTCGCTGCGGTTGCTTTTAAGGTGTATCTGCTCGGCAAAAATTTCCTTGCCGACGCCGCTCTCCCCCAAAAGAAGAACCGACGAGTCTGTTTTTGCTACCCTCTCGACAATCTCAAGCTTTTCCCGAATGGCGGCGCTCTTTGCAATTATGGGATGGTGGGGAACGCCCGATTTAATCTGCTCGTTAAGCAGTTGGTTTATTTTGTCATGGGCTTTTTCCATGCTCCGGGCATTTACAATTGCGATCCCAGCCTGGGTTGCGAATATCTCAAGCCACTCCTGATCCTCTTCGTTGAAGCCCCTTCCGCCACTTTTGTTTATCAGCTCTATAACGCCAAGGCATTCATCCTTTACGCGTATGGGGACGGCCATCATGGTTTTATACGGAATATTTAAGTCCTTGGAAATATCGTGCTGCGATCTTTCGTCGTTTTCGGCGTCAGATACAATCATGGACCTGTTGTGAAGCGCAACCCAGCCGGCTATCCCCTCCCCCATTTTTATGGTATATCTGCTCGCGTTTTCACTTGATCTGCCAAGGAAAATCTCAAAATGAAGTTCCTGGGTTTCTTTGTTTACAAGCAAAAGGTTTGAAGCTTCCCCTTCGGTAAGGCGGGTAGCGGAATCAAGGATATGAACAAGCAAAGAATTGAGGTCGGTGTAATTTGAATTTATGAGAGCGTTTGTCTCAATAAGCGTGTTGAATTTCTGGACATCTATCTTTGATAACATACCAAAAAGGATTCATCCTCCGGACTTTATTCCCCAGTACCTTTTGACTTCAGGAAGTCTCCCAGAGTATAGGTGGAATCATCAGATTCATCTTCGGCAATATAGCGCGACAATTCTTCCTGCTGTACTTTCTTCTTGTAATCTTTGATGGAAAAAGCCACCTTTTGTTTGTCCGTCTGAATTTCCAGAACTACCGCTTTGATCTTGTCTCCCTCTTTGTATTTCTTGAGGGCGTCTTCGGGAGTCTCGTCCCTGGTTTCGGTCAGGTTTGATTTGTGGATAAGGCCCTCAATGCCTCCAGGGACACGGACAAAAATCCCAAAGTCCGTAACAGACGAAACTTCCCCTTCCACCTGGCTTCCGGGTTTGTAGGCAGCCGCGAAACTCTTCCAGGGATCTTCGGAAAGCTGCTTAATTCCAAGGCGTATGTTGCGGTTCTCCTTGTCGACGCTGATGACCATAATTTCCACTTCCTGGCCCACGTGGAATTCACTGCCGGGATGCTTTATTTTTTTTGTCCAGGAAATATCGTCGCCGTGCAGGAAACCGTCAATCCCGTCTTCAAGCTCTATATAGGCTCCGGAGATTGTTATCTTCACTATCTTTCTTGTAAGCCTTGTTCCGACAGGGTACTTTTCGTCAATGGTAACCCAGGGATTCGCGCTGACCTGCTTAAGCCCAAGGGAGACCCTGCCTGCTTGCAGGTCATAGCCCAGGATCATACATTCCACCAGATCCCCGATACTGACAACTTCCCCGGCTTTTTGAATCTTTTTTACCCAGGAAAATTCGGAAATATGGGCAAGCCCTTCGATTCCTTCTTCCAGCTCTATGAAGGCCCCGTACTCTGTCAGCTTTGTAACTTTTCCCTTGACGATGTCGTTTACGCTGTACTTGTCTTCAAAATGAACCCAGGGGTCTTCGGTAAAATGCTTAAGCGAAAGGTTAATTCTTTTTTCGACCGGATCAATCCGGATTACCTTTAGCTTGATTTCCTGGCCTTTTTTTACAAAGTCTTTTGGCCTGGTTACATGGCCCCAGCTCATGTCATTTATGTGCAGAAGGCCGTCAAACCCTCCAAGATCTATAAAAGCCCCAAAGGAGGTAAAACTCTTTACCTTTCCCGTAACATCCATTCCTATTTGTGTATTGGCAAAAAAGTCGTTTCTTTTTTGCTCGGTTTCTTCTTCCATACATTTTCTGCGGTTTACCACGATGTTTACTTTGCCGTCGGAATAAAGCCGCTCAATGTAGAACCTGGCTTTTTCGCCCAGCAGTTTTTCGGGCTTGTCAACTTTTTGAACGTCCGATTGGCTTATGGGAAGAAAGGCGTGCACTTCAGCGCCCAGGTTTACGTCAAAGCCGCCCTTTACCTGCGATTCAATGACGCCTTCAATCGGAAGGTGTTCCTGAAACGCCTGGCGCAAATTTTTCCAGAAGATTTTAACATCCGCTTTTTGCTTGGAAACAATCACTTCCCCGCGCTTGTTTTCCTTGGAAACCAGAATGACCGAGACCTTATCGCCTTCTACCGGTTTCTCGGCAAATTCTTCGATTGGAATTTTGCCTTCCGATTTGTAGCCAATGTTGATGAAGACCTGATCCTGCGTAACCTGGACCACATGGCCTTCCACCATCTGCCCTTCTTCAAGCTGTTCGAGGTTTTTTAGGTACTCTTCCTGTAATTGAGTTTGGATGTTATCGCCGGCAGGCGGGGCTTTCTGCCCACCTGTTTTCTCACTCAGATTAGTGTCCGATTCCACTTCCATTTGTGTCATGTTATGCCCTTCCATTTGTAGTTTCATTACTAATTTGTCATAAACTTGATTAACAGTCAAGCCGGATGTATCAAGATATTCAACTCCGGGCGCGATTATAAGGCTTCCCTCAACCTTGTTTTTGTCGATTTCATCCCTCGCTAGAATTGCCTGGCGGATCTCCTCGAGGCTTAGCGAAGAGACCCCCTGGTTGTACCTGCGAAGGGCCCTGGCCTCCGCCGAGGCGTCAAGATAAAAGCGGTACTCCGCGTCGGGGAAAACCACCGTAGTCATATCTCTGCCTTCCACGACGGCATTGCGGGTTCCGGCTATCTTGCGTACAAGGTCGTTGACAATATGGCGGAGGGGGACTATTGCCGAAAAAGGCGCGGAAAGCCTGTCAATCTCGTCCGAATGAAGGAGATCCGTTACATCCTCGTTATCCAGGAATACCGAAGCATCCCTGTACTCGATTTGCGCCGTTTTGGCGTATTCCAGGGCTTTTTCGCCCTCGGAGGGGCTTATTCCCTTTCTTATGCAGCCTAATGTCAGGGCCCGATAGAGGTTTCCTGAATTGATATAGGTAAAAGGGCCGTTTATATTGAGTTTTTCGGCTAAAAGCTGCGCTATTGTACTTTTTCCCGAACCGGCAGGCCCGTCAATCGCAATTACCAAGTTTTGCTCCTTAATATCTTCAATTCTTCAGCCGTAAGCGGCCTTGATTCCCCTTCTTTCAGCGAGCCCAGACGAACCGGCCCTATGCGGATCCTTTGCAGGCGCTCGGGATGCAGGTGAAAATGTGAAAAAACCCTGCGGATTTCCCGGTTTTTGCCTTCAATAAGCACCACCCTTAGGGACTTTCTTCCTGTTTTTTCGATGAAACGCGCCCTGTACACAATCCCCTCGATGACGACTCCCCTTTTAAACTCCTCCACCACCATGTCCGGAATTGGAACCGTTGAGTCTATCAGGTATTCTTTTTCAATTTCAGCACTGGGATGACCAAGATGGGCGGCAAATTGCCCGTCATTGGTAAAAATAATAAGCCCTGATGAAAGATAATCCAGTCGGCCTATATTGTAAAGACGCAGTTTTGGCATACCTGACTCATCAGCGCCGCCGCCGCTAACGCTTTTGTAGGCCGGAAGCAAATCCAGCGCCAGGGGCCTTCCCTGCGGGTCGCGGGAACTGCAAATGTAAAACTGCGGCTTGTTCAAAACCAGGTACAGCAGTCTGTTTTCGATTTTTACGCTTCGTCCATCGTAACGCACGTCATCGCCTGGCAGTACCTTCGCGCCCTGAATTGAAACCACCTTGCCATTTACGGTTACCTTTCCCTGGGCAATGAGCTTTTCGGCTGTCCTTCGAGAAGCGACCCCCGCGTGGGCAAGGAACACCTGGAGCCTCATGGGGGCGTTTGCATCGGCGGAATTAGAGCTCTCCTTCAAGTTCAAAACGCTCGGCCTCACTTTCGTCCAGTTTTGGAAGATCAGCGATGCTGGCCAGCCCAAAAACTTTCAGGAATTCCCGTGTGGTCCCGTATTGAACGGGCTTTCCGGGTACGTCTTTTTTTCCCATTTCCTTTATAAGATTTTTCTCGATAAGAAGCCGGATCATATTGTCGGCCTGCGTGCCTCGGATGGCTTCCACCTCCGCCCGCGTAATCGGCTGTGAATAGGCAACGATTGAAAGCGTTTCCATGGCCGCCCTGGAAAGGCGGTTTTCGTTCCTCTTGCCGTATCGGGTTTTAAGGGTTTCCCATAGAATCTTTTTCGGAAAAATCATGCAGCGCCCGGAAACAACTTGCAGTTCCAGCCCGGAATCCGGCTCGGCGTAACGGCTTTCCAGCTTTTCCAGGGCTTCTTTTACCGCTTCCGGCGAAAGAGAAGAGATGCGGGAAAGAGCGGCCTCGTCAACGGCCTCCGCTTCCAGAAACAGAATCGCCTCAATTAACGCCACGTTATTAAATGCTGTAATGGCTGTTTTTTTCGCTGCCGTTTCTTTCGTTAGATCGAGATTCGTCATGCCCATCTGATTACTATATCTCCAAACATCCGGTTTTGAAAAACCGCGACTATGTGCTGTTTTGCCATCTCAAGAAGGGCGAGAAACGCGCAGACAAAATCCAGAATTGAATTGGTGCGAACGAGCAGATCCGCAAACCGACATTCCTTCCGATCCTCAAGAATCTCGCAAAGAAGGGCCTTTTTTTCGTTCACCGTAATCTCTTCGTACAGGTCAACGATCCTTTCTTTTGAAAGGCCTCGGGTATATTCGGCAAAAATTTTCAGCAAATCCCAGACGTCGACTTTTTCCCACATCGTTTCATCGTTAAAGGGAAGCGGACGCTCAAGCCTTTTCCGCTCAAAAACCCATTCGGCGTCCCTTACCCTTTCCTCCATAAGGCCGGAAAGTTTCTTGAATTTCTGGTATTCGATGAGCCGTTCCACCAGTTCCTGCCTGGGATCATCGTCATCATCGTCGTAAGTTATTTCAATGGGAAGCAGCATCCTGGATTTGGTAAGAAGCAGTCTGGCTGCCATTGCCTGGAATTCGGAAATTTCGTCAAGATCAAATTCGGATAAATCGGTCAGATAATCCAGATACTGCTCTGTAATTTTCGCGATAGGGATGTCGTAGATATTTACTTCGTTTTTCTCGATTAAAAACAAAAGAAGATCCAGTGGGCCTTCGAATTTATTTAGTCTGAAACTGCGAAAACCGCTGAAATTTGCCGGGTTTTCGCTGGGGGATATCTCCATCCCCTTTATTTTACCTTTTTTTCTTTCCCTCTGACAAGGTGTATCAAAGCAAGCGCATACAAAAAACCATTTAGCCACGAACCAACACAAACCTGAAAATGAGCCATGTGGCGCAAAAAATGAGCCATGTGGTATCAAAAAATGAGCCATGTGGCGCAAAAAATGAGCCATGTGGTATCAAAAAATGAGCCATGTGGCGCAAAAAAATGAGCCATGTGGTATCAAAAATAGAGCCATCTGGCATCTTTTTTTTCTTTGATAAGTGTTGATATAATTTCTGCAAATAACTTCAAAAAAGGAGAAATATCGTGAAAAAAAGTATTTCTATTTTGGCTATCCTCGCAATCGTGGCAACAGGAGCTTTTGCGCAGGGCTTTCCTCTTTCTATGGCGGCGGGCGGCGGTGCGCTTTTTGACTACAGCCTCAACAACGGTCTAAAATTTTCGGATGGAATAGATAATGATTCTATAGACTTGCAGAACCTCTCCTTCGGCGGCTTCGGCTTTTTTGACGCAACCTACGCGGAACTGGATATCAACTTCGCCTATGGATTGCTAACCTGGGCTACTGAAGAATCTGGTAAAAAACTAAAACCCGAAAATTTCGGCAACGTGCTCCAGCTCGGCTTCTCGCTCCTGGGCAAGTACCCAATCGGTTTGGGCGGCTTTACCCTTTTCCCCCTCCTCGGCGCCGACTACAACCTTGTGCTTTCAAGCAATGACAAAAATGGTAAATCCAGGGTTGATCCAGGGGAGTTTAGCCAGTTAGGCTTCCTCGCCGGCGTCGGGCTTGATTTTCCTTTCTCAAGCGCGCTATTCCTCAGGGCCGAAGCCCTGTTCCACCTCCGCCTTCCCAGTAAGCGTATGAATGATACGCTGAATAACACAAGGCCCGATGTGGACTGGATCAATCCGACCTACGCCATGGGCCCCCGTATCAAGATCGGCGTGGGCTACAAGATCGGCGGCGCAGGACCATATATGCTTATAAATGCCGACACACTGAATGTCAGAAGCAAACCGTCCTCCGATAGTTCCGTTGTCGGGGTACTGGCGCGTGATACTCGTGTTGAAGTACTTGAAAAATCAGGTACGTGGTGGAAAATCAAGTCCGGAACCATTCAAGGGTATGTCAATTCCGCGTACCTTAAAGAGGCAAATTGATCCGTCAAACAACAATTTTGCAAAGCAGAATTGCTTCTGCCCTTTCCGGCGGGCTAATCTTCGTGCTTGCCCGCCGAAAAACGGCGGCTGTCCGAAAAGAATTTTTTACCACGGAGTACACAGAGTTACACGGAGGGTGAATACAAAAAGTCGTCTAAAATAAAATTTATGATTCGTACCCCCTGATCCGGCAGGGCGGCGCAAAAGTCCCTGTTAAAAAAGCCCTGTGCCGGGTTCTGTCACATCCGGTGCGTTAACCACGGTATCAGCAAAATCTCAATTACCAAAACTGCTGTCAAGCTGTACGCATTCTTTTATTTTTTTCAATACAAATTCCTGCATTTCAGGAGACAAATAACGAAACATATCAAGAAGCATTTTTTCATCTTCGTCTTTCAGTTTTGTTTTATCGTTAAACATTTCGCCTTCTCCCGAACGCAGCCATGTTTCATTGACATTATAAATAAGACAGACAAGTTTTATGTTTTGTTCTGTAAGGGTATTTTCGCCGGTTTCAATTTGAGAATAGCCGCTTTGAGCCAAACCAATTTTTGAGGCAAACTCCGATTGGTTTATTTTTAGGGACTTTCTTATCTCTTTCAGGCGCTCATTTATCATTTTTGACAGGTTATCGGAAAAAAAATAATCATTCAAGGATTCTTATTGGGAAAGGATAAAATAGCTAGACAAATATCATTAAGTAATATAATATATCGTTAAATGATACACAGAGACACTACTAAACAGGAAGAAGAACTGCTGGAAGGATACAGGAAACTTGGGAAAGAATCGAAGCGTTTAATACTGACAACGGTTATTACGGCTGTAACGGCTGAATCTGCCATAAAGAGGCGATATGAGCTCCAGCAGTCTATTGAGGACTCGCCAAAAGACACTGAATCACAGACCTAAGCTGTGATAATACTTCGCACGCAAAGTATTTCAACTATAAGAACGAAGTACCAGCTTTTTATAAATGGAAGCAGTAAAAACTGGCGTTGCCAGATAAAAGTTATAAGGAGGTCTTATGAAAAAGATCGCAATTTGTGTCGTTCTTCTGTTTTGCCTTGGCGCGGGGAGCTTGTTCGCGCAGGACGTATTGAGCTGGCCTGAGCCCATATCACCGGTCCATCCC
>Ga0268262_10004429_pt1 | contig 14521 bp, 16 predicted proteins | sample TergutNc150P3_FD_190354 | JGI IMG/M metagenome (GOLD analysis project Ga0268262, IMG submission 190354) | Nasutitermes corniger P3 segment gut microbial community from laboratory colony in Florida, USA - Nc150 P3 (SPAdes) (version 2) | ecosystem: Host-associated > Arthropoda: Insects >... | reverse complement strand
CCGATAAGAACGAGCGCTAACGATGGGATATCAATAAAGGACGACATAACGTTGCCGCTCAATAAAATAGATGTAATGATCATAGCCATTGCGCCGAAAACGCCGACTATTGTTCCCATATTCATAGATTTACTCCTGGACTACACACGGACTTAACCGCCGGCGGTAGGTAATAATTTCTTCCAAAACATCATCCGCTTCTTCCCGTATTATATGGTATTTCCCGGACAGCATCATCAAAGTTGTATCAGGACGAATTTCAATACTTTCAATCTGATGAGGATTTATATAGTACTTTGTGCCATCCAGTTTGGTTACTTTTATCATACCTTATCAATTGGCAATTTTCAATAAACAAAAAGCGGCAGTAAATTAATTACTGCCCGCTTAATGTTCCTTTACGCCTGTTACCTCTTAAGCGTCAGCAGTTCCTGCAAAAGCTGATCCGCAGTTTGTATGGTTTTTGAATTGGCCTGAAAGCCGCGCTGGGTAACGATCATGTCTACAAACTGATCCGCCATATCAACGTTGGACATTTCCAAAGTTCCCGAGATAATCTTTCCCTTTCCGGCTACTCCCGAAGGACCGATATTCGCAAGCCCTGAGTTATTTGACATACGGAACGTACTGTCGCCCGCTTTTTCAAGGCCTCCCTGATTCGGGAAAGTTGCAATGGCGACCTGCGCCAAATCCCTTGTGCTGCCGTTTGTATAAATTCCCGTAATTACTCCGGTTGAATCGATTTTAAAGCTTTCAAGATAACCCATTGTGCGTCCGTCCTGTTCTACAGCTTTTGAAGAACTGGCTTCCGCATACTGGGTAATTGATTTTGTAAACCCACCGACAGCGCCGAGATTAAGCACAAATTCCTGCCTTACAAGCGTTCCGTCTTCATTAGGGGTTGCTGTCTGAACGTCATACGCGACATTCATCTGCACCGTTCCCGAAGCGCCTGACGCGTTTCCCGCTCCGTCTTCGGCGGAAAGCAGCGTGCCGTTATTTGAAAAGTTGACGACAAAAGTCTGCTGCCCTCCTACGGCGGGAGCGTCTGCGCCGAAACCTATTGTAGCATTGGTCGGAGCTTCGTTCTGCGGATCGACATTTACAGTCGCGTTCCAACTGTTCGGGGTTCCGGGCACTCTTGTAAACTCGACCTGTAAAATATGCTTGTCGCCGAACGTATCGTATATATCTATGCTTGTTGACCATGTCGCGTCACGCACCTGCGCACCTGACGGATTTTCCGGCAGTTCGGGAATGCGTTTATCAAGGTTACACGCAAAATTAACCTTAGTGGTCGCCTTTGCCGGGTCTTTGCCGCCTACAGGAATAACAAGTTGTTCTACAGGACGCGAAACATCAAGCACGGTTTCGCCGTCAATTTCCGTCGCCATCCAGCCCTGCACCTTCATGCCGTTTGCGGGATTTACCAGTACGCCGTCCGAATCAATCGAAAAAGCGCCGGCTCTTGTAAAAAGCTGCTTGCCCATATCGTCCAGAATGAAAAAACCCTGTCCGACAATGGCAAGGTCTGTCTGAACGCCGGTTGTTTGCAGCGAACCCTGTATATGAAGCGTGTCAATCGAAGCAATTGACATTCCAAGACCGACTTCTTTCGGGTTTACGCCGCCCAAATCCTCAGTGGGACGCGCGGCTCCCTGAAGCTGCTGGTAAATAAGGTCCTGAAAATTAACACGGTTTCTTTTAAAACCTGTTGTATTGATATTGGCTATGTTGTTGCCAATAACATCCATTCTTGTCTGATGATTTTGAAGTCCGGAAACACCGGAAAACAATGATCGCATCATAAGCCTATACTCCTATGTGGTTCGCCGTAAGGCGAACGCCGTTAAATCGGAAGTAAAGCCGAAGGCTTTACAAACTCTCCTATTTGGTTCGCCGTAAGGCGAACGCTGTTAATTCGGAAGTAAAGCCCAAGGCTTTACAAACTCTCCTTTTCATCTGCAAAAACTTTAGTTACCTGATCCCATTTATAAAAATTTCCGTTAACAAGAACCTGCGGAACATCGCCCCTGCTTACCGCCTGAACCATACCCTGGATGGTGCGATCTCCTTCCACAAGCTCAACATTTTTGCCAAGTGCCGTAGAAGCTTCATTTCCCATAAGCATTGCCGTCAGCATGGAAAAATCTTTTGCCATTGCGGTCATCTGCTCCAAAGTGGAGAACTGCGCCATCTGGGCGATAAATTCCTTGTCTTCCATAGGCGAAGTCGGGTCCTGATAAGAAAGCTGGGTTATAAGGATTTTTAAAAAATCATCCTTGCCCAAATTCTGCTGAGCCTGCCGTGTCGGATTTAACTTCAGGTTATAATCGCGGACAAATTGATCAAGCTGGATTTTATCTTCCGAACTCATCATTACCGGCTTTGATACATCCATAATACTCTCCTTCGCTATTCAAGCGGTTTTTCCGGCAAAATTACGCAAGCAAATTAATTGAGCTTTGCCAGCGTCCGATAAAAATGTTTACAAGCGGCGCGTCTTCAAATGATTCTTCATAACGAGATGCCGCTGTCTGCGAAGCAAAGGAATTTGACTCCCTGTTCCATTCCCGCTGACTTTGACCGTCCTGGGTTAAAGTCAGGTTTAAATCCGCATTTGTAAAACCTGAATCCCTGAATGCCTGTTCCAGAGAAGTAATTTCCCTGCGGAAAGCGTTTAAGGACTCTTCGCTTTCAACAAAAATAATCCCTGTAATCTTGTTTTCGGACATTTCAAGGCGTATCTTAACATTTCCAAGGCTTTCGGGTTTAAGCGCAATCCGTATAGTACCCTCTCCTCCGTCCCGAAGGGCCATGCTTGCATGGCGGACAATGTCCCCGTTAAAGTTCTGATGAAGCTCCCTCGCAAGCATATTTTCCAATACTGTGCCGGCTTTGGCTTCCCATGTTGTCTGCGGCGCGGAATTGTTCTGTTCGGGCAGGCGAAGTTCCAAAGTTATTTCGCGTACAGGAGTTTCACCTTGAACCCTGCCTGCGGACGCTTGTGCAGCAGAAAAAGGTTTCTGCGAATTATTCAAGCCGTCCGTCTCCGAGGTTCTGAAATCGCGGACTTCAATTGAAATTCCGTTTGAGGCGCGCGTTTCGCGGCGGGAGCGGTTCCGTATTTCATCAAGACGCCCTCGGCTCTCATTATCGGGAATTTTGCGTAACGCGTCTGTTTCATTGCTGCTTTTAAGGTTTTGCGCAAACGATTCAGAATTTTCGTTTTTAGAAAGAGAGCGTTCCATTAAAGACTTTTCTTTTTTTTTGGCGTCTGATAAAAATTCTTCAATGTTTTTCGCTGAAACTTCCGGCGCGGCATTTTCCAAATCCGGACTGACAGAAACCGATTGAGTAAAATCGAACTTTTCATTTTTCAGTTTTAATTCCGCCCAAGTTTCGGTTTTTATTCCGGAAACGTCCGGTAAAAAATCGTCAGTTACGGCTTCAGCGGTCTGTTCAAAATTTTCAATTCCCGTCAAACCATTCGCGTTCTCCGGAATTTCAATACCGGAAAAATCAATGTTGATATCCTGCATCGTTCCGGCAATTTCAAAAAGGTCTGTTCCGGCGGCTTCCGTTTCTTCTGCAAACGGAACGGCAAATACGGCTTCAAACTCGGAGAGTTCGATACTTTGATCCGTTTGGATCACTTCATTGGTACGCAGTAATCCTGCAAGTAACTGTGCAAATTCACTTGTCTCTTCTTTTTCTTCAGTTTCCTGGGGTTGAAGAGGTTCATTTGCAACCGGATTTACAGGTACAGGTTCTGTGTAGGTGGAAATGGCTATCACCACCCGGCCTCCTTAAATTGAGTTCCGGAAGGCAATAACCTTAAAGGTTAAAGACTGGAAGGCCTTCCTGCCATTTTCCTTTGCAGTACAGCCGCCCTTGCCGGATCCATCAGCGAGAACCAATAGGAAACAATTGATGCTGTTCCTTCGGCCTGGGCGATTTCCTCGGTCTTCCGGAGTACGTCGATAGCGTCCTGATCATCATAAGCGGCAATGATGTTAACCGCATTTTGCGGCGGCATACCGCTCAGATAACGGGCAATTTGCTCGACATTCTTGTTTTTATTTTCGGCATCTGCGGCTGTCGCTTTGAGAGTATTTTCCCATTCTTCCAAAGCTTTTTGGCGTTCTTCCAATTCCTGCGCCATTTGGTTAATTTCGCCCTGTTTGGAATCTATGCCGCTCTGGAGAACGTCTATTTCCATGCGTTGATATTCCAGCGCTTCAAGCCGTATAGCCAGCCGTTCCGCGTCAAGATTGATCAGTTCATCGGGCATTGTCTTAGGCTGAGTTCTGCCTTCTCCGGAAATAAAAGGAATGTGCTTGTATACAGGAGCCAATACGCTTTTCGCGTCTATGACATTAAGATAATCGAACCATATAATGCCGCCAATAGACAGAATGCCAATAAGCAGCAGAAGAACTATAACTCTGCCTAACATTTTTTCTCCCAAATCAAGCTTGCTTTAAAATTCGGCCGTTTTTAAAGCAAACCTTAACCCCTCATTAACCTCTTCCGGGCGATACAATCATTTCGCTGCGGCGCAGACTACGCAAAATTTCAGTTGAAGAAAAATAACGGTTGCGCCCCATCATGCTTATCTCGTCCGCATAACGGAAGCTGTTTGCGCCCCAGTCGCTTGGTATAGGATCATGGACTACAAAATAATCCCCGTTTAATGAATAGCCCTTTATAACTATATAATGACCGACAGAATCGTTGTAATATCTTCCCATAAGGTCAACAGCCGGATTGCCGCGAGCCATCCTTACCCCGTCTGTGTGAAAAAGGATAATTGCAATTCCGCCCGAATCTATCACATTTCTGATATCCTGCGCTGTCTTTAAAGGCTGTATGTTTGCATCCACTCCGTTGTTTCTGATAACGCGCAAAAGTTCGTCAAAACTTGTTCCGCCGTTTCCCTGCCAGCCTATAGCCTGACGTACCGCGGACACAGGAAAATACCCGCCTGTTCCCCAGCTAATCGCCATTGACGCAGACGCCGGTCCGCAGTTGGACGCGGTTCCGGAATTAAACTGTGTTCTGTACCAGTTAAAATTACTGGCGGATGCATCAACATGCATTGTCGGAACGGGACTTACAAAAACGGAATAGTACTGTTCGCGTCCTTCCCTCTCCTGCACGGTAACGCCGTAATAGCCGCTCTTTTTAAAGCGTACTTTTGTAAGAATCTTATCTGAATCGCTTAAATCCACAGCATCTTCCACATTGGCATAACGGGAAATTTTCTTAATGGTTCCGTTTACCACGAAATATTCGTCGGGCGAAGAAAGCGTAATAAACACGGTTGTGCTGTGTTCCGCCGTAGAGGCGGGATGCGGAATATCAATATAAATATTATTTGATTTGTAAATAACGCCGGATTCATCCTGCGCTGTCAGCCGGACAACATAAGTTCTGGGCGCATTATATTCATAACTGGGACTTTCCCTGAAACTGCGCCTTCCGTCTCCAAAGTCCCATTCATATGATTTTAAATTGGAAGGGGGATTTACAACGGAAAAATGAACGATAACTCCCGATCCGCTTCCGCCGGTGCGGCTTTCGTGGGAAATTTCGATATTCCGCACGGTTTTTGCAACTGTTACAACCTGTTTTTGCTTTGTTTTTTGCTGCCGGTACTCAGGCTCCTGAAGTTTAATATTCTCCAGAGAAGGAATTGTTATTATTGTTCCCATTCTGATGCGGTTGGCGTTGGTTATTTTGTTGTACCAAGCAAGGAAATCATAGGGGATTCCGTAAGCATAGGCAATTTCCGACAAGGTCTCTCCGGGACGTATCTTATATTCAAAATCTACCGAACGATCCTCAGTTTGGGAACCGGAACCTGTCTCAAATTCTTTATCGTTAAAAAAGGTTAATTCCGCCCAATCGGCGTCATCGGGAGAAAGCACAACATGGGTTTTTTTGTAATTTGCCGTTTGTTGGTTTTCCGAAATATCTATTATTGTAGATATTAAATTTCCCGGAGGCAGCTCGGGGGAAATAATCGCGAAGGAAACCAGGAAGACTGCGCCCGCGATAAATGATGCAAGGCAGGTAAAAATCGTAATTCTGCGGACCAGCGGGTTAAAACGTATTATATCGAATAATCTTGACAATAACTCTTTAATTACATCGAAGATTTTCTTTCCGACAAAAAGTAAGAACATACCGACAGCGCTAAAAACGAATTTTAACAGTTTAAAGACTCCGCTCCCGAGAACAGAGAAAAATCCCTGTACAGAAGGAACCTGCCTGGTATTTAGATGAGGCAAATACCGGCGTTTTGTGATGTTTTGACGGGAATACAACCCCCCCATTATGCCTCCTATTATATAACATCGGTCAAGTTTTGTCCAGCATTAATAACTATTTGTGTTTTATTATCCTGTTTTTCAGGGTTAATCTGTATCTTCAGAGTGTAAATTTATATCTTCAGGAGGAAGCGGCGTACTGTACGATGCCCCGCTTTCATTCCTGAACGGGATGAATTTAACGCTCTGCCCGTTGTAAACATCCCTGCGGCTCAGGGTAATGGAACCGTCTTCCATTTCTCTCTTTACTATTTCCATAATATACTGACGGTTTGGGGGTCCAAGGGGTAAAACCATAATTCCGCCGGGGTTTAACTGTCTTAGAAGCGGAGGCGGAATATGGTCAATAGCGCAGGTAACGATAATTTTGTCAAAAGGGGCGAATTCCTCCCAGCCATAGTAGCCGTCCCCCAGTTTTCGGTTAATTACCGAATAGGACGGAAAATTTCTTTCCAAATCGCGGTAAAGGGCGTCAGTTTCTATAAATAACGGCCTTATTATTTCTATTGTATACACATCCTTGGTTAAATAGGAAAGAATTGCGGATTGATACCCCGAACCGGTCCCTATTTCAAGAACTTTATCTCCGGGTTTAACATTCAAAGTAGTTGTCATCATGGAAACTACATCAGGATCGGTAATGGTAGCCCCGTACCCGATAGGAAGCCAGGTATTCGCGTATTCAAGCCCCTTGTTAACAGCCCGGACAAAATGCTCCCTTGGGGTTAAAAGAAACGCCCGAACATCCTCCGGCCGCTTAAGTTCCGAGGAAAGAACCAAATCCTGCGCCCATTGCCAGCGTTCTTCCAGAAAACCGGGATTATCGTTGCGGTTTCTGCTCATCCATGAAAGCCAGACTTCTTTTGTTTCTATAGGCATGGTTTGAGCAAGGCGCGGACCGTCATATTTCTGGATTCCGGGAAGGGTTATGTAGCTTAGTCCTGTTTCTTCAGAACCTCCGCGCCCCGCAAGCCGAAAAACATCATCAACCACAGTCTGCGCAGCTACTTCTTCATAACTGGCGACTCTTTCCGAATTGGAAGCCACAATTACCGGAATGAACAGCCCGAATGACGTGCCCATAAAGAAACCCGCGAAAATGGCGACAACAACAGACGCCGGTATGGATTTATTAAAGAAATTCAGTAAAATATCCGCCATATTGATTTATATATTAATTTATAGCTGATTTTAGAATGTGTCAATGGCTGCAAAATAATTAAAAGAATCTACCAAATTACATACAAATATCTTAAGGATAATAAAAAATTTTTCTTATATTTTACTCAGACTTTATAAACAAGGAGAATTGTTATGAAGAAAGTTGCATTAACAGCAGCATTAATCATCAGTGTAATGATTATAATGCTGGCGGTGTCCTGCAAATCCACTCCCAAGGACGCGGATGAGCAGTACAGAAATTTGTATGATGCCAATACCGGGCTTGATTTTACCGGAGCCGGCACCTATACGGTAAAAGAGGGCGATACATTGTCGGATATTTCCAGGCACGCCTATAATGATGGTTTTTATTACCCCATCATTATGCTCGCTTCACGCGGCGTTGTTATAAACCCTGACAAAATCAGGCCTGGCATGGAACTGACTATCCCCGATCTGGAAAGAAACAAAGCCAATGTTAAAAGCAGAAGAAGCATGAAGAACTGCCTTAACGGATTTGCCAACATTGAAACAAACAAAGCAAACCCAAACAAGGGGTTAATCGAAGGCTTTAGGAAACGAGCGGACGAACTATAATTCGGCGCAGGTAAGCGCGGCGGTGTCATTTAACGCATTGCGTCAGCCGCCGCGTTTACCGTAACGAATTGAAAAAACATTTGCGCTGATGTACATTAGACTTGTTTCCATAAATTAGGAGTAAGTAAATGAAAACAAAGATTTTTTTTGTATATACTTTATTTGTATTATTCATGGTTGTAATTTCCTGCAAGACAGCTCCGGATAATACTTCTGATAAAAAAAAAGAACTCAAGCCGGGTGTTGTTTCCGAAGATAATACGTCAACAGCGCCTGCAGCGCCTGCAATTCCCGCCGTTTCGGCAGCTCCTTCAACTCCGGCAACCTCTTCCGCAACTCCGACAACTCCGGTAAATCCCGTAATTCCTTCTACTCCCGCAACCTCGGCTGCGCCGGCAATTCCCGTATCTACGGAAATTCTTACAGGACATATCGGCAAGGCGGACGCCGCCAGAAAACGCGCCGTCGATTTCACTGGTCCCGATTATTTTCCAAGCGAGTGGGACGCGGCGGACTCCATGTACGCTGTTGCAGCTAACATGACGAAGACGACTCAAAGCGACGTACAGCAGGCGGCTGTAATATATGATAATTCAGCGGACGCCTACGATGACATTTTCAGGAAAACAATACCTCTTTACGCCCAGGCAAGAGAAGATGAAATAATGGCGGCAAGAGAAAAATTGATCAACGCCGGAATTAAAAATTACTTTCCCGACTATTTAAAAGAAGCGGATAATAAGGCGCTTTTGGCGTTAAGTCAGTACGAAACCGGAGATTATTACAGCGCGAGAGATACTGCCGCTGACGCTTTAAACGACTATGAAACCCTGTATACAGGCGCAAAAATTTTACAGGTCAGGCGGGAAATTATCGACCGAGGTTTTGTGAAATATGACGCTGACAATTTTAAAAAAGCGGACGAGGCGGCGTTAGCTGTCAATGACGAGTATAAAACCGGAAATAAAAAAACCGCCGCCGCCGATGCGGAGAACGTGCTGCGACGCTACAATAACATATTGGCAAACGGCTGGAAAGCCTATGCGGGAGAAAAACGCGCCGCCGCTGTTTCGCAGAAGGAACAGGCTTTAGATGAAAAAACCAATGTCGCCTCCCGTGATTTGTTCCGGGAAGCCGACGGCATTTTTAACAGAGCTGAACAGAGTTTCGCATCGCAAAATTATCAGAATGCGGCGGTTTCATACGCTGATTCCGAAGAGCGTTTCCTGCTGTCCAGACTTGATACCGAAGAAAAACGCCGAAAGGCGCTGGATATAATAAGGCAGGCTGAAGAAAAAATCGAAGAAAGCAATGAAACAGCCATTGATGCGGAAAGAGTTATTGAAGGAGGAACAAAATGAGCCGTAAAATAATTTTTCTGCCGGTAATTTCCTTATTTTTCACATTTCAGGCATTTGCCCAGCGCGATCTGCCCGAACTTGAACTTATAGTGCCTGAATATGCTTTTACCCTGTCTTTCGCGGCTGCGGTTTCAGATGAAGAAGAAACTGCAATATCCAAAATTATTCATAACAATAAATTTTACCTTGAAAGCCTGCGCTTAAACCAATTGGCTCTTGAAGCTTTTGAATACGGTGATTATGACGCGTCCGCAGGTTATGCGGAAGAAGCGATCCGTTACGCGCGCCTTTCGGATGAATATGTCGCCGACGTTTTAGTCAACGAAGCAAGGCGGCTTTTGCATTGGGCGGACAGCAACAATATTGTTAAACGTTATCCGAAAGAATACAACAACGGTAAAATTTATTACGAAAAAGCGGTCGCTGCGCATTTAAATGAAGAATTGGATTATGCCATTGACTCGGCTGTAAAATCCATAGAAATTTTATCGTTATTGGAAGCAGCATGGGGTAAGACTGCCGTATTGCCGAAACAGTATACGGTCAGAACATGGGCGTCCGAAAAAGACTGTTTATGGAATATCGCGGGATACCCTTGGGTATACGGAAATCCGAACAGATGGAAAGAGCTTTACGAAGCTAATAAGTCCAAATTGTCCGATCCGAATAACCCCAATTTGATTGAACCGGGAATGGTACTGGATATTCCCAGCATAAAGGGAGAAGTCAGGCAGGGTATGTGGGATTCGAGCGTAATCTACCAGACGCCGTAGGAAACAAAACTTGTTTGACAACCGTTTAAACTGTAATTTTAAACCTGCAAGTTGTCAAACAAGTTAAAAACGCGTTAACCCGTAACAGCCTTTAATATCAACTTCAGCTTTTTGCCTTTTTTCTCCAGGCGGCGTTTATTCGGGCTTGTTCTTCGCTTGTTATTGTAGCTGTTTTAACTTTAGCGCCCGGTTTGCCGACTACATTTTTAAGCTGCGGAGACGGCAGCCTGTCGCAAATTTCCTGCAGTTTATAAGCCACCATGTTATACTGCCCGGCTACAACAAAATTCTTTGCGTATTGGATCGCAAGGCCTTTATAGTCTTGAATCAGCCTCCCCAGTTCGGCCCGGTCTTTACAGTTTCTGTGTTTGTTAACTTCAGCTTCTACATCAACCATTTTTTTATCCTTTACTATAAATTTTATAACCTAAAGAAAAGACTACACCTTCATCAATATAAACGTCAATACAAATATATACTGTTTTCTAATAACGTCCTGATTACTTTTGCCGGTTATACAGCGATAGGGCAGTTCCCATAAGCGCGTGAATATACGGTTTTCTCCCCATGTTTTGTATTACCTCTTCGGCATCGACCAGGGTAACTTCGACAAATTCATCTTCGTCAAGGTTTTGTTTGCCGCAGTTTTCCAGTTCCTGAGCGAGAAAGAAATGAACCTTGTTTGACATAATAGCAGGATTGGGGCTGAACTCCCCTATTTTCTCGATCTTTCGCGGGACATATCCTGTCTCCTCACGCAGTTCCCTGAGCGCCGCTTCCTTAGGGTCTTCCCCTTCCTCAAACACGCCTCCGGGAAATTCAAGACTTAAATCCCTCGCTCCGTGCCGCCATTGCCACACCATCACAAATTGTTTTCCCCGCGCGTTTTCAACAACAGGCACAATGATAGCCCAGTCCTTGGCTTCAATAACCGTAAAAGCCTGCGATTCATTTTCCCCTGAGCGCGATTGAGGCGCTTTGCAGTAAGATTCCCAAACTTTGAATACTTTACAATCCAATATCTGTTTCCGGTTTTCTTCGTTCCAGATAAGTTTTTTTTCGTCCATAACTGTAAAAATAACAGCTTATTTACTTTTAGAACAGACATTTAGTTTTATATTCAAGACTTGTTTGTTTCCCGCGCCCTGTATAAAATGAAGCGAAATTGAATGAAAGCGTATCTTGATATCGTACAAAATATTCTTGAACACGGTATTAAAAAGAACAACCGTACCGGCACTGACGCTCTTACCATTGCCGGAGCAATGTTTGAGCACGATATGGCGGAAGGTTTCCCCCTGTTAACAACAAAAAAAATCCCCTTCCGTCTGGTAGCTTGTGAACTGGAATTTTTTATTCGCGGAATTACCTGCAAGGAATGGCTGAGGGAACAGGACAACCATATCTGGGACGAATGGTGCAGTCCCGACATTGTTCCTTATGCCAACGATGAGCAAACAAAAGTTAAAATGATGAAAGAAAGCGAACTTGGTCCGATTTACGGTTGGCAGTGGCGGAATTTCGGCGCGAAGTACACCGCGTTTGACAAACCTCCGGAAGGGCAAGGCTGTGATCAACTGAGGCAGGTTGTTAATACTTTAAAAACCGATCCTGACAGCCGCCGTATGATTGTCAGCACATGGAACCCCCTCGACATTCCCCGAATGGCGCTTCCGCCATGTCACTATGCGTTTCAGGTAACGGTGATAGACGGCAAATTAAACCTGCTCTGGAACCAGCGTTCAGTAGACGTTGCGCTTGGCTTGCCGTTTAACATTGCGAGTTACGGCTGTCTTTTGCATCTGCTGGCTAAGGAAAGCGGTTTAGGCGAAGGCAGGCTGATCGGTTTTTTGGGCGATGTCCATATCTATGTGAACCATGTTGACGCTATCCGGCGGCAATGCGCCCGCTCCCCAAAAACGCTGCCCCGGATAAAAACGCAAAACTTCACTTCAATTTTTGACTGGCATTACGGCGACACAGTTATTGAAGACTACAACCCCCACCCTGCGATCAAATTTGAAATTGCGGTGTAATTATGCGGGAGATAATCATAATTGCTGCAATGGCTGAAAACCGTGTAATCGGCAAAAACAATGTCATTCCCTGGTCGCTCAAGGAAGATATGGCGCATTTCCGTAAGCTGACAAACGGCTGTCCGTGCATCATGGGCAGAAAGACATGGGAATCTCTCCCCAAAAAACCGCTTCCCGGACGCTTAAATATTGTTGTTTCTAAGACGATGACGGCAGGAATCGTTAGTAACAATAACATTGCAAGTGAAAATGTAAAAATTTTCCCATCCCTGCCCCTCGCCGTTGAGTACTGTAAAGGCTATGAAAAAATATTTATCTGCGGCGGAGAGACGATTTACAGGCAGGCGCTGGAATTTGCAGATAAAATTGAACTTACCTTAATTCACAAACAGTACGAAGGCGATACTTTTTTTCCTGAAATAGATTCCGCTTGCTGGACTGCCGCCAATACTGAAGATTTTGACATATTTTCGTTTATCACATACACTAGAATCAAAAAAAAGAGGAGTATATATGAAGGGACCAATCCTGGCTGTGCTTGCCGCAGGTATCGGAAGCCGCTACGGCGGACTTAAACAAATGGATAAAATAGGAAAAAACGGGGAAGTACTGCTTGATTATTCCGTGTACGACGCCGTTAAATCCGGATTTGAAAAAATTGTTTTTATTATACGTCATGATATTGAAAAGGATTTTAAGGAGCAGGTTCTTGTCAGAATAGGCTCGCATATAAAATATGAACTGGCTTTTCAGGAACCGGACAGTTTGATTCCACCGGATATTTTTGCTGTGGCTCAAAAAGCCGGAAGGACAAAACCCTGGGGAACAGGACACGCTCTCCTTTGCGCCTCGGACAAAATTGACGCTCCGTTTGCGATAATTAACGCCGATGACTTTTACGGAAGTGAAGCTTTCGCCGTTATGGGCAAATATCTTGCCGGACAGGAAGCCTCAATTCCCGCGATAGTTCCCTATCGTCTTGACAAAACATTAAGCCCTCAGGGGACAGTAGCGCGAGGCGTCTGTGAAGTCGAAAACGGCTGCCTGACCGGAGTCGACGAGCTTACCGCAATTGAAAAAAAAGACGGGCGTATTTTTAACACCGCTTCTGACGGTTCAATACGGGACCTTTCTCCTGAAACTCCGGTGTCGATGAATTTTTGGGGGTTCCCGCCTGACATAATCCCCGCTTTTAAAAATTACTTTGATGATTTTCTTAAAACTTTTGCGGCGGATGCTGAAAAACAAATTAAAACCGAATGCTTTATCCCAAAAGCCGTTGATCATTTTATAAAACAGAAAATTGCAAAAGTAAAAGTATTATCCGCAAATTCCGACTGGTTCGGCGTTACATATAAAGAAGACAAGGAAGCGGCAATAAAAAAAATAAATGATTTGACGGCCGCGGGCGTATATCCCGCGCCGTTATGGGAAAAATAATGAGCCCTTTACCGGTATTATTAATTACCGCGTTTCTGTCCTTTCTGCCTATTTCCGAATTGCGCGGCGCGATACCGTTTGCAATTGCAAACGGTATCCCCTGGTATTGGGCTTACCTGTTTGCCGTAATAATGAACGCCCTGGTCGCGCCCGGCTGCTGGATATTCCTTGCAACCTTACACAAGCTTCTTTACGGCACAAGCCCGGAAAAAGGCATTCGCTTGTATAAAAATTTCTTTGACAGTTTTGTTGAAAAAACCCGCGGTAAAATTTCGGTAAAACTTGAAAAATGGGGCTGGCTTGGAATCACAGTCTTTGTGGCAATCCCTCTGCCGATAACAGGCGCATGGACAGGAACGCTCGGCGCATGGATACTCGGCGTCAGCAAAAAACGCACAATGGCGGCTGTTATTGCCGGCGTTGCCATAGCGGGAGCAATTGTAACTGCGGTAGTTGTGCTTGGAATTGAAGCGGCGAATTTGTTTATTAAAAATCTTTAATCTTCAACCAATGTTATAGAAATTACCGGTACTTTTTTTGTGAATATTAATCCTTGTTCTTCTGTTTCTGTAACATCAATATCTATTAGCGGAAAATAATGTAGTCTGTCTAAAATGTATCCACATTATAGACAGACCCTAATTAACATGGAAGGCTGCGCAAAGACCTGAGGGAGGCCTCGGTGTGGATTGCCGATGCAGCCACGCCAAAGCGTCTATGATAAATGTCAAGCGATTTTTTTCAAAACTACATTGTTTTTTTGTTTCTCTAAAAACCGCCGATATTGAGCCATCTTTAACTCATGCTTCTCCACTTCC
>Ga0268262_10004428_pt1 | contig 14521 bp, 14 predicted proteins | sample TergutNc150P3_FD_190354 | JGI IMG/M metagenome (GOLD analysis project Ga0268262, IMG submission 190354) | Nasutitermes corniger P3 segment gut microbial community from laboratory colony in Florida, USA - Nc150 P3 (SPAdes) (version 2) | ecosystem: Host-associated > Arthropoda: Insects >... | reverse complement strand
CATTTATTATTTTTATAGGCAACTCTTTTGAAGTTGTATAAATTTTTGCAGGGAATTGATTTGGATTACAACCATACTTTAATTCTATTTTTTGCATTATAATTTCCTTTCATTTTTATCATTTTTCGGTGTTAAATACCGCATTAAAGGCTTTTTTGGGATTTAAGTAGCGGTCAAAAAGGCAGGGAGTTCCGGCGGAAATCCAACTGTTGTGATCGTCTATGCCCCACATGGTTACCCTTTTTATGTAATTGGAATATTCACGGTATATCCTGAAAACCTTAGCGTATATATCGGCTTGTAACGCAGCGTCATTTTCGGACATGATGATGTCTTTTCCCTCGCCTTCATCATAACCTGAGGCAGTTACATCAAGTTCGCTTATTGACAATTCAATGTTTAGAGATGTGAATTTTTCCAAAGACGCGCGTATTTTATTTTCATCGAAGTTTTTGATATTATAATGGGCTTGCAAGCCTAAGCCTTCTATAAGGTTTCGCTTCTGTCCGGTTTCTTTTTTATACCGATTGTTTATATCATAAATCATTTTCCATACAGCCTCGTCTTTGTACAGGTATTCCAAACCATAATCATTGTAATAGAGGGTAATATCGGGGTCGGCTTCCCGCGCGGTACGAAAAGCGGTTTCAATATAGTTTGCGCCTAACTTGCGATACCAAGGGGTATCGGTACGCAGACATTTTTTCCAGTCTCCGGCAGTATCGGCGGCTGAAAGATTGTCCCTCATCGCCTCGTTTACCACATCCCATGAATGAATACTGCCGTGGTAATGCGCCAATACGTCGGTTATATAATTTTTGAGGTTATCTTCTACTTCCGGCTTTGTTCCTTTGGTCATCCATTCAGGAGTCCAATTATGCCATACCAGAACATGACCATGTATGGGGATTCCGTTTTCCATCGATTTGTTCACTATTTGATCAGCATAAGACCAGTTGTAAGCGCCGCCCCTGTTTGTTGTCAGTGAAGCAGGTTTCAGGTTGTTTTGTGGAGTGATAACATTGAAATTATTTTTTATCATGTTAAAATAAACGTTGTCCATATATTTTTCGTTAATTATATTACCGACAAGAAAATCATTTTTATATACAGGCTTTTTTACAAAAGGCTGAAGGGGCGGCGTGGTTTTTACCAAATGCCTGTTTCTGCGTAAATCGCCGGGGGTAAATCCGAATTCACGCCTAAAACTTCTTATATATGCCTGTTCATAACTAAAGCCGTATTCCAAAGCAATGTCCAGAACGTTTAAACCGCTGTACAACAAATCCCCAATACTTGACGATAATTTTCTGGAGCGTATATATGTTCCAATAGGCTTTTTGTAGGTTTGTTTAAACAACTTCATTAAATGAATTGCGGACATGGAAAATTCTTCCGCCAAGACATCGGCATTAACACCGTCTTTGAGGTTGTTTTCAATTTCGTCTAAAACACCTTCCAGTATGTCATTCAGCTTGCGCATTTTGTTTCTTTTTAGGTATTTTAAAATTTTTGAGGGTTTTTTGTCAATATGTCTATATTTCATTTATTTACTCTTTATAAATTCAATCTTTAGGTATATCATATCTTTTAACTGTTTTCCATCCTCAAATATTTCGTGATCATAATTATTTATAAAAAAATCTTTTACAGTATGGGAATATTCAAACCCGCAATTTCTATAAAATGAAATTGTCTTGTCAATATCACCTGTTCCAACTAATAAAATATTACATTTATTTTTGTATTTTTCTATTATGTATTTAATCATTGACTTTCCATACCCATTTCCTTGATATTTTTCATACGTTGCTATATTTTTGATTTCATAAATACTTTCATCTTCCTTTGTTATTACAGATACTGTTTTTAAGTCCTCGTCATATAAGGCAAATAATTCGCCTCTATAAAGATACTTTTTTACCATGTTTTCCTGCTCGTCGCCTAATAACAATAAATCCATATATTTTTCTTTGTTTTGGGTTATTTCTTTTATTTCTATATTATTTTTTTTAGATAAAAGACATGTGCAATGCCGCCACCATGTATCAATATACTTTAAATCTTCCTCCGAATATTTAAAATCGTGAGAATTTGGTCTTGACGAGTCAGTTTGATTACTTTTTCCCGCATAAGTTGCTTTTTTGGCTCTAATCAAAAACTCAACTACTTTATCCTTACAATAGTCTAACATTCAATACTCCCACGGATTATAATAATTATTGGCTACAAATTGGAAATTTTTGGGGTCTGGGTACTTATAAGATGTCCAGCTTTCATAACTTTCAATTAAGGCTAAAGCGTCTTCATCTTTTAAACTGTTCATAAATTTTCTGCATTTCTCAACTATGCCGTCAGGTTTATTTTTGGCATTTATTATAAATGCCTCTAATTTGCGGCATGAAGGAAACAGAATTTCATTTTCAATCAGAATTAAACGGTATAAGTTGTATACCATGCCATTTGCGATATGGTCTTTCAAAAAACCTTCGGGCTTACAAATTTTCCAATAATACAGATAAAACTGCTTGAAAGTACAATAGAAACGCAGTTGTTTTAATTCCCCTTCTTTTTTTTGAAATATGGGTATTTTTGCGGCAAGTTCAGGCAAGCCGGACTGATTGCAATATAGAACACGCGCATTGGTAAACATATTCCGCATAGGTTCAGAACCGTTTTCGGCCAATTCTTCCAAATATTCCTGTGTCATGAAATGAATGTCAAAATAACCGCCTTCATAAGTGCATTTACCCCAAATTGATTCATGCTCATCGCAGGTTTTCTTCTTTTCTTCAAAATATTCCTGCGATACAATAGCGACCCCGTCAAGGTCTGAATCGGGGCGTTCTGTGCCGGTAGCGACTGAACCCACCAGAAATAGCGCGATAACTTCAGGATTTTGTCTATAGTGGGCTATCATGTTTTCGATTGATTCTTGATGATGTTTTTGCATATCTTACCTCTTAATAATTTATTGCCTTTATGAAAGGCTATTTTATTGTAATATAGGTGTATACAAAAAATGAACATTTTTTATTATTTTTTATTTCTTCCGGAAAATCCGAAACTCAATTTTTATTATGGCAAACATTACAATGACCTCTTAATTTAAGTATATATTTTCGTTTATGCTTTCTGATGATAACCTAATGCCTCGTTCCATGCCTCATTACCTTTTCGGGTGATTATGGGTAATTTAAGAGTGATTTTGAGAATATCCGCTGAAAAGAACGGTAAAGGCGGTCATGTTTACAGCTCCGGTTGTCTGATAAATATGCCGCAGGTGTTTGTTAACCGTATTTACGGAAATATTGAGAGACGCGGCAAGTTCTTTTTGACTTACACAACCGGACATAACAGCTTTAATAACTTCCAATTCTCTCCTGCTTAACTGTCCGATAAATTGATCGTATCCTGACGCGAAACATCAGGCGTTTTGCGTTTTACTGCCATCAACCTTTTTATTCAAGGATTCAACCATTATTATATTGAGTACCAATATGCCGCCTATAAAAAACGGAAAAATATTAAAACCAAAATAAGACGTTATCAACCCGAATAAAGGAGGCATAAACGTAGTCCCGATATACGCGCTTGCCATTTGTATTCCCATTATCGCCTGCGATTTTGCGCTGCCGAAATTTCTGGGAGTTTCATGTAAAAGACTTGGATATATCGGGGCGCATCCAAGTCCGATAATAAAAAATCCCGGTAATAACAGTATTCTGTCAACGGGCAGCATTAACGCGGTAATTCCGCAGACGATAAGCCCCTGCCCCAAACGAACCATCTGCCGGTTATTAAATTTCATCGTTAAAAAACCGGAAATAAAGCGTCCCGACGTTATGCCGATATAGTATAACGAAATCCACCGGGCGGCTATTTCCGGGGATATATTTTTTTCCACAACAAGAAAACTGCTTCCCCATAATCCGGCTGTACTTTCAATGCTGCAATAGCAGAAAAACGCAATAAGAATTTGCTTTACTCCGGCGGTATGAAACAGTTCTTTAAATGATATACCATTAGAAGTCTCATTTTTTTCCATGTTGTTTTGGGATTTATTTTTTCCCCATAATGATATAGTGATAAATAACACAGCCACAAGACAGCATTGAATTATTCCGATTGTGCGATAACCTGAATTCCACGAATTTCCGTTTATCAAAAAATACGACATGATGATAGGTCCCACCGAAGCCCCGACGCCCCAAAAACAGTGAAGCCAGCTCATGTGTTTTGCTTTATAATGCAGCGCAACATAGTTATTCAAAGCCGCGTCAACAGAACCGGCGCCCAATCCGAGAGGTACAGCCCAAAAGCATAACAGAATAAAAGCGGAAGAAAAAGAAAATCCCAAAAGGGCGGCGGCTGTCATTAAAACGCTGAATGCGGTAACAACGCCCGTTCCAAACCGCCTGATAATTCTTTCGCTGAAAAAACTTGATATAACAGTCCCGCCGGCTATAATCATTGAAACATATCCCGCGTAATGCAGAGGAACATTTAAACCGCCGTACATTGAAGGCCATGCCGATCCCAAAAGTGAATCCGGCAAACCCAAACTAATAAACGAAAGATATATAATTATTAAAAGTACGGTTGTAACCATTTTGCCTCCTTATCCAATTCAGATATATGTTAAAATTATTATTTACAAATTCTATATCTATTTTTAATCCGTTAGAACTAACTAGAGTCTGTCTATAATGTGGACACATTATAGACAGACTACCTTAAAAATCGTATTTTCGTAGCCTTTAGGCGAGAAAATACAATGTCTGTCCGCAAAGTAACCGACTTTGTGGACAGACACTAACTACCAAAAATATATTAAAGAAATTATTTTGTCAATACTTGATTTTAAAATCAAAACAGTCAAACATTCCGGCTTCATATTCATCATTTATTGTAATTTTATATTCAATATTCATTTTTGAATTGGTTCTTCCTTCTCTGTATTTATAGTTAATATTTTCCAAATTTTTATTTTCATTGATAATATTTCTTATTTCATCATTGCTTAACATTCGTTCTATATTTATATTATACAGGTTCATTGCATTATCTGTTTCATTTTTTACAATTGGTTCGTTCATTTTTGAGATCAATACTTTTCCGTTTTCCTGCGAATATACAGTTTCAAAATCCCCTTCTGCATTTCCGTATTCATCGGATGATTTGTTCAATGAAATATTTATTTTGATGTTTTCTCTTTCCAGCAATATTTTATAATTACCGACTAAAACATATCCATTTAAAAAATCAAAAGTTTCAATTTGATAATCGCCAACATACTGAACAGGCATGTTAAAATAATAATCATTTCCATTATTTAAAATATAAATTGACATTGTATTTTGACATATAAATTCGTACTTTTCGGCATTTCCACAGTCCGAGAAAAAAAGCATTGTAAATATGCCTATAACATAAAAAAATATATTCTTATTTTTCATAATCATGTTACAAGTACCTGCATCCTTTATTACCGGAAGGCAGAACGGAAACCTGCGGAGAGCTGAAAATTTTTAAAACTGAACTATAGCCGGTAATTATCAGGTTTAACCGGCATTGTCCTTATTGTTTACCGGCTCTCCGGCTTCAGCGTATTTCGCCAACTGGGTTAGGGCGACCTTTGGATTGGTAATTACAGAAGGCCCTGCGATACAACCGCCCTGACATGTCATTACTTCGATAAGGTTCGGCGTGTCGTCCGTATATGGAAGTTTGCCGGTGTGTATCTTGCCGAATTCGGCGAGGCGTTTCATGCCCGCCTTATCAAGACCGTCAATGACCGTTTCTTTCAGAATTGAAGGGTCTTTGAGCCGCGCTTTTACCGCCTGAGCCACGCCGCCTGACTTGGCGAAATTCCTTCCTGTGGAGGTGGGCAGCCTGTTCTTCGGCGCGGGGGCTGCCTGCGCAGCGTCGATCTCTTTCGCCACAAACAACGCGCCCAGCTCTTCAATAGAAATAACATAATCCACAAGTTCGTCGTCCATGCCTTCCCGCCGTTTGGCAAGGCAGGGGCCGATAAAAACAGTGATGCAGCCGGGATACTCTTTTTTGGCGATCTCAGCGGTATAGTGCATGGGAGTGCTGGTAACGGAAATGCAGTCCGCAAGTTCCGGTACATGGCGGCGGACTGCCCGCACATACGCGGGACAGCAGGAAGTGGTCATCATCTTATCGCCCTTTTCCATGCGCTCGGCAAATTCCGCAGCCTCTTTGTCCGCAGTAATATCCGCGCCGAGGGCGACTTCAACCACATTTGAAAAACCGGCCGCGAGCAAAGCTCCGTCTAGCCTGCCCGGTTCGACACGGAACTGCGCCGCTACAGCCGGCGCGTACATTGCGACTACATTTTTTTTATTCATTATATGCTTAATCACGTCAACCAGTTGACTCTTGTCCATCATTGCGCCGAAAGGACATTCGCGCATACAGTTGCCGCAATTGATACATTTATGATAATCAATACATTCCCTGCCGCTTTCGTTCTTGGTGATAGCTCCTACAGGACAGGACTCCTCGCACGGCACGGGAATTTTAATAATCGCGTGATAGGGGCAATTTTGCAGGCACAGCCCGCAGCTAACGCATTTATCGCTGTCGATACGCGCCCTGCCTTCTTTAATCTCAATCGCCTTCCTGCCGCAGTTCACAAGGCAGGGTCGGGCAACGCAGGCAAGGCAGGCGTTGGTTACCATAAAATGGGAACGCACACAGGCGTTACACGCTAAATCAAGCACGGTATGCATGGGCCATGTCGGTTTTTCCCGGTTAAGAGCTTCCTGCACATATTCGGCAAGCCGTTTTTCATCGTTATAATCTTCCAGACCGCATCCAAGCCGCGCGATCACCCGATGCATCAGAATCTCCCGGTCATGGTAAATGCAGCAGCGAATCGGATTGCTGTCCACCGGCGCAAGTTCTTTGGGTATGCTATTAACTCCTTCCGCTAATTTCCCCTCAAGCTGTAGTTTGGCGATACGCACCAGTATTTCCCGTTTCAGACGGGAAGTATTATTATTAATATTAAGCATTGAGTCCCCGCAAATATTCAATAATTTTTTGAACGTTGGCCTGTTCCATTACTTCGCCGTTTATTTGTACAAAAGGAGCATGCCCGGACTGGGTTTTGCCGTATTCGGAACGTTTGCAGATGCCGATACAAGGCGAACCGTCAATCTCCGTAATATCTTTGAGATCATCCGGAAGCTGTTCTTCCAGAAGCAGCAGCTCGGAACCGCCCATAACAAAACAGGCTGTGCCGGTGCAGATGGTTACTTTGTGCTTCTTCATAGTATTCAGACCTCCTAAAAATAACGAATCTGTACTTCTTTAAGGTATTTATCTTTCAACAGGGACGCAACGCGCTTGATCACATTGCGCCTGATTTCCAGCTCTACTGGCATGGTAGGGTCCTGGTGGGCTTCGTTGATCTTTGTACCCACAATAAACATAATACGGTCGCTGTCCAGCAGAAGGTCGATCATTCGGGAGGCGGCGTCACGGCCTCCGGCGTGGGCCTCAACTTCACTGCGGTTTTCCAGCATCGCCTGAACAGCCCCCAGCGTGATGATGCCCTCGGTTACCATGTCCGCTCCTTCCATTTCAGACCAGGGCGGTATGTTTTTATCGAAACTTTTCATGTTTACTTTTATCTGCCGGTTAAGTTCGCGGCTGATAATGGCGGCGGTCGTGCCGCCGGAAACTACTTTTTTTCCGGTGAACGATGAAAAAATATTTGCAATTTCCTTGTCGCTTTCGCGGTGAACCGGCGGACCGGTGAGTATCAGCATATTCCTCGGCTCTCGAAAATAAATAACGCCGCAGGAAATATCGTCCTTGGGTTTGTATAAGTCGATTTGCGAAGCCCGCTGGACAATTGCGTGAGCCAGCTCACGGGCGCTGATTTCCGGTTTTTCACGGACGCTCTCAAGGGCGAACTCGCGCGCTTTGGCGGCTGTCCAGCCGAACGGATAAGGTTTGGTCCCCATGCCAGCCTGGCTTACCCCGTCGGAGAAAAAAATCAGGCGGTCGCCGCTTTGGGCCTTAAAGTGCGAGTAAAGCACGCTGGTATCCTTTTTCGGCCCGGTTGATTTGTCCTGCCGCTCAAAGGGGTTTGCCCTCTTTGACGGTTCAAGCGCCGCTCCCTCCCTTATAAACGTGTAGGGCGGGTTGTCATACTCCATGATTCTTACCGAAGCGTTAGGGGCAATATCGACCAGCGTGAATGTCGCGTAACTGATCCCCCGCTCGCTGCATACAGGCAGTGTATCCATGATGATTTCAGTAGCGCGCTTTATTGGAATGTTAAACGAAATGAACTTGGCGGCCATAGTCGCGGTGAGCGTGGCAAGCACTCCGGCTTTTATTCCGGAGCCGAGGCCGTCGGAAAGCGCCGTGATCACTCTTCCGTCGCTTGGGTTTTTCTGCGAAAGAAACACGTCTCCCGGCGCGTTCTGGTTGTATTTGCAAAGCTGAAAATGCTCCACTTCGATGAAGGTGTTCTGGGGCGCCGGATTGGTCAAATCTCCGGAAGAGCCGCCGGGCAGATATTCAATGATTTCTGACATCTTCTTCTACCGTGTAAGACTCAATAATGGAATTAAGGATAGCTTCGGATTCCGCCGCGTTTTCTCCCAACAGGAAAGCTATTTGCTGAACAGTCGAAACATTTTTTTTGATTAGTTCCCGGGCCCGCTCGACTGTTGTTTCAATCCGCACCCGAGGAGCTGTAATGTCTTCCACAACTCCCGCCGCGGCAACGCCTTTTTCCACGGCGAATACCGTGAGGTGAAATATTTTGCTGCCTTCCCGCACGTCGGTCTGGGAAAGCTCCGGCCCCGACGGATCAATAATCGCCTGAAAATACTGCGGGAAAGGCGATATTTTCGCGAGGTCCGCTCCTTCCAATCCCGGCATCATGGCAAACAGTTCTTCCGCTTCGCTTCCCAAAAGACGCGCAAACTGTTCGTTGCAATCAATGATTTTCAAGTCCCGGTCAACAATGACAACTCCGGAAGGAATCGCCTTGATAAGGCCGTTGGCGGTTTTGTTTGCAAGTTCGCGCATATAAGAAGCGCACATGGATTTTTCCGCCCGTCCGTCCAGCAGGGCGGCGGCGAAATCACGGCATGTATCGTAGCCGCAGCTTGCGCAGTTAAGCCGGTCAGAAAGGCTGTATTTTCCGACCCGCAAAAGAGCTTCCGTTATTTCTTTTTCCGTATGTACAGAGTCACGCAGAGGCGCAAGCGGATAACCGGCGTCAATCTGCGGCGAGAGCGAAAGCGTGGCGCTGTCAAGAGCATCGTCGGCGGTTCGCGCATAATCCCGCAGGCGCACATGGCGGACAACACCCTGCACAGAGCTTGACATTCCGGGGCCGTTAAGGCAGCCGCCGGGGCAGGCAAGAAGCTCCAGAAACAGCGGCGCATCCAATACGGCGGGTTTAAAACCTTCCAGCAGATCGCCTACCGCATGAAAACCAGATGCCGTAAGAGTATGTATTTGGGTTTTCTCCGTATTCGCCGCTTCCGTGATGTAGGCGGAAAAAGCGGTTATTTCACCGCCTTCAACAGGAAAGAACGCTCCCTTGGCGCTGCGGCGCGGCTCAAACGCGCAGTCCGCAGCGGAGGAAGCCGAAAACGAAATTGTCTGCGGCGTTATGTGCTCTTTGTGCAGCCATTCGCGCAGTTCCCCGAAAGTAACGGCGGCGTCAATTTCCTCGTCGTACAGGTCGGCTTCGTGTTTCTTGGCAATACACGGCCCGATAAACACCACAGCGATTTTCCCGCCGGTCTGCGTTTCGTAATGTGAACGGAGAAACCGGGCATGGGTGAGCAAGGGCGAGGCGTGAGGTGAAATATACGGCGCAAGTTTCGGATTGTAGAGCTTTATGTATTCGACAATGACAGGACAAGCCGAGGAAATCATCAGAGGGCTGTCGGCGGTATTATCCGAAGAAGTGCGGCGCACAGCGCGCGATGTCATATCACGGGCGATACGGGCGGAAAGAAAATCCGCGCCCAGGGCGGTTTCCGACACAGCGGCAAACCCCAATTTTTTAAGCGCGGCAATAAGTTCTTCCTGTTTCCAGTCGGTAAATTCAGAAACAAACGACGGGGCAAGGGAAACTACAGCTTTACGTCCGTCCGTCAACAGCAGCTTTACCTTTTCAACATCGTTTCTGTATTGTTTGGCATGGGAGGGACAGTTCTTAACGCACCGCCCGCAGTAAATACAGCGGTCAACCAGTATGCTGGCCTGTCCCTTCTCCACCTTGATGGATTTTACCGGACATTTGCGGATACATTTGTAACAGTCATGACATTCGGCAAGTTCCGTATAAACAGGCGCTTTTTCGATGTTCATAATCACAGCCCCAATTCTTTTGCGATAATATTCGCGGCGGTTTGCTCAGAAACGCCGGAAATGAGTTTGTCGTTGATTTTAATGTTCGGTCCCCGCGCGCAGGCATTGCAGCAGAGACAGCCTGAAACTTCTACTCTGTCCTGAAGGTTATGTTCCTCAATAAAGCGGGTAACATATTCGGCGTTAGCTGAATTACCTTTGCCGAAGCAGGAACTGCCCATGCAGACAGTAATGGTGTCCATGCGTTGACCTCCTTTCAGGTTTTGTTATGCCAGTTTCTTCGCTATCTGTTCTTCAAAGAATGTTTTGGTGTTTTCCGGCTGTAACGAGTGATATTCGCCGTCTACCGTAACTGAAACGCCGGTAGCGCATTTGCCCATACAGAACGCGCCCGCCAATTCAACTTTATCGCCGCAATTTTTTTGGGCGATAAGGGACTGCAACTGTTCCACAATTGTTCCCGCGCCTTTAACATGGCAGGCGCTGCCGATACAAACCGTTACTTTCTTCATATATATCTCCTGGAATTGATTATTGGTATTCCGCTACATTTGCCCAATGCAGTAAAAATTCTCTTTCTTCCGGCTTTGCTTTGGGAAGCTGCGAGGCCGCAACAACGGAAAGCCACTTTTCCACGTACTGTTTCGCCGTGTCGCTTTTTTTGCAAAACAGCGTAAGGTACTTATCCGCCAAAGTGATATTCCCCGCAAGCCAGAACAACAGGTAAGTCTGCGCCGCGTCCGCCGAGGCGTTTCCCTGAGCGGCATGGGACCAGTCGATGACATACGCCTCGTCCTTTTCTGTGATAACAACATTGCTGGGATTATAGTCGCCGTGACAGAGTTTGGTGTGTTTAGGCATACTTGCCAGTCTTCCCAGGATTTCGTAGCGGGCGGTCGCGTCAAGACTTGAGGCTTTTATCTTGCGTTCCATTTTTTCGGTAAGCAGGGGAAGTCTTGTCGCACTGCAGCGGTGAATGTCAAGCTGAATGTCAACAAAGCGTTCAAGGTACTGCTGTTCTTTGTCCCTGTTTTTTTCCATAAGTTTATCAAGAGTGGTTCCGTCAACATATTCCCAAACGATAGCCCATTTGCCGTCTATCTTTGTTACTTCTACCAGACGCGGAACTTTAAGGTTGGTTTCTCCAACCGCGGCAAGGCTGTGCGCTTCGGAAAGCACGTCCGGCGCGGGGTATTCCTCGCCCATGACTTTTATTACTTTGTTCCCGTCCCGGTAGATTGTTTTCGCCGTCCGTACGGCGATTATTTTTTCCAGTTTGTAGTTACTCATTACGCCTGCTCCTTCTTTCCGCCGGAAGCGCCCAGATGAATATTCATACCGTAGTAAGCGTTAATGTACATCTGTTTGATTTCCTCGATTAACGGATACCGCGGATTTGCGCCTGTACATTGATCGTCAAAAGCCTTTTCGCTCATGTCATCAAGACGGGCAAGAAAATCTTTTTCATCAATGCCGTAATCCCTGATAGTTTTCTTGATTCCTATCTGTTCTTTCAGCCAATCAATGGCCGCGATCAGGTTTTCAAGTTTTTCCTCATCGCTTGAACCTCCGAAATCCAGAGCGTCTACGATTTCCGCGTAACGGGAAAGCGTTTTTGGGTGATCGTATTGGGGAAAAGTTCCCATTTTAGGCGGAACTTCGCTGGCGTTGTAACGAAGCACTTCGTTGATCATAAGCGCGTTGGCAATGCCGTGCGGCAGGTGGTGGAACGCTCCGAGTTTATGCGCCATTGAGTGGCACACGCCCAGGAACGCGTTGGCAAATGCCATGCCCGCCATAGTTGCGGCGTTCGCCATTTTTTCACGCGCTGTCGGATTTGCCGCGCCTTCGTTGTAAGCTATGGGCAGCCATTTAAAAATCACCTTGAGCGACTGTATTGCAAGGCCGTCAGTGAAATCCGTAGCCATGACTGAGGCATAGGCTTCCAGGCAGTGGGTTACCGCGTCGATGCCTGACGCGCTTGTCAGTCCCTTGGGCGCGTTCATCTGCACGTCCGCGTCCACTATCGCCATATCGGGCATCAATTCATAATCCGCCAGCGGATACTTCATGCCCTTGGTTTCGTCTGTTATAACGGCAAACGGCGTTACTTCGCTGCCCGTTCCCGCGGAAGTGGGTATTGCGATAAAGTAGGCCTTCTCTCCCATTTTGGGGAAGGTGTAAATACGCTTGCGAATATCGGCGAAACGCATCGCCATATCCTCAAAATCAACTTCAGGATGTTCATAGAGCACCCACATGATTTTACCGGCGTCCATTGCCGAGCCGCCGCCTAACGCGATGATCACATCCGGCTTGAAGGCGCTCATCTGCGCAGTGCCTTTTTTCGCGCATCCCAGCGTCGGGTCGGGGGCGACATCAAAGAAAGTCTCATGGACTATGCCCATACTGTCCAATTTATCGGTTATTGTTTTTGTGTAACCGTTCTGATACAGGAACGAGTCGGTAACGATGAACGCCCTCTTTTTTCCCATAACATTTTTAAGCTCATCCAGAGCTACGGGGAGACATCCCTTCTTTATATATACTTTTTCGGGAGCGCGGAACCACAGCATATTTTCCCTCCTTGCCGCCAGTGTTTTAATATTTAACAGGTGTTTAACGCCGACATTTTCTGAAACTGAATTGCCGCCCCAACTTCCGCAGCCCAATGTGAGCGATGGCCGCAGGCGGAAGTTGTACAGGTCGCCGATACCGCCGTGTGATGACGGCGTATTAAGCAAAATGCGGCAGGTTTTCATGCGTGAGCTGAATGCGGCGAGTTTTTCCGCGCCTGTTTGCGGGTTAAGATATAAGCTGGTGGTATGACCGTAGCCTCCGTCTTTTACCAGACGGTCGGCTTTTTCCAGCGCTTCGTCAAAATCTTTCGCCTTGTACATTGCCAGCACGGGGGAAAGTTTTTCGTGGGCGAATTCTTCTGAAAGCTCCACGCTTTCCACTTCGCCGATGAGGACTTTCGTCGCTTCATCAACTTTAACTCCGGCTAACTCCGCGATTTTCGCCGCCTTCTGTCCGACTATTTTCGCGTTAAGAGCTCCGCGGACAATGATTGTTTTGCGCACCTTTTCGGTTTCTTCAGGCGTAAGGAAGTAACAGCCGCGCCCGTTGAATTCGGCTTTCACTTTATCGTAAACGCTTTGCAGAACGATTACCGACTGCTCGGACGCGCATATCATTCCGTTGTCAAATGTTTTTGAGTGTATGATTGAGTTGACGGCGAGGAGTATGTCCGCGCTGTCGTCGATGATGGCGGGCGTGTTGCCCGATCCTACGCCGATAGCGGGCTTGCCGGAAGAATAAGCGGACTTGACCATAGCCGGTCCGCCTGTGGCAAGAATAATGTCCGCCTCTTTCATTACCGTAGTGGTCATTTCAAGACTAGGTTCGTCGATCCAGCCGATGATCCCTTCAGGCGCTCCGGCCTCTACTGCCGCATCCAGCACGATTTTCGCCGCGGCGCAGGTGCTGGCTTTGGCGCGGGGATGCGGCGAAATGATAATCCCGTTGCGGGTTTTAAGGCAAATCAGCGTCTTGAAAATCGCCGTGGAAGTGGGGTTGGTGGTGGGAATCACCGCCGCCACAAGACCGATAGGTTCCGCAATCCGGGTAACGCCGTACACCGGGTCTTCCTCAATAACGCCGCAGGTTTTTTCGTTCCTGTACGCGTTATAAATATACTCCGACGCAAAGTGATTTTTGGTAATCTTATCTTCCACAACGCCCATGCCCGTTTCCGCCACCGCCATTTTCGCCAGTGGGATACGTTCCTTTGACGCGGCTTTGGCAGCCGCAAGGAATATCCGGTCAACCTGTTCCTGGCTGAACGTAGAGTAAGCCTTTTGGGCCTTGCGTATACGGACGAGCGCCCGTTCCAGACTTTCAGGCTCTGTTACCGGCTCTTGCTTGTTTTCTATCATAAATTATACTCCTCATTACTCCTCTAAATGCATTTTATATAATTCTATACTATAATATAACTGTTTGGATACCCCTCGCAATGCCTCACGTAAAATCGAACCGTAGCAAAGCTGATGCCTCAAGATAAAAATCAAACCATACGGGAAATGAAATAATTCCGGCAAGAACAATTACCGGAGTACGTATGGAGTTAAATTTGAAA
>Ga0268262_10004427_pt1 | contig 14522 bp, 10 predicted proteins | sample TergutNc150P3_FD_190354 | JGI IMG/M metagenome (GOLD analysis project Ga0268262, IMG submission 190354) | Nasutitermes corniger P3 segment gut microbial community from laboratory colony in Florida, USA - Nc150 P3 (SPAdes) (version 2) | ecosystem: Host-associated > Arthropoda: Insects >... | reverse complement strand
AAGACGTTGTTAAAAAATGTCTTTTAATGGGAGCGAAGAGCTACATTGTCAAACCGCTTGACAGAAAAAAAGTTCTTGAAAGAGTCGTTTCAGTTTTAAAACGATAAGAACAAAAAGCCTTAAAAAACTCTGATTTTTAGTGAAGGCGTATTGTCTTCACTTTTCTGCTTCCTCTGTAAATATGTTTTATTAGTAATATCGGTTAAAAATTTTGAATATGGTATTTTAAAAGGGTATAATTAGACTAAGGTAAAAAAATGAATTCTGTTTGTTTTTATAATGGAACTGTCCTTACAGGTTTTTCAGCCATGGAACATTGCGCAGTACTTGTAGAGGACGGACTTATTTCCGATGTATTTTCGCAGAAACGTTTTGAGCAGCGCAATTATGACAACTCCGTAAAATGTATTGATGTTGAAGGCTCATGTATTTCCCCCGGATTTATTGACACTCATATCCACGGTATAGGCGGCTACGGAACTGATGATGCCGGAAAAAAAGAACCGGCAGGAACTGAGTCTGTTCTTGCCATGTCAAAGCTTCTGGCTGAATGGGGAGTATCCGCTTTTAACCCGACGCTTTATCCCGCAGAACCCGACAGTATGCTGCTGGCAGTCAGGGAAATTGCCGCGGCAATCGGCAAAGAAGAAGGCGCCAGAATCATGGGACTGCATCTGGAAGGCCCGTTTATTTCCCCTTCACGGCTTGGCGTACAGAAACCTGAAACCGTACAGTCTGTCAATCTTGATTTCATGGAACAATTATGGGAAGCGTCAAACGGTCATATCGTCAATATGACAGTAGCTCCCGAATTAAAGCACATGGGAGAACTGGCTCTATTCTGCCTTAAAAAAGGAATTGTGCTTCAGGCAGGGCATACCGATGCGGAGTATGACAATATGGTAGAAGGGATGCAGAAAGGAATACTGCATTCCACGCATTTTTTTAACGCGATGAGAAGGCTTGATCACCGCAATCCTAACGCTGTCGGAGCGATACTTATTCATCCCGAGATGTCATGTGAAATCATCGCCGATGGATTTCATGTACATCCCGATCTTTTCAAATTGTTATTAAGGAATAAACCAATAGACAAAATTGTCCTTGTTACCGACGGCCTTAAACCTACCGAGCAAAAAGAGGGACCATTCTTCGCAAATAACGAAGAAGTCTATTTCGGCAACGGAGTATTTTTACGCAAAGCCGATAATGTAATTGCAGGTTCAGGGCTAACAATGATCCGTGGAATAAAGAATCTTGTCGCGGCAGGTTTCAGCCTTGAAGACGCCGTAAAAACAGCGTCGATGAATCCCGCAAATATTATGCGGTACAGCAACCAGGGAGCCATTATACCAGGCCGTTTTGCCGATATAACAGTATTTGATAAAAATTACAATATTAATTATGTAATGATCGGCGGAAAAATTATTAAAGGAAAAATTTAAACAAGGAGAGATTAATGAGAATAATTATTCAGGCAAACCATGAGAAGGCAAGTCTTTGGGCAGCCGGGTACATTGCGGAAAAAATATCAAACTGCAAGGATAAACCCTTTATACTTGGGCTTCCTACAGGTTCAAGCCCGTTGGGAATCTACCGTGAATTTATCAAAATGCACAAGGAAGGAAAACTTTCATTTAAAAATGTACGCACTTTCAATATGGATGAATATTTCGGACTGGATGCAAGTCATCCGCAAAGTTATCATTATTTTATGGCGGAAAACCTGTTTAAACATATTGATATCGACCAAAAACACATACACATTCTGGACGGAACAGCAAAAGACCCTGAAAAAGAATGTAAACTTTATGAAGAAGCAATAGCCGCCGAAGGCGGAATTGATCTTTTCCTCGGCGGTATGGGCAGCGACGGACACATAGCTTTTAATGAACCTGGATCCTCTCTCAGTTCCAGAACAAGAATAAAAACTCTCACCGAGGAAACTAAAGCAGCCAATTCTCGCTTTTTTGACGGTGATCCTTCAAAGGTTCCGGGAACCGCATTAACGATCGGAGTAGGTACTGTAATGGACGCGCGTGAAGTGGTAATCATTGTAACCGGCCGAAGCAAAGCCCGCGCCATACGCGCTGTTGTCGAAGAAGGCATAAACCATATGTGGACATTATCCTGCCTTCAGATGCATCCGAAAGCAATTATTGTATGCGATGAAGAAGCTACAGAAGAGCTTAAGACAGGAACTGTCCGCTATTTTAAAGATATTGAGAAAAACGCCATTATTAATTAGAATTGGCAGGAAATATTAAACCATATGAGGATTATGGCTTTCCGTCCTAAAACAACCTTTTCCCTGCTGTTATTGTTATTCGTCATTTCGCAGGTTTGTACAGCACAGTCAGATTCACTTGTCTCTTTTTCCGACCCTTCAAAAATATGGGGAAACGGGATTGAACGCGTTATTGAAGAAGCTTTCAGGCAATGTTTCAGAACAAGAATTATTGACGGCAGGATTGTGAACATACGCCTGCCCTTCGCGGAAAATCATGAACGTGATATTTTGCTTGATTCAGGATGGGATTTTTTTGAAGGCGGCAAGGGAAACCCTGAAATCCTCTGGCCTGTTATTGAAGAAATACTTGATTCACAATCTTTTAAAGAATATATATCGGCTTTATCTTCAGGTCGCGAAAGAGTTTTTATTTTTGATATTTTAAAACAAAGCTGGAGCTTTTCTGACGACCTTTTTGATATAGCCCGCATGAAGGCAGGTTCTTACAGGGGACTTCCCCACCGTCCCTATGTTTTAACATCAGGAAACGGCGCCAGAGAAAGCGATGTCTATAATTATCTTTATTGTATAGGTCATGTCGGAATAGACTGTTCAGGTTTTGTCTGGCATGTACTCTCATACATCGGCCGCCATGGCGGTATTGATTTGGGAAGAGCATTGCGTTCTGTTCTCGGAGTTCCCCGAGGCGCTGATCCGGCGCGTTATGCAGGTACATCCTTTTTTAATTCAAAAAACCCTGAAATAATCGCCGTGAACGACGAAATCCGCAGCCTGCGTCCCGCCGACGTCATCCTTTTCAGGGGATCAGACGGCGCAATAGCGCACTCGGCAATTATACAGTCAATTGATTTTAATATAGGCATCATCCGTTATCTGCAATGCACCGATGAAGCGCCGCTTTCCGAGCGCGGCGTCCATGAATCTTACATTTATTTTGATCCGGCGGACTCAAGCGTCTCTTTAAACAATTCTGCCCTTCAATGGACGCAAAAACGTTTCGCCCCGTTCCCCGGTGAAAAAGACAGTCCGTTTTCCGATGACGGAGAGCGTTACCGGGCCTACAACGGCGGCAGGGTTGTGCGTCTTCGCGCTCTTGTACCTGTGATAGAAAAAATCAACCGTTAAAATTACTGTATATTTTCGTTGAGGCATGCGGCGGCTTCTTTCCACACAACCTGATCTTTTTCGCTTAGAGCGGCAAATTCACCCTGTCTGCCGTAAGCGGAGAGTTCAATAAATTTATCAAGCCTTGTCATTAAATGTTTGAATTTTTGTTCCTGAAAATTCTTAAGCCATACGGGCGCCTGCCTTTTTTTGCCTGACGGAGTAAAAAGCAATCCGGCGTAATGAGGAGCGCATAAACCATCGGACGCTAAAAAGAATTCGCGCAGTTCTTTTTCTTCATTTGAATTTCCGTCCGAGCGGCTTAAGAAATCAAGATATTCCTGTTCAATTTTTTCACGTTCTACGCATACAGGGCAGCGTCCCTTCGGACGCCAGATACTCTTTCTTTCAAAAGATTCTATCCGGTCTTCCAGAATATCGCGGCTCAATATAGCGACTGCAAGACCATCGCGGAATGAGACAAGGTTTCTCGAATGAAATGAACAGAAACCTCCCGCTGCTCTGAAAAGAGCGCGAAATCCCCGGTCGGAAACATGTTCAAACAGAGTATTGTCTATATACCTGTACGCGCGGTCGCTTACAATCCTGCAGAGCGGACAGCCTGGTTTTTCAGACGCCTTCTGGAGTTCAAAGAAATTAATATGCTTTTCAACAGCCATTTTATCCCCCAAATACCCGCTCTTCAGCCGGGAGGCCAGCCAAGAGAACGGCCTCCGAGAAAATGAATGTGCAAATGCCCGACAGTCTGCCCTCCGTCTGTTTTTGTGTTAATGACAAAACGTCCTCCCTTTTCTTCGCAGCCCTGTTGTTTTGCGAGTTCCTGCGCCTTGTAGAACAAGCGGCCAAGCAGCGCCGCATCCTGCGTTTCCATTTCCATAATATTATTGATGTGCTTTTTGGGAATGACAAGAAAATGCACCGGAGCAACAGGATTTATATCAAGAAAACCCAGCATTTCATCGTCTTCGTAGATTTTCTTGCCGGGGATTTCCCCAGTGATAATTTTACAAAAAAGACAATTACTCATAACTCATTATAGCATTCCTGACCGCTTCAAGAAAGCCCTTGCTTGTCATTGTCGCTCCGGAAATTGCGTCAACATCGGTACTGTTAAGTTCTGTCACGATATCAATCAATTCCTCCATTGCGGCGCCTCCGACCAAACGGTCTTCATCAGAATCAACCGTAATTTCCGAAATACTCCCTCCGCTCAGACGAACCTGCACGTAGATAGGCCCTCTGTAACCGGGAGCGCTTCCTTTATATACTCTGTCCGTCTCCTGCTTTTTCCGCTCAATTTGACCCTGTTCTAATCCTATCTGATCACTTTCCGCTTGAACTTGCGAAGAATTCCTGCCGCCAAATACGGCGCAGCTTGTTATAACGGGATAAACAACCAAAAAAGAAACAATTGAAAATAAAACATATTTCATATATACCTCTGCCCCTATATGGACGCATCCGTGAAATATGCTTTATTTATATGTTGTTTTTCCTGCGTTTTTTGCCGAGAACACCTCGCGCACAGACACTGATAAGTTTTATCCACCAGGGTTCCATATGTCTCTTAACATTGATAAGTTCTTTCATAATCGGAATGTTCTGGGGACAGTGGGTTTCGCATTTGCCGCATTTTACGCACAGATCGGGGCTGCTCCCGGTTTCCGACATAAACCCGGTACTCATAATATACTGTTTCATCCCTTCAATAAAGCCAAGCGAATACCTTGCGTTATACGAAGAGAAACAGCCGGGAATATTAACACCCGCGGGGCACGGCATACAGTAATTACACCCTGTACAGCGAACCTTACAGCGGCGATTTACTATTTCAAGTACCGATTTATACACAGCCTTCAGGTTATCTGTCAGCATTCCCGGCGCAGAAGCTCCCGCAAGGCGTAAGTTTTCTTCCAGTTGAGCCATAGTACTCATGCCTGAAAGAAGCGTAGTTACTTCCTCCTGATCCCAAACCCAATTCAAAGCCCATCCTGCGGGAGATAAATCATTATTTGCTTTTTTAAAAACTTTAACCGCTTCCTTCGCAAGACCCGAAGCAAGTTTCCCGCCAAGCAGCGGTTCCATTACAATAACCGGCATTTTTTTTGCCGCTGCATGAAGGCCTGTAACTCCCGCCTGAAAATTTTCATCTGAATAATTGTATTGAATCTGGGAAAAATCCCAATCATAATCATCAATAATTTTTAAGAATTCTGTCCCGCTGCCGTGAAATGAAAACCCGATTTGTTTTATTTGGCCGGATTTCTTTTTTTTTGAAATCCAGTCTTCAATTCCGAAACTTTTTAGTTTATTCCATTGATTTAAATCTGTTATCATGTGCATCAGGTAATAATCAACAAAATTTGTTTTAAGCCGTTCAAGAGATTGATTGAAATATTTATCAAAATCAGCTGACTTTTCGCCTGAACCTTTTAACAAAACAAGCGGCAGTTTTGTAGCTATATAAACTTTTTCGCGGACATTGTTCTTCTCTAAAATCGCACCGAGAGTTTCTTCGCTGCCGGGATAAATCCATGCAGTATCAAAATAATTAACGCCCTGATTAATTGAGCGGATGATAATTTCTTCCGACTTTGGAAAATCAATTCTGCCGAAAGTTCTTGGAAACCGCATACACCCAAAACCAAGGACAGACAATTTATTGCCTGTCCTTTTATCAATACGGTATTGCAATATTTTCTCCTAACAGGATTTTTCTACAAAACTTTTTGATGAGACTTTTCAGTCTGCTTCAGCGGTAAATTCCTCCTGATTCGCGTCGGGTACAGCAACTTCTTCCTGTTTGCGTCTTTCAAGAATTTCCTCCATATATTTATCCAAATCCTGGGTTTCATCATCAAATAACTTGATATTGCGGTAACGTTTCATGCCTGTACCTGCCGGAATTGGGTGACCTATGATGATATTTTCCTTTAAACCGCGCAGATAATCTGTGGAACCTGCTATTGCGGCATTTGTAAGTACGCGTGTTGTCTCCTGAAAACTGGCCGCAGAAAGGAACGAATCAATGTTGAGCGAAGCCTTTGTTATTCCCTGGAACATAGGCTGTGCAACAGCAGGCTGTCCGCCTTCGGCTATTACACGGGCATTTTCTTCATGGAAACGGTATTTGTCTACGGAAGATCCGTAAATAAATTTGGTATCGCCGACTTTACGAATCTCTACCTTGCGCATCATCTGGCGGATAATAACGCCGATATGTTTATCATTTATGGATACACCCTGCAGGCGGTAAACCTGTTGAATTTCATCCATCAGATAACGTTGGAGTTTGCTTTCACCCATGATATAGAGAACATCATGCGGATTAACAGCGCCCATACACAGCGATTCTCCCGCTTCAACCGTATCGCCGTCCCTTATTAATAACCGTTTGTTAATCGGAACAAAATGCGTAAATTCACGGCCAAACGCGTCAACTACAGCGACTTTTCGTTTGCCTTTTACAATACCCCTGAAATATACAGTTCCCGAGACCTGCGCAAGGACTGCCGGGCTTTTCGGTTTACGCGCTTCAAAAAGTTCGCTTACACGCGGAAGGCCTGAAGTTATGTCCATGGCTTTTGCGGATTCTTTTAATGTTTTGGCAATCGTTTTACTTGCGGGAATTTTGGCTCCTTCTTCAACCAGAATGATAGCGCCGCTTGGGAGGAAATAAGAAGCTACTTCCTTTTCATTATCGTCAACAATAAAAATACGCGGCTGTTTGCTTTCATGCTGAAAGTCTGTTATACGTTTCTCGGTATTACCGGTATCTTCATTTATATCTTCTATTAATGTGGAACCCAGAATAATGTCTTCATATTTGACTGTTCCGCCCACTTCGGCAATAATCGGATCAGAGAACGGATCAAACGTAGAAATTGTCTTTTCCGCTTCAACAACAGTTCCTTTTCTTATTTCAAAATTGGAACCGCTTCTTATTTCTATCTTTTGATCCTGTCCGATAAGGTATAGAGTCTCCGTTTCCTTGTCTTTCAGAATTAAAGCGTACGCTATTTCAGGAGAAATAATATCTTCTCCCCTGCGCTTGATTATCACATCACCGCGGTTTATTCTTTTTCCGTCCGATACGAGCAGTTTATCGCCGTTTTCAAGTTTGTATTCCCTCATTACTTTGTTTACTGTCGCATAACCCCGGCGTGTAAAGAGGAAATGTCCGTTATCAAGCTCTATATGAGTACCAACCAAGTCCCTGATATATACAGGATATTTCAAAGCTATGCGGCTTTCTTCGCTGACCTTTGTCGCAACGCCGCCGATATGGAATGTACGCATTGTAAGCTGTGTACCCGGTTGACCGATTGACTGGGCGGCAATCGTTCCTACCGCTTCGCCTATTTCTACCGTATGGTTTGTTGCAAGGTCGCGTCCGTAACATTTCCGGCAAACGCCGTATTTCGCCTCACACGTCAATACTGTCCTGATACGCACAGTTTCCACTCCTGCCGCTTCAATAGCATCGGCGACAGCTTCGGTTATTTCCTCGTTTACGTCAATAATCAGTTCACCCGTTATCGGGTGTTTGACGCGTTCAAGCGTAAATCTTCCTATTATACGATCCTTTAACGGTTCTATAATATCTTCTCCGCTTTTTATCGCCGAATATGTAATACCGTTAATTGTTCCGCAGTCGTCTTCGTTAACAACCATATCCTGAGCGATATCCACAAGACGGCGCGTAAGGTAACCGGCTTCCGCCGTTTTTAAAGCGGTATCGGTAAGTCCCTTGCGCGCGCCGTTAGTTGAAATAAAGAATTCGATAACGGAAAGACCCTCTTTAAAATTTGATCGGATGGGAAGTTCGTTAATATCGCCTGAAGGTTTTGCCATAAGGCCGCGCATTCCCGCAAGCTGCCTGATCTGATTTCGGCTTCCGCGAGCTCCGGAATTTGACATCATATAAATTGAGTTGAAGCCGTCCCTGTCGGATTCAAGCGTCTTCATCGTCAGGTTGGTAAGGTCTTCATTGGTCTTTGTCCAAATTTCAACAACGCGGTTGTAACGCTCTTCCTGGGTTATATGTCCCTGCCGCCACTGTTTTTGAATTGATTCTACTTCCTTGTTTGCCTTGTCGATCATATCCGGTTTTTCTTTCGGAATAACAATGTCATCAACGCCGATAGTAGCTCCGAAAATAGTCGAATAACGGTAGCCTGTTGATTTTATCGCATCCAGCATCTGTACTGTTGTCCACGAACCTTTTACTTTGAATATATGTTCGATAAGCGCGCGTAATTCCTTGTCTTTAAGCTCATAATTTATAAAGGGAATGCTTTCAGGAAGTTCCTCGTTAAAAACAAGCCTTCCCGCAGAAGTAATAACAGTTCCGTCAGGCTGTATTTCTGCTTCATTACCGGCTGTGTCCCATACCGGAAATTTAGTGGGTTTAATACGAATTGCGGCTTCCCAATCAAGCGCTTTTCTGTCCACTGCCATTAATACTTCTTCCGCGCAGGAATAGTACGGTATTTTTTCTCTTGTTTCAGGTTTTAACGAACCGGGACGTTTAGCGTTCTTCTTGATCCTTGTAAGGAAGTTAATACCTAAAACCATATCCTGAGACGGGAATACAATTGTCTTTCCGTTAGCTGGGTTAAGAAGGTTACGCGCGCTTAACATGAGCGTCCAACACTCCATTTGCGCAGCCTGGGTCAGCGGAACATGAACCGCCATTTGATCGCCGTCGAAGTCAGCGTTAAAAGCATGACAGACAAGCGGGTGCAGTTTAATTGATTTTCCCTCTACAAGTACCGGTTCAAATGCCTGAATACCGAGTCTGTGCAGAGTCGGAGCGCGGTTAAGAAGCACCGGATGTTCTTTTACAACTTCATCAAGTATCGCGAAAACTTCAGGGGTTTCCTGTTCTACGAGCATCTTGGCTTTTTTAATATTGAAAACAACATCTTTATCGACAAGTTTCTTCATGATAAACGGCTTGAAAAGCTCAAGCGCCATTTTTGTCGGAATACCGCATTGCCACATTTTAAGATCAGGGCCGACTGTAATAACCGAGCGTCCCGAATAGTCAACACGCTTCCCTAGAAGGTTTTGCCTGAAGCGTCCCTGCTTTCCTTTTAGCATATCGCTGATTGATTTAAGCGGTCTGCTTGTGGAGCCTTTAACAATTTTCTTCTTTTTCGAATTATCGAATAACGCGTCTACCGCTTCCTGCAGCATTCGTTTTTCATTGCGTATGATTATATCCGGAGCATTTAACGCCTGAAGTCTTTTCAGGCGGTTGTTCCTGTTAATTACCCTGCGGTATAAATCGTTAAGATCGCTTGTCGCAAAACGCCCGCCGTCAAGCTGTACCATCGGACGTAATTCCGGCGGTATAACAGGTATTACAGATAAGATCATCCACTGCGGTTTGTTGTCTGAATTACGGAAATTTTCTAAAATTTCAATGCGTTTTAAGAGTCTTTTATCGCTTTTTGCGCCTTTATCGATCATTTTTTTGCGTAGCTCATCGACCATATCTTTAAGATTTAGGTTTTCAAGAAGAACACTGATAGCTTCCGCTCCCATACCGGCGGTAAAGCCGCCGCCGTAACGTTCTTGAGCGTCGTAGTATTCCTCTTCGGAAAGAAGCTGGTTTTTCTTTAAGTTTGTATCGCCCGGATCCGTAACGATATATTTTTCATAGTAAAGCACGGAACGAAGCTGGCTTGTGGGAAGATCAAGAAGAAGCCCCATGCGGCTCGGTACGGAACGATAATACCAGATATGCGAAACAGGAGCGGCCAATTCAATATGACCCATTCTTTCGCGGCGTACTTTAAAGTGAGTAACTTCAACGCCGCAGCGGTCGCAGATTACTCCCCTGTACCGGACCGACTTGAATTTACCGCAGTAACATTCCCATTCCTTTGTGGTGCCGAAAATTCGTTCGCAGAAAAGACCTTCTTTCTCAGGCCTCAATGTCCGGTAATTAATAGTCTCCGGTTTTTTTACTTCCCCGTATGACCACGACCGGATCATTTCCGGTGAAGCCAGCCGAATCATTATCGAATCAAAATCCTGAATGTCGCGCATTAATTCTCCCCTGTTTAAAAATTACTTCCCGATTTATTTATTAATTCTTCATCTTTTTCCGTAAGAGGTATCTGTTTTCCCTTAACATCAAAAATTGATAAATCAAGAGCAAGTCCGCGCAATTCCTGAACAAGTACGTTAAACGATTCAGGAATACCCGCCGTCGTAGAAGGTTCGCCCTTTACAATTGCTTCGTAAATTTTTGAACGGCCTGTCATGTCGTCCGATTTAATTGTCAAAAGTTCCTGTAATGTATTGGCCGCCCCGTAAGCTTCAAGCGCCCAAACTTCCATTTCACCTAACCGCTGTCCGCCGAACTGGGCTTTTCCGCCGAGCGGCTGCTGGGTAACAAGCGAGTACGGGCCTGTGGAGCGGGCATGCATCTTGTCATCAACAAGGTGATGCAGCTTGAGAAAGTAAATAATTCCGCAGAAAATCTGGTTTACAAACGGCTCGCCCGTCCTCCCGTCCCTGAGAGTCGCCTTACTTGTAACGGGGAGTCCCGCTTCTTTCAGTTTTTCTTCTATCTGATTTGTCGAAGGAGACTGAAAAACAGGAGCTGAATACCATTCGTCAAGAGTGGAACCTGCCCAGCCAAGTTCTGTTTCAAGAAGCTGTCCGATATTCATACGGGAAGGAACGCCTAGCGGAGTAAGACAAATATCAAGCGGAGTGCCGTCTTCCATGAACGGCATATCTTCTTCAGGCAGAATACGCGCAACAACACCCTTATTGCCGTGGCGGCCTGCCATTTTATCACCTTCGCGAAGTTTTCTCTTTGTAGCGATTAACACCTTGACTTGTTCATCGACTCCGGGGCTTAAGCTGTCATGATCTGTCCGTTTAAGCCGTTGAATATCAATAACTGTACCTTCAATACCATGCTGGACTTTAAGCGAAGTGTCGCGTACTTCCTTTGCTTTCTCACCAAAGATTGAATTCAGAAGTTTAAATTCAGGCGTTGTTTCCGTTTCACTCTTCGGCGTTACTTTGCCGACAAGTATATCACCTGAACGCACTTTTGCGCCGACCCGGATAATGCCTTCGGCGTCAAGGTTATCAAGGCTTTTTTCCGATGTATTGGGAATATCGCGCGTGATTTTCTCGGGACCAAGTTTTGTTTCCCTGACCTCTATTATAAATTCTTTTATATGAATTGACGTAAACATATCATCCTTTACTACCCTTTGGGAAATAAGGATTGAATCTTCATAATTGTAGCCGTTCCACGGCATAAACCCTACAAGTATATTGCGCCCAAGGGCAAGCTCACCGTTTTGGGTAGCGGGCCCGTCGGCAATAACCTGACCGGAGATAATTTTATCACCAACCCTGACAATCGGACGCTGGTTGTAACAGGTATCCTGATTTGTTCTCTGGAATTTCAAAAGCTCGTAAACATCATTGCCGTTATCATCAAGCGTTACCTGAGCCGCCGGTTTGGGATTACCTGCTCTTTCCGGTTTTATAACAATTTCCTGCGATGTTACGCGAAGAACAGTTCCTCCGCGTCTTGCCTTGACAAGTACGCCTGAGTCATACGCGCATTTTGATTCCATTCCCGTTCCGACGCGCGGAGCTTCCGGAAAAACAAGCGGAACTGCCTGACGCTGCATGTTTGAACCCATCAAAGCGCGGTTCGCGTCGTCATGCTCAAGAAACGGAATAAGCGAGGCTGAAACCGAAATAATCTGTTTCGGAGAAACATCCATGTATTGAATTTCTTCAGGACCGCGCGTTATGTAATCACCCTGACGGCGGCATGAAACCTGATCTTCAGCGAAAGAACCGTTGTTGTTGATTTTAGCGGACGCCTGCGCTATGAAATATCGATCTTCATCCATTGCCGAAAGGTATTCTATTTCTTTTGTAGCGACGCCTTTGCTTACTTTCCTGTACGGAGTCTCCAAAAAACCGTAATCATTAACGCGGGTATAATTTGCAAGCGAAACAATCAAGCCGATATTCGGGCCTTCAGGAGTTTCAATCGGGCACATTCTTCCGTAGTGGGTGTAATGCACATCACGCACTTCAAACCCGGCGCGATCGCGGGAAAGACCTCCGGGACCGAGAGCGTTAAGACGCCGTTTGTGGGTTAGTTCCGCAAGCGGATTTACCTGATCCATAAACTGAGAAAGCTGGCTGGAACCGAAAAATTCCTTGATAGCCGCAACAATCGGCTTTATTGAAATCAATTCCTGCGGCTTTATCGTGTCTGTTTCCTTAAGGCTCATCCTTTCTCTGGCAATCCGTTCCATACGGCTGAAAGCGGTTTTCATCTGATTAGTCATAAGTTCGCCTACCGAACGTATGCGCCTGTTTCCGAGGTGATCAATATCGTCAAAATTTTCATCGCCGACATATACCTTGATTAGGTACTTCATGGTTGCAATAATATCCTCATTTGTAAGGGTTAACTTATTCATGGGGATATCCATGTCGAATTTCTTGTTAAGCTTGTAACGTCCGACTTTTCCAAGATCATAACGCCGGTCGGAAAAGTACATGCTGAGAAGATCTTTTTCCGCTTGATCAACTGTAATGGACTCGCCGGGCATCAATACCGAATAAACAGCTATTAACGCTTCATCTTTGGACGGTTCGGATCCTTCCTTTATAAATTTAATATCTTCACGTTCAAAACAATTAAGAAGCATGGGCGAATTGAGGGAGCCTTCAGCCTCAAAATCTATATATTCAATTGATTTAATTCCGTTATTCAATAGTTCATCAATATTATGCGGATGCAGCTTTTCGCCCGCGCGGTAGAGTTGTTTCTGTCCGCCTTCGGTATTGTCATCTTTTACCCAGATTGACTTTGCCAGCGCTTTACCGGAAATATTTTCCCTTGTTTCCCTGTCATCTTTTATCTTTAAGATATCGGTAACGTAAAAAGCGCTGATAATATCTTCTCTTGAAGTAAATCCCAATGTGCGCAGGAAGATAGTTCCCAAAATGCGTTTTTTCCTGTCTATCTTCGCGTAGATTAATTCCCGCTTTTGATCAATTTCAAATTCAAGCCAGCTGCCGCGATAGGGAATAATCCTTGATGAGTATATTCCCTTTTCATGACAAAAAATAACACCGGGCGAACGGTGTATCTGTGAAACTACTACCCTCTCCGCTCCGTTTATGATAAACGTACCCCGTTCGGTCATAACAGGAATATCGCCCATGTAAATATCTTTCTGCCTGATTTCTCCGGTCTGCTGAAAAGCCAAATTGACGCGCGCTTTAAGCGGGACAGCGAATGTGAGTCCTTTTTGTTTACATTCAAGTTCAGTTACTTTGATATTATCTTCATCAAAAGTGTAATATTCAAATTCCAGCCTCATATCTTCGTTGGGGCTTTTTATGGGGAATGTGGTATCAAAAACTTCCTGAAGCCCCTGTACTGCCGGTTTTTCGCCTTTCTTTATTTTTTCTCTCTGTAAAAAACGTTCGTAGGAATTCAATTGAATATCAATAAGATCCGGCAGATCCATTACATCTTGAATATCTTTCCCGATGTACTGCCTTTTTTCCGCTGCTTTTATCTTAACCATCAATTTCCCCTTCCTTATTTACGTTCTTTTAAAGCTGTTTGACCGCATAAACATTGTTTATGCGGTCAGAAATAAAATTATTGAATCTCAACAGTACCGCCTGCCGCGGTGATGACTTCCTTGATTTTACCTGCTTCGTCTTTTGAAACACCTTCTTTAAGCGGCTTCGGCGCTCCTTCAACAAGGTCTTTTGCCTCTTTAAGACCGAGTCCTGTTACAACGCGGACTTCTTTAATAACGGCAATTTTTTTGGTTTCGTCAAACGCTTTAAGAATAACATTAAACTCTGTTTTCTCTTCCGCCGCGGGAGCAGCAGCTCCGGCTGCAGGGCCTACAGCCGCTACCGCGACAGGCGCGGCGGCTGAAACGCCGAATTTTTCTTCCATCATTTTAACAAGTTCTGAAACTTCCAGAACTGTCATGGATGCGATTGCTTCCAAAATTTCTTCTTTCGTGACTGCCATATTATCTTCTCCTTCAAATTATTTGTTCATCCGGCGCCTAATTCAACGAATATAGCGCATGACGTTTATATTCCGGCT
>Ga0268262_10004426_pt1 | contig 14524 bp, 10 predicted proteins | sample TergutNc150P3_FD_190354 | JGI IMG/M metagenome (GOLD analysis project Ga0268262, IMG submission 190354) | Nasutitermes corniger P3 segment gut microbial community from laboratory colony in Florida, USA - Nc150 P3 (SPAdes) (version 2) | ecosystem: Host-associated > Arthropoda: Insects >... | reverse complement strand
TGAACCGGAGGAAATGCTCGCTGATTTACCAGGAGAGTATAAAACAAAATGGAATAAACTACTGGAAAAACATAATATTGACGGAAGGGTTGATGATCCTGTTTCGGAAAAGTTTAAGAATGATTTTTTTAAATTTCCCATTAATAATTTCAATTGTTGGTTTGATTATCAGGTGAAAAGAAACACAAATTTTGATGAAAATTGGAGCCAAGATATAACATATAACACTGTTAATTGGAAATTAGTTATAGGTAATAACACAATTCAAAAAAAGATAAGTGAAAATTCCAGTAGATATGGAGGTAATCCTTTCTTAAATATAAACGGAAAAAAAATACTTGGATATTATAAAAGTCCGTATGAAAACAGAATAGTTGTTGTAACAACTAACTATTCTTGGGTTAGTTACTCAGGAGGCTATTATTCTGTCGGATTAGATTTGTTTGGGTGTAATATGAATGTTGGATTAAGTCGATAAAAGCAATCCCCACTTCGCTTAACATACGGTAAACGCTTCGCCCCTTCGGGGCTCGGGCTACGCAAAAATGCAGTCGGGCTTACGCCCCCTTTGTGCGTTTTGTTACGCCACATTTTTTTGTTAAGTTTATCAAGTATATAAAATACCCACTGCCTCACTGTAAAAATATTCCCTAATTAATGAACCAAGAAAGATTTGAATTTACCACTGATAAACGAGTGAGACAGAAATATAAGATTTAGGCGGTTTTTGTCCGCCATCTTATCGTTAAATTCAAGCTAATCTTTCGGACGAAAACCCCTGATCCTTATAGCTGTCTACTACATATATATAGTGTCTGTCCACAAAGTCGGTTACTTTGTGGACAGACCTTGCATTTTCGCAGCCTTTAGGCTGCGAAAATGCAATTTTTAAGGTAGTCTGTCTATAATGTGTCCACATTATAGACAGACTCTATATAGTAAATCTCTCCGCTTTCTAGGTTCGCTCCCTGTTCGTGAACGAACCGAAGGTTCGAGTTCGTGTTAAATTTCTTCTCTCTTGGTTCGAGAGGTTTGTGGTAAAAATTCTTTTTAATTAGACGCCTCCGACAGTGCGAGTTCTCTCGAAGTTTTTATCGTCCGTTTACATCAGTGTATTTTAAACGCGGCTGTACGCATTTGTAGGCAGGGCGAATAATCCTGCCGCCTGCGATAATTTCTTCCAAGCGGTGAGCGCACCAGCCGGCTATTCTGCTTATTGCGAAAATAGGAGTGTTTAAGTCCTGAGGAATGCCGAGCATTTTGTAAACAAAGCCTGAATAAAAATCTACGTTGGTACAAATGTCCTTGTCCGAGCCTTTGACTTTTTTAAAAACAATCGGAGTAAGCCTTTCTATCAGACAATGAAGATTAAATTCTTTTATCATTCCCTTTTCTTCCGCCAGAGCTTTTGCTTTATCGCGTAACAGAATCGCGCGCGGGTCTGTTATTGTGTAGACCGCGTGACCCTGACCGTATATCAGTTTTGATCCGTCATAAGCCTGTCCTTTAAGAATTTTTTCAAGGTAGGCGGAAACTTCTTCTTCGCTTTCCCAATTTTTGACATTCTTCATTATGTCGTCCATCATGCCGATTACTTTCGCGTTTGCTCCGCCGTGTTTATACCCTTTTAACGAACCGACGCCGGCGGCAATCGAGGAATAGGTGTCCGTCTCGGAAGACGAAACAACATGAACCGTAAAAGTAGAGTTGTTTCCTCCGCCGTGTTCAGCGTGAAGAACAAGGGCAAGGTCCAACAACTGCGCTTCGTACTGAGTGTATTTTTTATCCTGCCTTATAAGCGAAAGAACCGTTTCCGCGCTTGATATTGACGGATCAGAGGGGTGAATAATTAAACTGTCATGTTCAAAGTGATGTTTTTTTGACATATAAGAATATGCGGCGATTGCCGGAAGACGCGCGATTAGTTCGATGCACTGGCGCAGGACGTTTTCCGGCGTTTGATTTTCCGGGTTTTCATCGTAAGCGTAAAGGGCAAGTATCGAAGAGGCCAGCTTGTTCATTATGTCGCGTGACGGGACTTTCATGATTACGTCTTCAACAAAGTTTTTGGGTAACGTTCTGTTTGCACCTATCAGTTTGTTAAAGTTTTCAAGCTGTTTTTGGTTCGGCAGTTTGCCGAAGAGAAGAAGATATATTGTTTCTTCAAAACAGAAACGGTTGTTTTTCGACGCTTCATTTGTTATGTCCTCAACGTCAATTCCCCTGTAGTAGAGTTTGCCGGGAATGGCGACTTTTTCGCCTTCGTCTACGATGTAACCGTGAACGTCCCCGACTCTTGTAAGACCGACAAGTACGCCGGTTCCGTCGTCGTTACGCAAACCGCGTTTTACGCTGAATTTACTGTACAGATCAGCGCCGATATAATCACTGCCGGATATTTCGGCTAGATGTTCCTTTAAATCGATCATAATTTACTCCTTTATTATGAAAACTGCTAAAATCCCGATTGGTTTTTTAGCAGTTATTAAAGTTGTTCGGAAACTTCAGTCTCTGAATAACTTCCTTTTAAAATCGCAGTTTTGTAGGGCTTTAGCCCGAAAAACTGAAAGACTTGCGAGGGAACCAATAGGGTTCCCTCGCAAGTCTATTCTATAACGCCGCAAGAGAATTTATCAGAGTTGTCATTTCCCTCTTTTTTCTATAGTTCCGTTTGTACGGCCAATAAACACTAAGGGCGTCTTTCTTGTGAAAAAACCGTTTTCCACAACGCCGGGAATGTTGTTTATTTCCGCTTCCATAAATGACGGGTCTATCGGAGAATTAAAGCGGATATCCAGAATTATATTTCCGTGTTCCGTGATAATAGGTCCGGCTTTCCTCACCGCTTCCCTAATCATTACATTTGCGCCTAATTTTTCAAGGCTCTTCGCGGCCTGCGATCTTGCTTCGGGAACAACTTCCACGGGAACGGGAAAACCGATCCCCAATTGTTCTGTCAGTTTAGATTCGTCCACGGTTATTACAAATTCCGCGGAAGCATAAGCGGCTAATTTCTCGATTAAATGCGCGCATCCGCCTCCTTTAATAAGACGGTTTTGCGGGTCTACTTCGTCGGCTCCGTCAATCGTTAAATCCAATCCTGACGAGAATTCGCGCGAATTTAACGTGAAAAAAGGAATCCGCAGTTTTTCACATTCAATTTCCGTTTGAAAACTTGTAGCGAAAGCGCAAATGTCCCGTAACGCTCCCTGCGATAAAAGTTCCCCTACTCTGCGAACCGCGTGAACGGCTGTGGAACCAGTCCCTAAACCGAGTTTCATGCCGCTTTTCACCGTTTGATCTACAGCGGCTTTTGCCGCCGTTTCTTTCATCAGCCCGATGCTATCTTGTCCCATTTGTTTCCTCCTAATGAGTCTATGTGTATTAAATGTTTTTTGGGTATTTCTCTCCCAAAAAAATTTGCATATTGAAGGCAGGCTTGACGTATTACCATGTCGTAACCGTTAAGCGTCCTGCATCCTGCCGCCGCCGCCCTTTTTAAAAACGGAGTCTGCGGAGGAGTGTAAATCAAATCCATTACCGCCTCTTTTCCGGTAAAATTGTAAAGCTCGATAGGGTCTGATTCATCATACCCTTCCATGCCGGCGGATGTGGTTTGAATTATTACGTCATTATATTTTGCCATAAGTTCTACGCCATGATTATCCAGCCCTCCCCACAAAAAATTATACCGTGATGCGATATCTTTTGCTTTATGGACAGTACGGTTTAAAATAAGGGCTTTCCCCTCCATGTTGGACACTTCCGCCGCTACGGCGCGTGATACGCCCCCCGCTCCCAAGATTGTAACTTTTTGCCGTTTTAAATTTTTCTTGCCTAAAAAATTTAAAAGCGACGTAGAAAAACCGGAGTAATCGGTATTTTCACCTACCCATTCGTTATCTTTGCGGTATACGGTATTGCACGCCCCGATTGAGTTGACAATTTCCGATTTTTTTTCGAGATACTGAAGAACGGCTTCTTTGTAAGGAACGGTGATTGAAAGCCCCTGCACGTCCATTCCCTCGGCGAGTTTCAAAAAATCGCCAATATCCGTTACCGGAAAAGGGACGTATACGGAATCCGCGTTTTCAAGGTTTAAAATAGTGTTAAAAAACCAAGGGCTTACGCTGGATTTTAACGGGTTGCCCACGATTCCGTATATTTTTGTTTTTTTTGTTATTTTTCGGAAACGGTATAATTCTGAAAGCTCTTTAACGTCCATCTGCCCGGGAGCCCCGGGAATGACGCTTTCAGATAACGCGCTTGAGTAAGTTAAAAAAGAGCCGAACCTTTCGGCGAGAATCCTTGAGTAAATTCCGTAATGCCCCATGCAAATAAGAATTTTATCCTGATTAGCAAAAGAGTTGGTGGCGCGAAAAACATTTAAAACGTCCCGGGTGTCTTTTACGGAAATTGCCACTTTTACAATTTCGTCTCCTGAGCGTTTCATTGATTTCATCTTTGCGGAGACGTCAATAGTTCCGCTTAAATCGTGGCATGAACGGATAATTCTTGTTCCGAACGTACGCGCCGCTTCTTCAAGGCTTGGTATATTAAAATCTTCTTCGATGTCAATATACGCGAAGTTAAACCTGCTGTCGGCGTTTGCGTATGCAAGCCCGTTTGCGAGTAATTTTAATCTTGCGCCTTCTCCGCCGGTAAAATAACCTCCGTCAACAGTGCGCCTGACAGTCAGAATTACCGGAATCCCAGCCATCTCGGGAAAACGCCGGATGTATAAGCGTTCTTCCGAGTCCAGACAGTCAACACGTAATTCCGCTAAGTCGGAAAATTTACGGTATTTACCCAGCAATTCCAAATTTTGTTTAATAGTTTTACCTGTAAGGCATAAACAACTTTTTGCCAAAAACTCCCCCTAAAAATCAGGACGGTAAATATAAATCGCCGAAACCAATCCCGTATTATTAAAATTCACCCTTAACATTAAAGGCCAGCTTCTGCCGTTTATCGCAAGAAGCGCGTAATCTTCCTTTTCTTCGACGCTGTTTCCCATAATAAGCAAAGCAGCCGCTTTTTTATCGCCGTTTGAAATGCCGTGCGTTGACGCCAATTTTACCTGCCAAATTCGATCCCTGTAAATATAAAAGTCAGCGCCGTTATATTGAAAAACAACATCATCCTGCCATGGTTCAACGCCTCTTTCGCAAATAACCGATCTTGGCGGACCGAATTTGTTCAAAAGATCGGCCATCATCATTCCGACAAAAGAAAGCTGTTCGTCAGAATCAAGCCCGGCATAAATAGGCTGATTCTGCGCAAAAAGCGGAAATGTAAGAATAAGCAAAAAATGTAAAAATAACACTCGCTTCATAGTTTATTTTACAGGAAGACAGGCTTCCTCGACAATACGGTGAAACCTTCCCAAAACTCGGGTAATTTTGGGAAATCTTCCGGCGTTAAAACCGCAGTTTTGCAGTCTGGAGGTGTCCAAAAAGAAGAATTTCTGCCGCGAACAAGTCTATTCCTTAAATATTGTGAACATCCATATATTGCCGTTTATCTGTAATATCCCGTTTGAACTGACCCATACGTTAACGCCGGAACGTACCGGAAAAACAGCTTCGCCGTTTTCAAACGATAAAGGTTGGGCAAATGGTGATGTTCCGTACCAAAGACCGGAAGGGACAGGTATTTTTTTGGGTTCGGTTTTTTCGGGGACAAGGCGGCGTTTGTCGAAGTTTCCGCTGACGGTTTTTTCCGCCTCTGAACGCCAATTAACCAGCCAAGGGTCTTTGCGGATATCTTCACTCAAGGCGTCCGAGCTGAAAAGCTCCCTGAATCTGATCCAGTCAAAATTTGCCGGTATTTTAGAAGAATTTTGCTCATTTGCAATGGCAAAAACAAGTTCCCGGTAGAAAATGACGTCGCGTCCGCCTTCCCAGCTAAGGCGGATAGCCTCTTTTTTCACATCTAAGGGAAATAACGCTCCGGCTGGCATAAAAATCCCTGGATTTAAGTTTTTATCAGCCCAATAAGGAAAGGCAACTACCGGATTTGTCCAAGTTACCGGTATTTCTATTTCCAAAGATTCCCCGGGTTGAAGCTCCGCCGACCGGTTTTCGCCGTTTGGGGATATCCATTCTATCCGCCAGCAGGGTTCCCCAAACAGGGAAACCCATGATTCGGGCGGATTTGGCAATTCCAAAGTATATTTGGAAGGGCAGAAATCTCCGCAACAGAAAAGTTGAAGAACCAAAGCAAAAACAGTTGTCAATTTAAAATAAAAGTTTTTCATGTCTATATATGGCGCGAATATGCGCGGCGCTTGACTGAAAATACAAAAAAATGACGAATTTTACCGAAAAAGTACCGTGCGCACGCTCGCAGAAAATCCGCTTGCGAATAAATACTTTCTAATATTTGAGTTTTTACGCTAAATACACGATAATTAAGGTAATATGGCAGAAACGGGGCAATCAAACTATATTGATATGTTGCAACAGGTCCTTTTAAGCAGAAAGGACTGGCTGGAAAAGAATGAATTTACAAAACTAAAAGATGAACTCAGAGTATATCAGGTTTCATTTGCTTCTCTGTACAATATCTATTTAAAAAAGAAAGTGATAGATGAGGACCCTTATAAACAAGATACCAAAATTAATGAAATTGAGCCTCCGGACTCCGAACCTATTCCGGAAGCAAGACGGATAGAACAGCTTTCTATCAGACTGTCAAATTATGACAATCAGCTTGACTTTTTAGTCAATTTTTACCAGTTAAGCGTGGATTTTCTTAATCTTGACCGTATAAAGCGTATTGTTGGACTTATCCGGTATATAGACTGGGTTGCCTTGTCGCCGGATTCCCAGTCTCCTATGACTAAACTGGTCGCGGAAATAACCAATCAGGCTAAAGTCGGCGTTGATACGCTTACCCTCAGCATTGTCGGCGAAAGCCTTTCTAAATTATCTAAAACAACCGCATCTTCTATAAACATACTTAAAGGGTTAAATCTTTATTATAGAGAAAATTATAAGCTTAGCGTCCGTCTTGCTATTACCAAAGATATGTCCGCAGGCGAGGCTACCCTTGATAACATCAAGAGAAAGATGCATTCAGGAATGCCGGGGTCGCCTTTTTACAAAGAATTAATAGATGAAATCATTAAGGAAGATTATTCCAACAGCGGACAGGACCTTAGGGATACTGTATTAAACTCATTAAAAGTTGCCGAAACCAAACAAAAAGCGGTAAAAGCCGCTGTAAATTTTAAAGTTATTCTTCTTGATGGAATTGTCGTTATTGGCGGCGCGTCAAATTCAATTGCCGAAATTATCTCAAAATTGCAGGAAAATCAGGCGGTACTGGAAAGCCGTAAAAAATCATTTATTGAGGCAATAAAAGAACTGATAAGGCAAATTACAAACGCGGAGCCGGAAGAAGTTATCTACACTGTGGATTGTATGGACGTTACAAAAGGCGTTCCGGTTAAAGAAAAAGTAAATTTTCATCATTTTTTAGATGAATTAGAGAAAAAAACTAAAATTTTGGCAAGTTTTGTACGCGGACCGGCATATAATAAACTTACAAATATGACCGAAGATCAAATTATTGGTTATTTGGAAAGAAATATTAAAGATGTGCAAAATTATCACAGAATTTTAACCGCTTTGGATGATTTTTTTAAGGCAAATGTTCAACAGGAAGACCGAAATAAAATTAAAGGAATTAAGCCAGAATTATCCGCGCTGAAAAACACCTATATTAAAGCCAACCAACTGCGGTATGAGTTCAGCGCGCAGAAAGAAGAGGAAGAGCAAATGAAACGGCTTGGAGTCGATTCCGCGACTACCCTCCCTGAAACTTCATCTGCGCCGGCTCAAGCTTCGGCTGCGCCTGCCGCCGGAAAACCGGCTCCGTCAGCAAAACCGGCAGCGGCGAAACCTGCTCCGGCGGCGAAGCCTGCCGCCGCCCCGGCGAAACCCGCAAAATGAAATTTAAAACAAAAACATCAAAATTATGTTTTCTTTGTTATAATTAATTACCGATATTTATAGAATAAACAGGTAATAAATTGTCAACTTTTTTAAAGCCGCTTGTCGCGTTGTTAATATCAATCCTCTTGTTTGCCGGAATCATTTATCTGGCGGATGGGGATTTATTGACGTTCGTAGAAACCCGTTTTTATAACCCTTCAATTATCAATTCTTATGTCAAAGAAAACGCGATAGACGCGCAACTTGTTCAAAATCATCTTAACAGCCTTCAGCGTAATTTTAACGCTACTTTAACAGAATCCGCCGTGCGGAGCAGTTTCTTATTTAACCAAAGCCCCAATGATATTTTTGAGCGTTCAAAAATTTACGGAATACTGCTGGAGTCAGCTTCCGGCCTTCAATCCGTGCAGTTTGTGGACAGCAACGGTATAAGGCTTCATTATTCCACTTCCCCCCGCGATATAATGAGCCAGAGCCGGAATTCCACAGCTTATCGTAATTATAACGAAAACCCCATGTCCCTGCCGTTTGAAATAGTAAGCGTGCAGGACGGCGGAAACGCAAAACTTACAATGGATGAACAAAATGACAGAATTATTTTTTCATTTCCTTTTAGGGATTCAATGGACGTTTACCGTGGGACGGCTCTTTTTACAGTGTCAATTAGAACGCTTGCCGAAAAACTTATTGAAGAAGGGCGTTTAAAAGTAAGCGACAATATTTCCGTAATAAATGAGCCGTCCGGCATTCTTCTGGGAATACCCGAAACATCAAAGACCGTCATATTAAACAGAGTCGCGGAAGTTTGGAACGAAGGCGTTAAAGACTACATAACGCTTGATGCTGAAGAATCAGGAGCGGTTTTTTCCCTTATCACGGCAAAGACGGATCAGAACATACTTTTCGGCAGATTGATAAATAATTATTTATTTTCAATTTCAGAGCCGATGAAGCACATTTTAAGAATTTCTATTTTTCTGACGTTTTTCCTGACGTTTTTTTTCCTGTTAAATTTAAAGCCTAATTCCGTAACAGTTGTACGGAACCGCATAAAACGCCTGCGAGAAAGTTTTTTTAAACAATTAGACGCTAATAAGACCGTTCAAGAAAAAGCGAAATTGATACTGGAACTGGAACAACGCCGCGATGAAATTTACTTGCAGTTAAAACACAGCCTTAAATTAAGCCGCCGCATGGAAGAAAACATTAACGGCATTATTGACAGATCGTGGGATGAAATGCTGGTTTATCTTAAAATCAGCAGTGGTCATGATTTTGCCGCAGTTCATCCCGTGAAAAGCGCGGCAAAAAAAGCGGAAAAACTTAAAACGGCGGATAAGGCAGAGGTTTTAAAAGCTGAAGAAGCCGAAGCAGTAGAAGAGATTGAGCCGTTAGAAGAAGTTGAATCGCTGGAAGAAGTTGAACCATTGGAAGAAGCCGAAGCAGTGGAAGAAATCGAGCCATTAGAAGAAGTAGAATCGCTGGAAGAAGTTGAACCGCTGGAAGAAGCTGAAGCAGTGGAAGAAATTGAGCCGCTGGAAGAAGTCGAACCGCTGGAAGAAGCCGAATCGGCAGAAGAAGCAGAACTGCTGGAAGAAGCGGAGTTACTGGAAGAAGTCGAAGAGGATATTGAAGAAATCGAAGCGCTGGAAGAAGCTGAAGCGCTGGAAGAAGCTGAAGCGTTGGAAGAAGCTGAAGCGTTGGAAGAAATCGGACCGGCAGAAGAAGCAAAACCGGCTGAAAAAGTTAAAGAATCAAATATAATTGATACCGCTCTCCGCGACGCCATGGAACCTGCAAAGCCTAGTCATAAAGGGCTTTTTTGGCTTGCCAGTAAATTTTTAGAGAAATCCGCCTCTTTTGTTTCTAAAGGGCTTCTTTATTTGGCGAGTAAAAAGGCGGCGGCAAAGGATTCTTTAGGCAAAGGGCTTCTTGCTCATGCGGATAAACTTAAAAGTTCCGCACCTAAAGGCAAGGGATTCTTGGCTCATGCCAGCGAGCTTGAAAAGCCCGCTCCTGTTCACGGCAAGGGGCTTTTGGCTTATGCCAGCGAACTTGAAATTGTAAAAAATGATGTTGATGATGATGAAGAAGTCCAAGAATTAAATATCGACGTAGTATCGCCGTTCTCGTCTATGTTTTCCTCTTTATCAGAGGAAGAAAAAGAGAACCCCTAAAATATCCTGTGTTTTAAAAGTTCCCTTTATCTGATTATCTGATTAATGATCGCGGATTAGTGGCAGTCCCGTTTTTATAAACCGTAAAGTGAAGATGCGGTCCGGTACTTTGCCCTGTATTGCCTACGTCCCCGATACGCTCGCCTTGGGCGACATAAGCGCCAGTTCTTGTCCTGATTACGCTCATGTGTCCGTATAACGTGCGGTAACCTGAATGGTGGCTGATTATTACATAATTGCCGAAAACGCTGTCATACCCTACCGAGCTTATTCTGCCAGCCATAGCCGCCCTGACAGGCGTTCCGGTACTGCCTTTGATGTCAATACCGTTATGAAGATGTCTGCGGCTTCTGTTAAAGGGGTCTCTCCTCCAGCCGAAATTTGACGTGATAGCTCCATGGACAGGCCAAATGAACAAATCGCCGTTAATTTCCTGCAGTTTTGACCAATCAAGCTGCGCTCCGGGAATAAAAATTTCAGTTTCCGGCGTTATTTTGTCGGAAAAAAGCTCATTAACGGTTTTTATAGCTTCACTGTCTGCATTATATTTCTGCGCTATAATGCTTAGGCTCTCTCCGTCCTTAACAGTGTGTAAAATACCGTCCTGATTCGGGATTTTTATCGTTTTTCCAGCCTGAAGAAGGCGAGCATAGGTTATTTTATTTACAGAAACAAGCGTACCCTGATTTAAGCCAAAATTGATGGCAAGAGTGCTGATATTATCGCCTTTTTGAACCAAATGGGAATTATAAATTAGAGTATGGGATTTAGAGACAGGCTCAAGCTCCGATGTTGAATCAAGAGAAGCTTCGGTTAACAGGATGGAAGATTCTTCCTCGGAAATGAGTTCTTCGGCAAGATACCCTCCGCCAATGCCGTGTTCCTCGGCAAGAGGTTTTTGGAGGTTAATATATTGCCCCGGATTTACTAAAAAAACCAGGCATAAAGCCGCCGACAGCCAAAAGATGTGTCTTTTTGCCAAATCATTCAGATGAAACTGTATCATACTTGAATTTTAATATAATTTTAAAATTTATGCAATACTACATTCTTTTTCTTTCTTGATATTCGCGGATATGCGGAATTTGACTGAAATTATAGATATTTTTGAGAAATTTAATTAATTTTTCTATATAAACTGTGTTTTTTGTGATTTTCTATCTTTATAAATCTTTGTGAGTAATATCCTTTACTTTATGGTACAATAAATTTTATGAAACAAAATGAGTTGTTACCCCTTGCGCGGCTTGCTTCTTCATTGTCTCTCCTTGGCATTTTGCTGTGTATGCACATGAGTTTTACAATGGCTCATTTTTTGCCTTCCGATTCAAAATATGTCATGTATGCGGTTTATATCTTCTATTTTGCCGGCATTGCCGCAGGCGCGGTTCTTTGTCCCTTATTTCTGCCAGTACCAGCCGGAAAAAACAAACCACTGGTAATGAGTATAGGTTTTATCGCCTTTCTTATTGTCCTTGAATTTATCCTGCGTTCTATTGGTTTTCGTGTATGGCTTGATTCTCCGGCGGTCAGGGGTCTCATGGCTATTCCTGAGGGAATATTGACCGCCGCGTGCTACGGGCTGTTTTATCTGACATGGCTGAAAAAACCGGCGGCAGGCGGACGGACAAACCGGACAGGCAAATTTTGTTCGCTGGTTTTAGGCGCGGCTCTGCTCGGTTCCGTTCTCGCCTGCTATTACTCCATGCCGCTGTTGGAAAAGGGCGTCGCGGCTTTAGAGCCGCTAAAGGGCGCGGAGGCGGTATTTAAATTTATCAAATGGTGCATGGTGGTTTTGACCGGCGTATTCTCAGCGGCAAGCGTCCTTCTGTTTCAAAATTCGATGCGCGACTGCGCCGCAGATGAGTCAGCTAACGACGGAAAAGACGCGCCTGCCGCGCCAGCCGTTAAAACTGATTGGCAGGTTATTCTGCGGCTGATTGGGCTTGCGTCGATGTTTACAATATTAAACGGAGTTATGGATATGCGGACGCTTCCGCTTTATTCCGATAAGGCGGTATTCCATCCTAATTATTTGATAGTTGCGGCGGCAGTTCCGGTTTTAGGATTTTTAGCCGGCTTTTCAATAAACCGCTTTATCCGCCGTTTCCTGCTTCCGGTAATCATTTTGTTTATACTGTTCTCCTGCCTGCCGTTGTTTGAGGATTATCCCCGGATCAATAAAATTATGATCACCCTGATTTCCATTGTCCATTATACGGCATGGGTGGTTTTTACAACCGCCATTGTGGAGTTGTATGCCGGCGGATTTTGGTTTTACGGGGCTTCGATAGTCATTTTTTTCAGCGTTGCTTTTGCTTTCCTTTCTCCGGTGATCAGCCCGTTTGTGTCTCACAGCAGGGAATATCAGGTACTGTTCACGATAATCGCCGTTGTGCTTTCTTTGCTTATGGCTTTAAGGTGGCTGTTATTCCCAAAACTGCCGCGATTTACGCCTGCGGCTAAGGGGCAAAAAATATTTCATTCGCCGGCGTTTGAAACTTCCAACCTTGAGAATATATTTTTGGAACGCGGACTTTCCCAACGTGAAATTGAAGTTGCCAATTTGCTGGTAAAAGAAGGGTTTGGAAAAAAAGAAATTGGAGATCGTCTTTGTATCGCTCCCGGCACTGCCAAGATTCACATCAGCAATATTTATCAAAAATTCGAAGTTAGAACCAGAGCCGAATTAATGGCGTTGTTTGTTAAGGGCGAAAAAATATGAGGAATTTTAATGTTAGTTCATCAGTTATAAATTCTCCTCTCTTAATCTTACCATAAGATTTCACGCAAAGGACACAAAGGAAGAGAAGAGCACAAAGAGGAAAAAGGGGTTTATGTCCGTTATCTTGTCGTGAAGTTCTACGCTAAGCTCTTGAACAATACTCCCTAATCTTCTTCTTCGTGTCCTTATCTTCCTACGTGTCCTTTGTGAGACCTCTTCTGTAGAATAATAGCGTATAATATTATATAATGTTCATATAAAAATTAGGAGCGTACCCCATGAATAAAGAAACCAAAATAAAAGAATTAATTTCCCAAATGACATTGGAAGAAAAAGTTTCCCAACTGCTTTACAAAAGCCCCGCTATCGAACGACTTGGGATACCCGAATATAACTGGTGGAACGAATGTCTGCACGGAGTCGCTAGGGCGGGTATCGCCACTGTTTTTCCGCAGGCTATCGCTATGGCGGCGACTTTTGACGACGATCTTGTCGAGCAGATAGCGACCGCTATTTCCGATGAAGCGAGAGCGAAAAATAACGAGGCGGTTAAGCAGGGCAACCGAGGTCAGTACTGGGGACTTACTTTCTGGACGCCGAATATCAACATCTTCCGTGATCCTCGCTGGGGACGGGGGCAGGAAACTTACGGCGAAGACCCCTGCCTTACAAGCAGAATAGGTCTTGCGATGGTACGGGGCTTGCAGGGCAAGGATACCGAGAACTTAAAACTTGCCGCCTGCGCTAAACATTTCGCCGTTCATTCCGGTCCCGAAAAAGAACGCCATACTTTTAACGCCATTGTAAGCAAAAAAGATTTATGGGAAACTTATCTGCCCGCTTTCAAAGCTCTTGTAGACGGCGGCGTTGAATCCGTTATGGGAGCGTACAACCGCACCTTAAACGAAGCGTGTTGCGCGAGTAATTTTCTGCTTAAAGATATTCTTCGAGGGCGATGGAAATTTAAAGGTCATGTTGTTTCAGACTGCTGGGCTATCCGCGATTTTCATGAATACCACAAAATAACAAACGCGCCAGAAGAATCGGCGGCTCTTGCGCTTAACGCCGGATGTGATTTAAACTGCGGCTGTACTTACCCCATGCTGACTGTCGCCCACAAAAAAGGACTTGTTACCGAAGAAGCGATTAATACGGCTCTTGAGCGGTTACTGCGAACCCGTTTCAAGTTGGGAATGTTTGATCCGCCGGGCTCGGGTAAATACGGAAAACTCGGACGTAAAGTAATCAATTGCGAAAAACATAAAAAACTTGCCCTTAAAGCGGCGGAGAAGTCAATTGTTCTTCTAAAGAACGACAACAATCTTTTACCGCTCGACTCAAACCCGAAAAATATCACGGTTGTCGGTCCCGCTTCGGCTAACGCTCACGCTCTTTTCGGCAACTATTACGGAGTCAGCCCGCGCTTTATTACAATACTTGAAGGGTTAGGTGACAAAGTAAAAGATAAATTCGGTATCAATTTGGAATACCGTCAGGGCTGTCTGATGTACAGCGAAAACAGCAAAACGCTAGCCGCTTACGGAGAAGCAAACGCTACCGATTTTATTATCGCCGTAATGGGACTGGACGGCGCTATCGAAGGAGAGGAGGGCGACGCAATCGCTTCGGACTCCAACGGCGACCGTGACACGATAGAGCTT
>Ga0268262_10004425_pt1 | contig 14525 bp, 16 predicted proteins | sample TergutNc150P3_FD_190354 | JGI IMG/M metagenome (GOLD analysis project Ga0268262, IMG submission 190354) | Nasutitermes corniger P3 segment gut microbial community from laboratory colony in Florida, USA - Nc150 P3 (SPAdes) (version 2) | ecosystem: Host-associated > Arthropoda: Insects >... | reverse complement strand
TGGGATAAGGCGCGTAGTCTCGTCCATTTCCTGATCGATTACGCCCTTGCAAAAAACAGGAGCCAAATCCGCGGCGGTTACCGGCTTGAGGGTTCCCGGATGAAGCATTGGTTCGGGTTTGGATTTCATGTCTGCCCGAAGGTTGTACCAGAACTTAGGCATTTCATCTTCGGAAAGATAGATTCTTGTCGGGATTTTCTTTTTCATGATTCGCTCCTTATGATAGAAAAGTAAGTGCCGGCGATGAGACTCGAACTCATACCCCATTGCTAGGAGGGGATTTTAAGTCCCCAGTGTCTGCCATTCCACCACGCCGGCTAATGCTTTTTTACAGTACTATTTTTTGCAACTATTTGCAAGTTGTTTATAAGTCCGCTGCTAATTTGTAGATCGACTCGGCGTCTTTTTCTTCCAGTTTGCGGTAGCTGCCGATTGCGCCGAAGTGAACGGCGCGTTTTGCCATTTCGGGGATTTTTGACGCGTCGATGTTTGCGTCGGCAAAACGGATAGGCATTCCTATCGATTTAAAAAAATTCTCCATGCGGAAAACGCCTTCCAACGCGGCTTGTTCGTAGCTGTAAAATGCGCCGTCTACGCCCCATATCTTTGCGGCAAAACGCGCAAGGCGGGGAGTGTCTTCTTTTATGTTGTACTTAATCCATGCGGGGAAAATAATCGCAAGACCCGCGCCGTGGGCAAGCTCAAAAAGCGCGGACAATTCATGATCAAGGGCGTGGCTTGCCCAGTCTCCAATGCGTCCTGTATCTAAAATTCCGTTGTGGGCAAGCGTTCCAGCCCACATGATTTCCGCCCTTGCGTCGTAGTCTTTTTCGCCGCCCGAAAATATTCTTCTGGCGTTGCGGATTATCGTTCTTAACGCGCCTTCACATAGCTCGTCCGTAAGCTCCACATGCTGTACTTTTGTAAAATATCTTTCCATTATATGAGCCATCATGTCCGTTATCCCGCAGGCGGTTTGATACGGCGGCAGGGTATATGTCAATTCAGGATTCATGATTGAAAAGGCGGGGCGGATACATTGGAAATTTATGCCCCTCTTCCAAGGACCTTCCTCGTTTGTAATTACGCAGCTTATGCTGGACTCGCTGCCCGCCGCAGGAATTGTTACTATTGTACCGATGGGCAGGGCTTTGTCCGTCGTTCTTTTCCTCTCAAAAAAATCCCACAGATCGCCGTCGTTTACCGCCCCTACGGCAATGGCTTTCGCGGAATCAATTGCGGAACCGCCGCCGACGGCTAAAATAAATTCCAATTTTTCTTTTTTTACTATATTAACGCCTTCTTTCACCAGAGAAAGACGGGGGTTCGGCAGTACGCCAGTTAGCTCCACCCACTCGATACCTGCACTTTTTAAACTTGCTTTTACTTTGTCTATCAGCCCGGATTTTACCGTCGATTTTCCCGAATGGTGCAGTAAGACCCGTTTCGCGTACTTTGCAGTTTCGCTCCCGACCTGATTTTCAGTATCTTTTCCAAAAATTATTTTAGTTTTATTACAGTACTCAAAATTTTGCATTTTTCTCTCCTTATTACTCGGCTTTTTCTTTTCTTTTATTTTAAGTCTATACATAATTAACAGTCAATGGTAAAATATTAGTATTAAATAACAGATGTGAGGGTTTAATGAGTTTAAAGCATAAGGAAGAACGCAGTTTAACCTTTAAACGCGGGATTCATCCAAATGAGCAAAAACAATATACCGAGAACGTACCCATTAATTATTTTCTTCCCGCTGTAGGAAGTGAGATTATTTTTCCGCTGGTTATGCATTTGGGCGCTCCCTGCAAACCCCTTGTGGAAAAAGGGCAAAAAGTTCTGCTGGGTGAAAAAATCGCCGACAGCGACGCTTTTGTCTGCGCGCCGATTCATTCAAGCGTATCGGGAGTTGTAAAAGATATTCGTCCTCATTTAACCGTAGTCGGCACTATCGTCAATTCAATCATTGTGGAAAATGACGGAGAATTAAAAGAACATGAAAGCATTAAACCGCGCGACAGTTATGACGATCTTTCAGGCGCGGAAATTGTAAAAATTATACGCGAAGCCGGAATAGTGGGGCTTGGCGGCGCGGGATTTCCAACCCATGTAAAACTTTCCCCTCCGCCTGATAAAAAAATAGACACTGTTCTTGTAAACGGCTGTGAATGCGAGCCGTACCTTACAACCGACAACAGGGTTATGATAGAAGAATCTTCCCGTATTATAACGGGCTTAAAAATAATTTTAAAAGTAATTCAGGGCGCAAAAGGAATTATCGTCGTAGAAGATAACAAACCGGAAGCTATTGAATCGCTTAGAAAAGCCTGCGAAGGTCTTTCTGATATCAAGGTTGCAGTGGTAAAGACAAAGTATCCGCAGGGGTGCGAAAAACAACTTGTTACGGCGATTACAGGCAGGGAAGTGCCGTCCGGCGGTATCCCAATCGACGTTGGCTGTGTCGTAAATAATGTTGATACCGTTATCGCCATACACCGCGCTGTTTTACGCGGACGACCTCTTATGCGAAAAATTGTCACCCTTACGGGCGGAGCGATAAAAAATCCCGGAAATTATAAAGTGCGTATCGGGACAAAGTTAAACGATCTTGTCGAGCTTGCCGGAGGTTTTAAATCCAATCCCGAAAAAATCGTAGTAGGCGGACCGATGATGGGCGTCGCTATTTTTGATACCGACGTTCCCATTGTTAAAACCACATCGGGGGTTTTGTTCCTTACTGAGGAAGAGGCGCATATCCCGCCGGAAAGAAATTGTATACGCTGCGGAAGCTGTGTCGAGCATTGTCCTACGGGGCTGATTCCGACAGAGTTGAACGCTGATATTTTAAAAGAAGACGGCGAGGCGTTTGTCCAGCACAACGGACTCGATTGTATTGAATGCGGCAGCTGCTCTTACATCTGTCCGGCTAAACGGCGTTTGGCTCAGGCGATCAGAACAATCAGAAGGGTAGAACTTGCCAAACAAAAAAATAAAAGTAAATAAGGGAGACAGTTGTGAAAATAGAAATAAACCAGATAATGACCGTTTCCGCTCCTCCTCATATTTACGGCACTGATACAATCGAATCGCGAATGCGCGATGTGGTAATCGCTTTGGTTCCCGCTATATTAATGTCGATGTACCATTACGGCAAAGAGGCATTTTACGTAACGGTAATCGCCGTTTTATCAGCTCTCCTTGCCGAATACCTGTACCAGAGGATCATGGGGAAGACCGTTACGATAAACGATTTCAGCGCGGCGATTACGGGCATACTTCTTTCTTTTAATCTTCCTCCGCATGTTCCGCTGTGGCTTCCGGCTGTGGGAAGTTTTTTCGCGATTATCGTTGTTAAACAATTATTCGGCGGACTTGGCTCAAACTTTGTAAACCCCGCTCTTGCCGCCAGAGCGTTCCTTCTTGTTTCCTTTCCCGTGCTAATGACAAAATGGACATTCGCGCCGGACGCCGTAACAAGCGCCACCTATCTTGCAATCTTAAAACGAGATCCGACTTTTGTTCCGCAGTTTTCAGATTACATGGCTCTTCTTTTCGGGAAAGTAGGCGGCTGTATCGGCGAGACAAGCGCGGTAGCCCTATTAATCGGCGGAGTGTATCTGCTTGTAAAAAGAATTATTAACTGGAGAATACCTGTTTTTTACATAGGGACATTTGCGTTATTCGCTTTTGTTTTCGGAAGAACGGGTTTTTTCAACATGAACGCGCTGTTTGAAGTATTAAACGGCGGTTTAATAATGGGCGCTTTCTTTATGGCGACGGATTACGCAACGTCTCCTATTACGATGAAAGGTAAAATTGTTATGGGAATCGGTTGCGGAATTTTAACATACCTTATACGCTTCCACGGCGGTTATCCCGAAGGCGTAAGTTACTCAATAATTATTATGAATCTTTTTGTGCCGCTTATCGATAAATACATAAAACCGCGCGTATACGGCAAAGGAAAGAAAAAATGAGTTATATAATTAAACCGGCGGCTTCGCTTTTTATCGCCGCGGCGATAACTGTCGCGGCTTTAAGTTTTGTGTATAACAAAACCTATGAAGCTATCGAAAAACAAAAAAACAAAGTACAAGAAGAAGCGATGAAAGAGCTTTTGCCTAAAGCCGACGGTTTCAAAGAAATACAGGCGGAATTCTCAGGAAGCATTAGAGGCGTATACGAAGGCTATCAGGATAACGGCGTCATGACAGGCTATATTTTTAAACTTTCCCCGTCAGGGTACAGCGGCGAGATTGATTTTCTTGCCGGCGTTTCCATTTTGGATGACAGAAAAATTACAGGTATACGCATATTGCGCCACAGCGAGACGCCGGGTCTTGGGGCGCTTGCCGTTAAAAAAGATTTTTACGGTCAATTCAGCGGACGCGCTCTTTCGCCGCTTAGAGTTTCAAAATCTTCTCCCGGCAGGGATGAGATTCAGGCGATAACAAGCGCGACAATTACTTCAAGGGCGATTACAAACGCCGTCAACGAAGCGGTAGAGTGGTGCTTGGCGGCTGAAATAAAGCCTGAGCCTGAAAAAGAAGAAAATGCCGATTTACTTTTTGAAGAGGTGGAGTTATGAGATATTACATTCAACTTTTTAAAGACGGTATTTACAATAAAAACCCCGTGCTTGTGCAAGTTTTGGCGTTATGCCCTCTGCTTGCCGTTACAACTTCCGCGACTAACGCTATTACCATGGGGCTTTCAACTACAGCGGTAATGATCTGCGCCAGTTCCGCTATTTCTCTTATAAGAAAACTTATGCCGAGTGAGATTCGCATTGCGATTTCGGTTGTAGTAGTTGCCGGTTTTGTTACTATTCTTCAATTGTTATTGGAAGCGTATGCGCCGCAAAATGTAAGCGAAGCGCTTGGTATTTACATTCCCCTTATTACCGTAAACTGCATAGTTTTCGCCCGCGTTGAGGCGTTTGCGTCAAAAAATAAACTTTTCCCCTCGATGGTTGACGCCCTCGGCATGGGGTTGGGTTTTACTTTGGGACTTTTTATCGTCGGTGTTATACGCGAATTTTTCGGCAGCGGTTCAATCTTCGGGTTTGAGCTTATACATGATCCCACGGCGCATGTGCTTATCATGGTTATGCCTCCGGGAGCGTTCTTTACGCTTGGTGTTGTAATCATGGTACGCAATTACATGCAGTTTAAGTCGCTTCACTTAAAAAAAGGCGGTAAAAAATGACAATGTTTTTTGTATTAGTCGGCGCGATTTTAATTAACAATTATGTTCTTGTTCAATTTTTGGGTATGTGCCCCTTCTTCGGCGTTTCCAAAAAAACCGAAACCGCTATCGGTATGGGATTATCCGTTATATTTGTAATGACGATATCGTCCGCCATTACTTATACTTTTTATAAATTTGTTCTGGTTCCGTACAATATTACATATCTTCTTACAGTTGCTTTTATTTTGATAATCGCCTCCATTGTGCAATTTGTCGAAGTGTTTATGAAAAAAATGTTTAAGACTCTTTATACAATGTTGGGCGTGTATCTTCCGTTGATTACGACAAACTGCGCTATATTCGGCGTAACGCTTATCAATATAAAAAACGAATTTACGTTTGTAGGATCTATCGTAAACAGCATTGGAGCGGGTTTAGGTTTCACTCTTGCCATAGTAGTGCTTGCCAGTATCCGCGAAAAGTACGAAGCCGATCCCGATATTCCCGAAATATTCAGAGGGTTTCCGCTGGCGTTATTTTCCGCCGGGCTTATGAGCATTGCCTTCATGGGCTTTATAGGTTTGATATAAGGAGAGGCAGATGTTAATTAGTCTTATAATTCCTATTATCGGCGTCGGCGGTTTAGCGCTTCTCTTTGGAATAATTCTGGGCTTCTCCGCGAAAAAATTCGCCGTTGAATCCGATCCGAAAGTGGATCGAATAATAAAAATACTGCCCGGCGCTAACTGCGGCGGCTGCGGCTTCCCCGGCTGCAGTATATTCGCGGAACGCGTTGTTACAGGCGAAGCCAGTTACAGCGGATGCTCGCCGGGAGGTCAGTCCGCCGCCACAAGAATCGCGAATGAATTGGGAATTAATGCGGCTGCGGTTAACCGCAAAGCGGCGTTTATTAAATGCGATGGATCAGATAATAATACCAGAAGAAATTATAAATACGACGGTCCTAAAAGCTGTGTGTCGGCGTCTCAGCTTGCCACAGGCGGGAATAAAACCTGCGCTTACAGTTGTATAGGACTTGAAAGCTGTAAGAACGCCTGCCAATTCGGCGCGATAAAAATGGTGGACAGCATAGCCGTAGTTATCAGGGAAAAATGCACAGCGTGCGGAAAATGCGTTAAGGTATGCCCGAAAAATCTTATCGAAATAGTTCCGGACAGGAGCGCGGTGCGCGTCGTGTGCAACTCAAGAGATAAAGCAAAGGCGGTTAGAGACAGCTGCCGCGCGGGATGTATCGGCTGTACGCTTTGTCAAAAAAATTGCAAAGTGGGAGCAATTACCGTTGTAGATAACATCGCGCATATTGATTATGAAAAATGCACGCAATGTATGGAGTGCGTTAATAAATGTCCGTCTAAGGCGATTAAGGTAATCAGGTAGAAACTTCGTCTTCTTTTTTAATCGTCGCCGCGTAAATGCTGTTTATTAAACCGAGGAATGCGGAGAGCGAAAAGAGAACTTCGATACCCGTAACCTTCCAAATCCAGCCGCCCATGAGCGCGATAAAAATACTGATAATATGATTTACCGAAATACCCGTTGAAAGGGTAGCGGTGATTTCTTCCTGATTGGACGCAATACGCTGAACATAGATGTTACTCGCCATGCTGGCTATGGAAATAATCGAGTCCATTACAAAATTAACGCAAACTACCATAAAAGCGACATTATGCGAAAACAGTCTGTGCGCGAACCCGTAAAGAAGGCAGACAATTATTAAGATGAGGGTATCGGCGACCATAACGACTTTGTATCCTAGTTTATCGATTATTCTTCCGATAAGCTGGCTAAAGCACATTCCAAAGACGGCGCAAATTGCGTAGAGTATCGACATAATTGAAGGATCCGCTCCGTATTGCAGAATTAACACATACGGCGCGAAGGTAAGGAAAATCTGTTTACGCGCCCCATAAAAAATTTCCAGCATATAATACTTGTAAAACTTTTTCGCGAAATAAAACCTGCGCCTTTGCGCTTTTAGCGTAGTCTCCCGCAAGGCGGACGCGACAAGAGCCGCAGTCGTCATTAACGCGGCAGCCGCGCAAAAAACAATTCGGTATCCGAAAATATCTTTTCTGTTAAATCCCATTTTGCCCAGAATGAAAAAAAGCACCGTTACAAAAATAAAACCAGCTATGTTGCCGAACTGGCTTATCGAATTTGACAATCCCAAAGACGCGCCCGCCTTTTCTTTTTTCGCAATGTCCATTGATATTGTCGCCCGCACGGGCATTATCGTATGTTCTCCCGTACTGAAAAGCACCATAAAAATTACGACAAAGATTTTTGTCATAAAAAAAGGACTCGCGCTTGACAGGAAAAGCCCCACGCACCCGCCCGCCGCGATTGCGATGCCTATCTTAAAAACCTTGCTGTCCGCGAATTTGTACATCAGCGCCAGAATGAATATCAGCAATAGACCGGGAGTTTCCCTAAAAAACTCGATTATACCCCGTTCGAACGGGGTAACATGGATTATTTCCGCGAGGTAATTATCCTGAATCCCCCGGTAAAGCCCGTAGGACACCCCAAAAAGAATAAGTACGCTTAAAAACCGCCCCACTTTAGCCTCGGGACGGTAAGTATTGTCGATAAAACGCGGTCGAAATCTCTTTTTTAATGTATCAGACATATTTTCCTTTTTACAATTTTTATTATCTTTTTTATAATATATGCGATATAATATATAGTATAATATTACATATATTTGGTTTTTTAAACCCTCTTTTTGGCGGGTTTTTGGCAAATTTAGTCTTTTTATAGGAGTTATAAACGATGAAACAGGCGAATAAATTAAAACTCTTTATTCTAATAGCGTGCGCAACATTCGCCCTGCTGTTTGCCTGTGAAAACCCCTGGATGGCGGCAGTCCTTCAGGAAAAAACCATATATTTTGACAGCAACGGCGGCAGTCTTGTTCCAAGCCAAAAATTGTTTGTGGGCGAGCGCGCAGTAAGACCCGCTAACCCGGTTTTGCAAGGTTGGGTTTTTGGAGGCTGGTATATAGACAACTGGACATTTGAAGAGCCGTATGATTTTAATTTTATTCCGACCTATAGCATGACATTGTATGCCAAGTGGATAGAGAGCGAAAGTAATATTGTTGATATTTATATAAGCGCGCCGGTAGCAAACGAGATTCCAAATACAAGTGCTAAAATAAGCAGCACAAGATACACTTGCAGCCAGGTAACATGGTGGATTAAGAGGGAAATTCTTAGCGGTAATTTTAAAGGCGGTACGCAGTACACCGCCACAGTTACGCTCACGGCAAACGGAAGTTATACTTTCACGACCGAGATCATCGCAAGAGTCAACGGAAATATCGCTGAAATTATCGAACAAAGCGCAATTAGTATTACTCTGTCATATGAGTTTCCGGAAACAGAAGCATTATTTAACGATACTGAAGACTTAAGAACGTATCTTGAAAGGCAGGATAGCAATACTGCCGACAACCCTTGTACTGTTAAGTTGAATGTTAGCGATACCGAGTTTCCTTATTGTACACTTGATAGTAGTATTACAGAGATAATCAAAGAAGCGAAAAAATTTGTTAATCTTGAACTCACCGGCAATACGCTTACTACGATTGGGGGTTCAGCTTTTTATGGGTGCGAATATCTTACCGGTATAACTATACCGAACAGTGTTACCTCTATTGAGCAGTTTGCTTTCTATCAATGTAGCGCCCTTACCAACGTAACCATCCCCAACGGCGTTACTACCATTAAGGACTACACTTTTTCCTATTGCGCCAGTCTTACTAGCATAATTATACCGAACAGCGTTATCCAAATTGGGGAGAAGGAACAAGCTTTTGAACATTGCACCAGCCTTACCAGTGTAACGTTTGAAAGAGCGGATACCGATATTAGCTATGCTTTTTTTCCTGGTAACTTGTACGATGTGTACGGAGCAAATCCTGGAGGAGGAGCGGGAACATATACCAGATCAACCACCGGTACAGACCCAAACACATGGACAAAACAGCCATAGAGAACGAGCGGAGAATATTGTTTTATAACCACGAACCACACGAACACTCACGAATTTTTTGCACATATCTTGTCGTTGTTCGCGTTGGTTCGTGTGGTTCGTGGTAAAATTCCTCCTATCATCCTACTATATGGGTTGAAAGCATCATTTTGCTTGACTGAAAATAAATTTATTTTTGAGAAATTTATCGTCTGATATTTTACAGTCAATGATGTTTGTGGTATAATAAATATATGGGTATTGTTCATACAGAAATAACTTTAAAAAACGCGGGAGATGTGCTTAATGTCAGGCACGGGATTGTAAAATATCCTGAAATCCGTCAAACAACAATACAAGTTGTGGTTGATACAGGCGCGATGACTCTGGTTATTAATGAACAACTGCGCCAACAGTTGGGGCTTGATGTGGTAGGAATAAAACAAGCGACGTTGGCGGACGACACAAAAAAAACAGTGCAAATAGCCGAACCTGTAGAAGTCCATTGGAAAAATCGATCAATGATATGTCAGCCTTGGGTAGTAAATTCAGGAAGAATACTTTTAGGCGCAATACCGCTTGAAGATATGGATTTAATAGTTGACCCCGCCAAACAAGAATTAATCGGCGCTCACGGCGATGAAGAAGTCGGTCTTTTGCTGTAATTGGAAATTAGATATTGCGTTTTTTTGTACTTTTTACTCGCAAATAATCATATTCTTCCTGCTCTTAACCCTTGCCGCCTCAGGCTCCGTGTCAAAATCAACGTATGCCAGTCTTGCCTGCGGATCAAGTTTCGCGAGCGCGTCAGCCGCGGCGTTGACTCCAATCAGGTACTGATCAACGGGACGGAAGGCGCGGCAGGGGGGACATTGACACCAGACGTTTTCACAGCCCTCGTCTGGCAGAAGATGAAAAATGCGATCAGGCGAGGTCTTGTGCATGGCGCGGGAAAAAAGTCTTTTTGCGCGTCTTGTGATTATCGCCGTTGTTTTTGGATTGGTCGGGCAAAAATGGTTATTCATTTTTCTTTTACCCTGTTCCATGCGAAACAGACCCTTGTTAAATAAAAATAAATTCCTCGGCAGTAACAAGGAAAGATCATGCCCGCCGGCTTCGATATAAAAAGCGAAATGTTTTGCCAGTCTTATATATTTGGCGCTCCCGCCCCTGAAAATTTTATCGTTCAGCGGAAAAACAAGAGTGTTGTAGCCGTTATCGATTGCCCAGCGGATAAGTTTTGCCCGTTTGCCCGCGCCGGTTTTTCTGTCGATGAACAGCCTCTTTCTGACCTGTTTCATAGTTTTATTATATGGAATTATTTGCGGTTAGGCTATATGATATAGTATGGACTTTGATGTTGCCGTTATAGGCTGCGGAGTTTCCGGGGCGAATATCGCGCGCCGGCTTTCAGCTTACAATATTAAAACCGCTATTCTGGAAAAAGCCGCCGACGTTTCTTTTGGAACTTCTAAGGCAAATTCGGGGATTATTCACGGCGGTTTTCACCATAACAGAAAGCACCTAAAAGCGCGGCTGGAAATCCAGGGCAATTTGATGTTCGACCAATTAAGGAGAGAGTTGAATTTTCCCTTCCGCAGATGCGGGATAATTGTCGCCGCCCTGCATGAGGATGAGATGAAGGTAATAGAACACCTTTATCTGCAAGGGGTGGAAAATGAGGTAATAGGGATAGAGCTTTGCTCTCGCTCTCGGATACTGGAGCTTGAGCCTAAACTTTCCGCGGATACGGTAGGCGGACTTTACGCGCCGGGCGGAGGGATTATCGAGCCTTACCGATTTGTCTTTGCGCTGGTGGAGTCCGCGCGCAAGAATGGGACGGAGTTGTTTACGAATTTTAAGGTAAACGAGGCTAGCCGAAGCGGGGATTTTTGGAGTATTCGCGCGGAAGACGGAAGGGCGGTAAAAGCGCGTTACGCGATTAATGCGGCGGGACTATTCGCGGACGAAGTGTCTAAAGCCTTCAAGGCGGAAGATTTTACTATTACCGCGAGAAAGGGCGAGTATTTTCTATTAGACAGACTTACAAAAGCCTGCCCCTCCAGAGTGGTCTTTCCCGTACCCACTACGGTTTCAAAGGGAATGTTGGTTATTCCTACGGTGGAAGGGACTGCTCTTGTCGGTCCCACCGCGGACGCGGTTGAAGATAAAAACGATTTTTCTACTACAGCCAAACATTTGGAACAGATAATTGTTTCGGGAAAGACCATGATACCGTCTTTAAGCCATAACGACGTTATCACCAATTTCGCGGGGCTTCGTCCTTGTCTTGGAGAGGATTTTTATATTGAGGCTTCAAAAAAAGTTCCCGCTTTTGTGCAGGTTGCGGGGATTCAAAGTCCCGGACTTACGGCGTCGCCCGCGATAGCCGAGTATGTAAAAAATATTTTAGTCGATATGGGATTACAGCTAACGGAAAAACCGCATTGGGATCCTTATGTTGAAGATCATCCGCGCGCGCGGGAACTTGATTTTGAGAAGCTTGATAATTACATCGCCGAAGATTCCGCTTGGGGCAGTATTGTCTGCCGCTGTGAAAATGTCAGCGAGGCGGAAATTATTCAGGCTGTAAGGCTGGGGCACACAACATTGGACGGAGTAAAATATTTTACGCGCGCGCAAATGGGACGCTGTCAGGGCGGCTTTTGCACTTACAAGATAATAAAAATAATTATGAGGGAAGCTAATCTTTCATGGGAAGAAGTTACAAAACACGGCGGTAAAAGCCGCATATTGGACGGTGTGTTATGAAAGAACTCCAATATGACGCGGCGGTAATCGGCGGAGGAGCCGCAGGAATGGCGGCGGCGCTTGAGTTGGAAGCGCAAGGTTTTTCCTGCGCGTTAATCGACAGGGAAGATCACCTTGGCGGTATTCTTATGCAGTGTATTCACAACGGTTTTGGTCTTCACGAATTCTCGGAAGAATTGACAGGTCCCGAATTCGCGGAACGATTTATTGAGCGCGTAATAAAATCGAAAATCGCTGTTTACCTTGATACGACCGTTACGCGCTTTACGCAGGATAAATCATCGCAAGTTAAAGAACTTTACTGCGTATCTCCGACAGGTGCGGTAAAAATAAAAACGCGCGCCGTATTGCTTGCGATGGGCTGCCGTGAAAGAAACCGGGGTAATGTCCGCATTCCCGGCTCTCGTCCGGCGGGAATTTATACGGCAGGTCTCGCACAGCGCCTTGTCAACATAGAGGGTTATATTCCCGGCAGGGAAGTTGTAATTATCGGTTCAGGCGACATCGGGCTGATTATGGCGCGGCGCATGAGCTGGGTAGGCTGCAAGGTAAAAGCCGTAGTTGAAATAATGCCGTATCCCGCCGGCTTGACGCGTAACATTGTTCAGTGCCTTAACGATTACAACATACCTCTTTATCTGTCGTCGCAGACCACAGGAGTCTTCGGCAACGACCGCGTAGAAGGCATAGAAGTCACTCCGATGACAAACGGCGTACTATCGCCTGAAAAAAGTTTTCGTATAGACTGCGATACAGTTCTGCTTTCAGTCGGTCTTGTTCCGGAAAACGAATTATCGCGCGCCGCCGGCGTAGAGTTAAATTCCGTAACAAACGGGCCGTTAGTTGACAGTTCTTTAATGACTAACATAGACGGCGTTTTCGCCAGCGGCAATGTGCTCCACGTTCACGATCTTGTCGATTGGGTCTGCGAAGAAAGCAGGCGCGCGGGACACTACGCCGCGTCATGGCTTAGGGGAGAACACCCCTCTTTGCAGATACATACAAAGGCGGGTTCTCATGTTCGTTATGTGAACCCCGCGCGGCTTGCCCCCGACAGGGAAAATATTATCTATATGCGTTCCATGATAGTAAAAAACGATGTTGTTCTGGAGCTGCGTCTCGGCGATAAAGTGATTAAGAGCAAAAAGGAGCGTCATGTTCAGCCTTCGGAAATGATCAGCTTTAAATTAGCTCCAAAAGATTTTGAAGGCGCGGAACTAAATTCGGATTCCATTTTGGAATTCAGTATAAATTGAGGTGTTATGCGAAACTTAACATGTATTGTCTGCCCGATGGGTTGTTCCCTGGAAGTGGACGATAGCAAAGGTCAGGATTCTCTTACCGTAACGGGAAACAGATGTTTGCGGGGAGCGTCTTACGCAATGGAAGAAATCCGCGCGCCAAAACGCGTTGTAACCGCCACTTGCGCCATCAATGGGCAAGGAAGCGGCGCTATTAGACGTGTGCCGGTAAAGACCGCTGCGCCTTGCCCAAAAGAAAAAATTTCCGTCCTCTTGGAAGATATTTACAAGGTGAAAATTACCCTTCCCGTAAAAACGGGTGACATTGTAATCGGCGACTGGAACGGCAGTAAAATTGATATTGTTGCGGCAAGGACGCTGAGTTGATGTTTTTTAAGAAAGATGAAATATCGCCGGAAACATTTTGGCGGGAATACGAAGAAAAAACAGGCGAGAAAGTGCTGGCGCGCGGGTTAGGGAAGTATGTTTGCGGCTGGGAAGAATTTGATGAAAAGCAATGGAACGGTCTTTGGGGATTAATTATCAATACGTCCGGCGGTTTCAGGTTTCATCATTTTCCGCAGAACAGCATTTTTGACGCGTTAACTCAATTTGCCGCTAACATGAGGGAGCCGCCGAAAGAAAAAACTATTTTTCTTCAGAAGGAAAAAATAATTTCGCAAAAAATTATTAAAGAAGAAAAATGGTACAAGCGGCTGTTTTCACATTCCGCGCCGCAGTTGGTTATCGTTTACAGAGATGAATCGCCGGACGGCTCCGGCGGAAAAGAAAAAAAACTTATTTTTGAAGCTGAATATTCAAAGGAAAAAATATCATGAATAAAACTCAGAAGAAATTCCTTATTTATTTATTGGTAAGGTTCGCCGTTATTTTTACCATCGTAATACTTTTGTTATCCGTTACAGGATTAATACTTGTCAATGTTAACGCTGAAAAATTTGATTTTGCAAAAATATTCGCTTATAAAGATAATCCGGGTTTACTGTACAATAATATATTGATACTGGCTTGTGTTATTTTTTTTATTACTTTGATTTCCTTTATTGCGGAAATTCCGATAAATAAAAACAAAAACAGATACGACGAACTTTTTAAGAAGCACAAGATTTATCGAAATAAAAAGATGACTTAATTCCGATCAATAAAACGTTCTGCAAACTTCCGCCGCGCTTGCGGCATCGGGCGTGTACGCGTCCGCGCCTATCTCATCAGCGAAACTCTGTGTAACGGGAGCGCCGCCTACCATCACTTTTACCTTGTCTCTTACGCCCGCGTCTTTCAGCGCGTCAATTACATCTTTTTGGACGC
>Ga0268262_10004424_pt1 | contig 14529 bp, 10 predicted proteins | sample TergutNc150P3_FD_190354 | JGI IMG/M metagenome (GOLD analysis project Ga0268262, IMG submission 190354) | Nasutitermes corniger P3 segment gut microbial community from laboratory colony in Florida, USA - Nc150 P3 (SPAdes) (version 2) | ecosystem: Host-associated > Arthropoda: Insects >... | reverse complement strand
TTTATAAAAAGATGTTTGCGGGCTTGACGGGGTGTGGCCGCCAACGGCGGCAGCGTTTATATTCGCATAAAGCAAAGAAAATTGCGTATTTACCGCCTCCTGACTTTGTCACTTGGGTGACGCAGACACTTCTTCCTGCCTGAGAATTGAATAAACGACCAAAAAATGTTTTTGTTACGGCAAATATTCAATTCTCACGAGCTAAACAGCAATTTGGGTGACGCATTGACAAAGTCAGGAAAATTGCGTATTTACCGCCTCTTTTAAGGACTAGAAATTCATTGCATTCGCAGACAAAATCGCTCCGCCTTCGGCGGCACACCCCGCCTGCTTCGCAGGCACCCCGCTAGGAGCGGGGAATTTGCTAATTTGGTTCCTTTTTTACAAAATATCTTAATCAGCGTTTACTAAATTATTGAACCGACCAAAGCAATGAAGTCTTTAGCATCTATCGTTAGAAGTTCGTTAAGGGCGGGCTTGAAAGTTTCTTTTACCGAAGAAGAACTAAAGGTTATGGGAATTAAAATTCCTAAGTCAAAATAAAGCTACTCCACCTTAATCTTCGGCTTTGCCAGCCTCAGGGCGGCTTCCCACTCTTGCCTCACGGATTCGTATTCGCTTGGGTCGGCAAAAACCGCATCTGTTCGCCATTCTAGATTTAGGTTGCAGGTATTGGAGGAACATTTTTTGCCGTTGTCTAAAATTTTCATTTCTACAAACATATTTTTTGGTTTTTCGTTTTTTGTTTCAAGAGAAAGTTTGCCTTTTTGAGAAGTTACTGAAAGTGAGTAGTGAAATTTTGTTTCATGTGGGATTCTTATTGGGTGAAAACGCTCCTTTACAGCCGGAAGGCGCATCAAAGAGCTTTCCCATAATGCGGGGTAGGGGTTGAATTGTGGGGAATTATATACAATGGTTAACTTCAGCGGTTTGGAAAAATCTTCCACATTTTGAGGCATAAATGCAACAAGCTCAGAAGATTCCAAACTCTGCGAAATCCATTTTGAAATATAATCGCTCTGCTCTTTTTGGTCTCTTTGCAAAAGCTCGTTTCTAATTGCGCTGGCAAATTTACCCGTAAAAATAATGCTATCCCTGAAATGCCCAATGCCCTTTTCATCTATGCGCAGGCGGTGAAACATAAATGCTTCGTGTTCCTGATTTATTTCCAAAACAGGGGTGAGCGTGGAATAGCTGGAATCACCTTTTATCACAAGGGCTACCCTGCCTTCCAAATCCAGCGGTATTGGGCGGCGATTGCTAACCTTGTCGCTTGGGTCTATCCAAAGTTCGGGATGGTCTTTTGTTGCTGGCACATATAAAATTTCGTGGTCGAACTGCTGAATGGAAGAAAGTGCTTCGCTACCGGCTTCTTCCAAATTTATCAAAGCCAAGTGGCTTTTAACCCCAATGGTGGCTAACATTTCCTGAAGCAGCAAACTTTGGTCTTTGCAATCGCCCTGTTTTTCTTTAAGGGTTGAAAGAGCGGGTTTTGGAATTAGAGAATGACCGCCAAAACCCCTTTTGCTGTATTTTATATTTGCCCTAACCCAATCGGAAATTGCGTAAATGGCATTCAATTTGTTTTTTGTTCCGGCAACATCAAAAGCCTGTTCCCTAACTGGGACGGAGTTTTTATATTGATGCTGAATTAAATTTGCATATCTCTCGCCCTCATCCTTCCACAAAACTTTCGCAGCCAGTACAACACCGCTTCCAAAATCCTTATATGCGGGCATATAGGGTTCCTTGTGTATAATAACGGGATTATCTCGTTTCCACTCTATTCCACCAGAAAATCCACTTCGCTCAATATCGCCATATTCATCATATAAAATTTTGGTTGTATCTGCATAAACCTTGAACACGCTTTTTCCAACTGGATATTCTCGGCTAAATTTATAGTGAGTATAAGGAACTGAACCATCTGCCTTTATCGCAGTACGGCTTGCCACATAGTAAATAAAATCTTTTGGAGAGAGTTGCAGTGGTAAATGTGCCGTTTGTGCTTCGTTATTATGGGCACTTTCAGTAGAATAAGTGATATAAGCATTCTTTGGATTCCAAGAATATTTTAATTTAAAAGAGGAATCATAAACATCAAGAGTATTAACATAAATTCTATCCACCCCCGGCAAAAAATCTATTGTCAACTCACTTAACAACTGAACACCGCTTGCATTCATCACTTGTAATAATCTCTGCTCCGTACTAACCCAAGGTTGCCCAGAACCTGCCTTTACACTCTCTTGCAAATAATGAGCAATAATTGGATATTTTTCCGTTATTAAATAATCCAAAACCATTTTTTTTATATCTGCAGTTTTTTGCCCCACAGGGTCAATGTTTTTTTGAATGGCCTTTACATCTGCCTTGCCTAAAAACGCCTTTGTTGCAGAGAGATAACTTTTTGCATCTTCACTTTCACTTTTTATGGCAAGTGCTTGGTTAAAAGTTTGCTCGGCCGCTTTGTAGTTCCTCAAATAAAAAAGGCTTTTACCTTTGGCAACAAGTAAATCCGCATTTTTTTTGTCTTTTAGCAAGGCTTCTTCGCTTACGGAAAGTGCCTCTTCGTAGCGGTTTAAAAATAAAAGAACATCGGTATAAACCATAGCTAATTTTGAACTCGGACCAAACATTTTTTTTGCATCTAAAAGCAAATCCGCAGCTTCGCTATAGCGATTCAAGCCCATAAGGGTTTTTGCAACATAAATTCCAAGTCTCTCCGTTGGATATTTTTCGTAAACTGTTTGAGCCACTTCCAAAGAATATGCCCTTTGCCCAAGCCCCCACAAAGCATCGCTCAAATTTACAGTTGCTTCTTCATCATTAGGCATTCTTTTCAATGCAAGTTCGGAATATTCTTTTGTTTTTTTGAAATTATAAAGAGACTTGTGCAAAGCGCTCAAAATAAACAGGAGTTTTCCGCTTCTATTAACCAAATTCATCTGAGATTCAAAATGTGCAATTCCTGGGCCATATAAATTCTTCAACTGATAAACAAAACCGCAATTCATCAAATAGAGGGTGTCGCTTAAATCCATAGTATTTGCTCGCTCAAAATAACTCAAAGCCTCTATGGGTTTTTCTTCTACCAAACGCAAAAGCCCAATTTGATTCACAATTCTTGCGCTAAATTTGTTTATCTTTGGATTTCCGTTTTTGTCAAAAGATTTTTCAAGTCTAAGCCCATTTAGGGCACGTTCCATTTCGCCTTTGAACTTATTGTATAAAATTCCCTGTGTCCAAGAAATTGCCATAATTGCACGTCCCTTGCCAAAAAAGAATTTTCCTTTGTAATTAAAATCAAACTTATTTGCAACAAAAACAATATCAAAATCCCAAACAAGCTCGTCGTTGTTATTGCTCTTTCTTATGTTCAAATTTTCTTTGCCGGGCACAATGCCGTGGCGCATAAGCATTGCGTTAAACACATCTTCTGCACTCAAAAAATTCATATCTATCAATGCGCCATAAATAAAAAATCCAAGTTCCTCACTTGCATTCACAAGAGTTAATTCTATATCTGGATTTATTCCCCAACTATGCCAAAGGCTGTCTTTCACATTCCATTTTATTCCAAGCTCAGTAGAGGAAAATTCTTTTACAATCTCTCTACCAACTTTTATTTCTATAGTATCTGAACTGAGACCCCAAGAAGCATCTTGCTCGCCCTCTTCGCCAGCAACTTCTGGAGTTTCAAAATGACTATCCATTACGTGAGTACGGCTCCCCCGCCCCTCCAAAGACGAAGTTTGCTCTTTCTTAATCGGTGGATTTGAAGCGCAGGCAAATAAAGCCAGAACAATAGCAAAAACAAAAAAACGAAGCATAATTATCTTCGCTCGCTATCTTCTTTTTCCATATCACTCAACATGTCTTCTTGTGCTCTCATTAAACTTCTGAGCCTTGCAAAATAATTTACACGTAATTGCCTTAAACTATCAATTTCCCTGCGCAAATCTATGGCTTGATTTTTTATTGTGGCAGCTTCTTGCTCTGCTTTTGATTTTGCCTCGGCAATTATCACGTCCGCTTCTTTATTCGCTCTCGTTTTCACATCATCTAAGGCTCTTGACATCAATACTGCTGCATCACTTAGATTTTTTTCTATTTGACGAAACTCATCTAGATTTTTTTTATCATTATTTATTGTTTTTAGCAAATCTGCTCTTTCGTCTAACAAGCCTTCAAAAACAGTTGCAACTTGATTCAAAAAGGCTTGTACCTCGGTGGGGTCAAGACCACCACCTACTTTTTTGCCAAATTTTTGATTTCGAATATCTAAGGGAGTTAAATCCATTTCTACCCCAGTTTACTTATAAAGTACCCCGCCGCAACAGCAGTGCCTATAACACCTGCCACATTTGGTCCCATTGCGTGCATTAAAAGGAAGTTCTGAGGGTCGTATTTTGCACCAACGGTTTGGCTAACTCTAGCAGCCATCGGAACCGCACTAACTCCAGCCGAACCTATTAAAGGATTAACAGGATTGTTAGGAGAGAGAACATTCATAAGTTTGGCAAATAGCAAGCCGCCTGCTGTGCTAACACCAAAAGCAACAACGCCGAGGGCTATAATCATAATGGTTGTTGGGCGCAAGAATAAATCTGCCTGCATGGTCATACCCACAGAGGTTCCAAGGAAAATTGTGACAACGTTTATTATTTCGTTTTGCGAAGCCTTGACAAGCCTCTCCACAACACCGCACTCCCTGAGCAGGTTGCCAAGCATAAGCATAGCTATAAGAGCAGATACATCTGGAACAATAATTATGCAAGATACCATAACAACTATGGCAAATACTATTCTCTCCAAGCGACTGACGGAACGCAATGATTTCATTCTTATTTTGCGTTCGTGGTCGGTGGTTAGGAGTCTCATAATGGGTGGCTGAATCAATGGAACCAAAGCCATATAAGTATATGCTGCAACTGCAATGGGACCTAGCAAATGTTTAGCCAATTTGTTGGAGAGGAATATGGAAGTTGGACCATCTGCTCCACCTATAATGCCAATGCTCGCTGCTTCGCCAAGGGTAAAAACTCCGGTTACAACAGCTACAAAAGCCGTGAAAAGAACTCCAAGCTGAGCAGCACCGCCCAAAAGCAAAGTGCGCGGGTTGGCAATCAAAGGACCAAAATCGGTCAATGCTCCAACACCGAGGAATATAATGGGCGGGAACAATTCCAATTGAACACCTTGGCTAATGAAGTAGTAAAGACCTTCAACAGGAACAAACATCCCTTGAATGTTCCAACCGCCATCGTAAAAAAGACGGGTTGGCAAATTTGTTAAAAGAGAGCCAAAAGCTATAGGCACAAGCAACAAAGGCTCAAATTGTTTTCTAATGCCAAGGTACAAAAGTACGCTCGCAACTACCCACATAATCAACATTGAGCTAGTTATTGAACTGAAACCCATGTTGGCTATCATATCTCTGATTGTTTCCATTATATCCTCTTTGTTCCGATTATTTCTCTACTATTTTGCTCTGTGCGCCGGAATCTATTTTGCTTGGGTTATCTAAAACCACAAGTTCAATATGCGCCGTTGGAATGAACATAAATTTACCATATTTCATTATGGATATAAATTTTTGATCAGATTCCATTCTTCTGCACAAGCGAATGTATTCCTCTTTGGCTTTTGCTACATCTGCCTTAAAATAAAACTTAATCTTTTCACCAGAGTTTAAACTTATGGTGATTGTATAATTATCAAGCGCATTACCGTCAAAAGCAGATGCCATAAAAAACCTCTTAGCCTATTGTGAGTAAAGCCTGCCCTTCTGCAACAGCTTCGCCTTCTTTTACACTTATTGCCTTAACCGTGCCTGCGGCAGGAGCATATATTGGAGTTTCCATTTTCATGGCTTCCAAAACTATTACCTCTTGATTTTGGCTAACAGTAGCACCAACAGCCACCTTTATTTTCATAACTTGCCCAGCCATTGGGCTAAGCACGGAACCAGCTCCTGCGGGTGCTGGTGCGGCAGGTGCCGCTGGTGTTGGAGCAACAGGAGCTGCTGCCACTTGTGCAGGGGCAGATGCAACTGGTGCGGGTGTGCTGGCATTTTCGCCAAGAACTTCAACGGCAACATCATAAGTTTTGCCTTCCAAAGTGATACGGAGTGTTTTCATAATTTTTCCCTGGGTTAAACTTTGTGTGTATGGAGTGCGACTTTGCCTTGAATAGCCCAAGTCCAATCCAATGTGTTAAGAGGTTTGAATTTTACAACGCTAACTTGTGCACCGCCAAAGGCATGTGCCGCTGCAGCACTTATTATGGCAATAAATTTCTCATCACTCATGCCAGGATGAATGGTTTTTGCACCCGATGCAGAAGCCGCTACTACTGGTTTAGACTGGGATGGTTTGGGCTGTTCTGCAAACCCAAGAGCCTTTACAATATAGCTAACAAAGCTAATCATTGCCCATAAACCCGCCAAAACGCAAAGCACAAGTATAAAACCAAGTGACTGAAAACTGAGCAATTCTCCAACTCCATAAGTTGAAACTTCGCCGTTATGCGCTTTATATGTTTCGCCAAGCTTTACCTTTGAGAGATTTTCCTGTACTCCCACATTTCCAGCAGCTTCTTCCATAACTTTCTTGGCTATGGCAGATTCGCTGTAGGTTTTGTAGAGAACCTGCTCGGTGCCCTCGTGAGACACAACTTTGACAACAACAAGAGAATCCATTTTGCCGTCTTTATGGGTTGCCCATTGGTAATGCCCAATAACTTTGCCTTCTTTGTCTTTTACATCCAAAACACTACCAAGCCCAACCTGCTGAACGGTTGGCATTGGCATGGGTTGAATGTTTGCAGGCACTGCTACGGGTGCTGCTGCTGAATCAACTTCATTTTGTACTTCTGGGTTCATAAGGGTATAAGTCCGTGTTTTTTAGGTGGGCGCGTAGAGCGTTTGGTAATTGAAAAGCGCAAAGCTAGTGCTATGTGACTTTTTGTTTCCGAAGGCTCTATAACATCTGTTATCATATTGGTTTCGGCAGCCTGCCAAGGGCTTGCGAATTTGTCGCGATATTTTTCAATAAGCTCTGCTTTCTTAGCTCTAGCAGCATCTTCTCCTTTTTCGGCTTTTACCGCATCTATTTCTTTTTTATATACAACGGGAATTGCTCCCTCTGCGCCCATAACCGCAATTTCTGCACAGGGCCAAGCATAAACAAAATCTGCTCCCATGTCTTTTGAACACATTGCAAGGTAAGAACCGCCATAAGCTTTGCGCATAATAACGGTAACTTTTGGAACAGTGCAAGCTGCATAAGCAAAAAGCATTTTTGCTCCATGCCTTATTATGCCGCCTCTCTCCTGAGCAAGACCGGGCATAAAACCAGGAACATCAACTAAATTCACAACAGGAATGTTAAAGGCATTGCAAAAACGGATGAATCTTGCACCTTTATCGGAACTATCTATATCTAAACAACCAGCTTTAACAGCGGGTTGGTTTGCTATTATGCCAACGACTATACCTTCTATTCTGGCAAAACCAACCACTAAATTTTTGGCAAAATCTTTTTGAACTTCTAGCCACTGCCCTTTATCTGTTATGGCTTCTATAACTTTATATACATCAAAGCCAGACTTGGAATCTGCAGGGACAAGCTCGTTGAGACTAGGATTTTTGGTTTCGGATATTGTAGCTGGTATGTTATGCGGAGGGTCTTGCAGATTATTTGAAGGCAAAAAGCTGAGCAACTTTTTTGTTATGGCTATTGCATCTTTATCGTCTTCGGCAACAAAATGTATGTTTCCGCTCACGCTTGCATGAGCCTCGGCTGTACCAAACTGCTCAACTGGAGCCTCTTGACCTGTGGATGCTTTGATAACACTTGGACCGCATATAAACATTTCTGCATTTTTGCGAGTTTGAATTAAAAAATCTGTTAAAGCAGGGCTATATGCCGCACCACCCGCGCAAGGTCCAGCTATAATGGAAATTTGAGGAACTAGACCAGATGCCTGAACATTGCGGTAAAATACCTGTCCGTAGCCACTTAGCCCCCATATACCTTCTTGAATTCTTGCTCCACCAGAATCGTTTATTCCTATTATGGGGAAGCCTAGCTCGCAAGCTTGGTCTTGAATATCGCAAATTTTTTGAGCGTGCATTTGAGAAAGGCTACCGCCACTAACCGTGAAATCTTGGCTAAACACCGCAACAGGACGGCCATCCACATTGCCCACTCCAGTTATAACACCATCGCCAGGCAATCTTTTTGCCGCAGGTTTTGCTTGGTCAACGTGCATTCCCGCTTCCTGAAAGGAGCTGCTATCGCAAAGGTTTTCTACGCGCTCACGTGCGGACAGTTGACCCTTTCCGTGCCGTTTTGCAATTTTTTCTTCGCCACCACCGAGCTTTGCCTCGGCACGTCTGGCTTTTAATTCTTCTAAAAGTTCTGGTTTTATTGGCATATTATATTCCTAAGCTGGTGTGCAAAATTCTGTTAAAACAGAACCTGTTGATTTTGGATGCAAAAAGCCTATGTTCATATTGCCTGCACCTTTGCGAGGTGCTTTATCTATAAGAGCCACGCCCTTAGACTCGGCATCTTTCAATTCTGCTGCTACATCACTGCTTTGGTAAGCTACGTGGTGTAAACCGCCCCTTCCCTTGTTACTTTCAATGAATTTGGCAACGGTGGAATCTGGAGATGTTGGCTCCAAAAGCTCAATCCAAACACCGCCCACATCAAAAAACGCCGTTTTAACCTTTTGATCAGCAACTTCCTCTATATGGTCTAATTTTAGACCCAATATATTCTCATAATATTGGCGAGCTTCTTCTATGGAAGGAACCGCTATGGCTATATGGTCGATTTTTTTAATCATTGTTGCACCTCTTTTGGAAACGTATTATGAATATAGAAAAAAAATTTCCTGAGCTTGTGGTAGAGGCTCTATTTGAATAAAAAAGCCTCACGGAGAGGCTCATTTTTGCAAAAAATGCACAAAAATGTAAACAGAAGTTGACAAAATTCACTTCTCTGAATTTTTTTTCCGTTTTTTTACGTCTAATAGGTAACGAGGAAAATAAAGAAAGGCTATACTTCTGCTGACATTGAAAAACACCTTCTCAAACGAACCCGCAAAGCGACTGCATAGCGAAAGGCACTTGATAGCGAAGGGGCAGCCACAGGAGTGCTGCCCCTTCTTGTTTTTGTTTTAGTTTTTATTATATCCAAAATTTCTCGTTTGCAATACTTCTTTCCAGAAACCTTCACGTTGAATTATATGTCTGTCATCAAAAGTAGAACGAAATATTTCCAATATTGAATAGCGGAAATGCTTTTTGATATGTTCAAAATCAAGGGCTTTTAATTCTTTATTCCCACCGTGTCCACTTTTTATATAACTATTCCATCTACCCAAAATCATTGATTCACCATAGGCAGAACCGACATACATTTTGCCATTTTCGGTATCACATATAAGATAGATGCCTTTTTGATTTTCTAAAGCTGTTTTCCAAGTATCTTTTTGAGTTACACGTTTTAGTTCTTCCCATGACAAATTGACATTTTCATAACCTGGGAAAATATCATTATCGAATACATCTTCTAAGATTTTGATTACCTCACACTCATCTATCAAATTTACTTTATTCTTTGTATAGCTTAGTGCATTCCGTATTACATTTTGAGAGGGATTTTGATATTTGATTACTAAACGTCCGAAATATTTTTCATATTTATGTAATGTTTCTGGCTCGTAATCGGAGCCATAACCGCATAAAATCTTTGAATCCTTAGTTATTTTACTAATATCAAACAATAGCCACTGGTCGTTTGCAATACGAACAAATCCTATGGCTATTTGACCTTTACGAAAAGAGCGTTTTTTAGAATTCCAAAACTGGCTTTTTAACAATTCTGGTCTGGATTCTTTAAAGAGCTTTAATGGATCATAGCCAGAGCCATTATTTAAATGAAATCTTATTTTTACATATCCCAGCTCTTGGTCTGGGATATGTAAGATTTCATTCAGCAATATTTTCATAAAAATTTCACTTCTAGTTGTTGAATTTTGGAAGAGTTGGCGAGAGAGGAATTGATTCAAAAAGAGTTCCAGTCGCTTCGTAAACGTTTATCAACATTCTTCCGTTGTTCACTTCAATTATTTGATATCCAGGACTGTTACCACCAGTTGCTAAATATCCAGAATGACATGCGTAGGATTCTGGTAAGTAGCCGTTTGACGCATAAGAAGCACTAGCTGCTTCGGGGCATTTATTGGTAATGCTACTTATTGGCGTAAAAAATGGATACTTATTTATCTGATCCGTAGTAGCTGAACTTGCACCTATAGTTGAACTAGGTTGAACATACGTTTGTGAAGTATTGGCACCTGGTTTAAGAGTTAGATATAAAGTACCAGTGCCATTTGCGCTTTTATGGTCATTATACATAAGCTGGCTTCTAACATATACGTGGTCATGGCCCGTTATCACCAAGTCCACACCTTTTTTGGTCATCAGTTGTTGAATACCTATATCATTTGGACCTGGATTTGTATAAGGACTTACATAATTTTTCACATCAGCCTCTAATCCGTGACCACTACTTCTGATAGTAATGCTGGTGGTAGATTTGTGATGGGTCACAACAATAAAATCATATTGAAGCGGAGAGTGTGCTGCTTTTGCGGCATCAATGGTTGCTTCAAAGTCTTTTACAAATGTGCTTGCTTGACCATGATCATAACCATTAGTACCAGCAGGACCATTAGGATATGGCGAGGTGTTTAAACCTATAAAGAGAATTCTATTGTATAGGAAATAATAATTGGATCTTCCATAAGTATATGTTGCACCGTTAGTTGCTGATTGGAGGTTGGGCAAGTTAAAATGATCATTGAAATTAGTTGAAGTTCCAACAACACCATCGTGGTTGCCCATTATCGGAGCAGTTGGAATGTTTCGTAGTTTTGAAGGATAAAAGTAAGCTTCGTATTCGTCTTCTCTTCCCGACTGAGCATGGTCGCCTGCGTTTACAATAAGAGTTGCACCAGCAGCATAGATTTTTTCTACGATGCCATCCCATACTACTCGACCATCACGGCACAAATTCTTTTCAGTCTTTCCGCCGGGGGCGGAGGAGGCAGCAGCGCAGTCAAGTTGCACGTCTGATACTGCTGCAAATCTAAAATAGCCTGCCGCTGGAGGAGTTTTGTATTCGTATTCGGGGCTCCAGTTTGTACCGTCATTGGATACAGAGTATTTATATGTGGTGTTTGGTTCAAGACCCGTTACCGTAACTTTGTGGTTGTAACGGTTGGTTCCAAGATCTCCACAATTACCAGGACATGTTTCAGAAGTAGCAGTAGCAGTAGCAGTAGCTTCTGTGACAAGATAGTTGTTTTTGAAAACACGTACCATAGATGTGGTTCCTGATTTAGAAAACCAGTTAAGATTAAGCTCGCTTATGGTTCCTCCAGGATTCAAGCCAAGTTTATAAATAGGTGATGTTGATATTGTTCCTGTTGGGAAGTTTTCAGCAGTATTTAACTGCTTTATTGTACCTAACGATGGATTTTCGCAGAAATGAGTTGCTGGATTGTAAGCCGTTGGTCCGCACACAGCTTTTGCCCACCGTTGTCCTGGATCATTTGAGCCGCAAGTTATGCGTAAATACGCAGGATCGCTATCGTCACCAACAGAGCAACCTACGCCGTTGAGCAAAGAGCCAGCATACTGATAATGATAATTAGCGTCTTGACATTCAATATCGTAACCGTTGTTGTGAACATTGGGAAGAACCCTACAACTTGTACCGTCTTTTCCAGGTGCCCCAGGCGTTCCAGGTGCTCCGGTGGCTCCGGGGGCACCCTGTGCTCCCTGAGCTGGACCTATGTCTACGTTGTTAACTATCCAGCGACCGTTTTCAATTCTAATGGTAGGCGTATCACCTTGGGCTTTAGTTCCGGTGGATTGCCCATCTATCCACCAAATGCCGTCTTTAATTTCTACTACAACTTTCGGTCCTTGTGGTCCCTGAGCTTTGATTTTATATACACCATCTATACACCACCAGTCCTCATTAACGCCATTTACGTTCTTCTGACAAATTTCAGGCGTTTTACCATTCTCGCCAGGTATTCCCTGCGGTCCCCTAGCTGGACCCCTGTCTTGTCCGTCAACAATCCAGCGGTCATTTACAATTTCAATGTTAGGTTTATCGCCTTTAGGTCCTTGCAACCCTTGCAGCCCTCTTTCTCCCTGTGGTCCCCGAATTTGACCAACGTTTTCCCAATGACCTGCACCATTACAAACAAAACCATCGCTTCCTATTAACCATAGATCGCCCTGACTAGTAGTATTGCACGTAGGCAATTCGGACTCTCCAAGTTTAGTACCTTTAAAACCTATTCCCGTGCCAGGATCGCCTTTATCTCCTTTGGCTTGAACTATAGGAGTACCATCTATACACCACCATTCTCTTCCGTCATTTCCTTGACAAAGGGTAGGCGTTTTGCCATTTGTACCATTTGTGCCAGGTGTTCCTGGATCGCCTTTCTGTCCCTGAATTTGACCGATGCTTACCCACTTATTGGAAGTTTTGTTCCAAACATAGCCATTGCCTTTCGTATATGTTTCATTGGTTGTGCCTATATATACTAAAAAGTCGCCTGGGTTTCCAGTAGCAGGTATTGAGGATCTTTCGCCGAGTGGGTTTATGTGAGCACCATCTTGCCCATTTGTTCCATTCGTTCCATTTGTACCAGGTGCTCCCTGTGCCCCATCAGTTCCCAGCATTTTGCCAACCGGATCCCAAATCGTGCCATTATAAATATAGCCATAACCTGCTAGATACGTGTTTCCGCCATCTATAAAATTGGATGCGCCAACCACAAAGAAATCTCCCTTCGTAGCAGGAGAAGGAAGGGCGGTTTTGCTGCCTCCCACAAAATGTATTCCATCTCCAGGTAGTCCTTGGGCACCACTTGTACCCGCTGGTCCCCGAATTTCACCAACCTCGGTCCAAGCACTTGAGCTTGAGTTCCAAACATAGCCATAGCCTGCTTTATATGTCTTTCCGCCAGATGATGCATTACTTGTGCCTATATATACCCAAAAATCGCCCTGCTTTGGTGTACCGCTAGGTGGCCAAGTGGTTGTGCCGCCTTTAAATTCTATTCCTGTACCATCTTTTCCTGGTGCACCACTTGTGCCTGCCGATCCAGCTGAACCAGTCGCACCCGTTGGTCCCCGAATTTCACCAACCTCGGTCCAAGCACTTGAGCTTGAGTTCCAAACATAGCCATAGCCTGCTTTATATGTCTTTCCGCCAGATGATGCATTACTTGTGCCTGTATATACCCAAAAATCGCCCTGCTTTGGTGTACCGCTAGGTGGCCAAGTGGTTGTGCCGCCTTTAAATTCTATTCCCGTGCCATCTTTTCCTGGTGCACCAGCTGCTCCTACTGGTCCCTGTGGTCCAGTCGCCCCTGTTGCGCCCGCTGCTCCTTGCTCGCCCTGAATTTTGCCGACCTCATCCCACTTATTAGCAGTTGCGTTCCAAACATAGCCAAAACCATTCTGATATTGCGCTGAGCTTGAAGCTGAATTTGATACGGTTGTGCCTGTAAATACATAAAAGTCACCTTGCTTCTGACCGCTATTAGGCATTATGGCTATGCTGCCTTTAAACTGTATTCCATCGCCTTTATCACCTTTTGGTCCTGCTGGTCCCTGCGCTCCCGTAGCTCCTATTCCACCTGTTCCGCCGCCCTTAATTTGACCAATGCTCACCCATTTAGAGCCATCATAAATATAACCATAGTCTTGCTGATATGAACTTGAGCTATATGTCGTGTTTGCGCCTGTATATACCCAAAAATCGCCTTGTTTTGCTGTTGTACCAGTAGCGTAGGTAGGGGGCCACGTGGATGTGGTGCCTTTTGGAACTATGGAAGTGCCATCTTTGCCAGCAGGACCTTGTGGACCCGGAGGACCACCTGGATCGCCTTTATCTCCCTTATCGCCTTTTGGACCAGTAGCGCCAGTAGCACCTGGCCTGCCGTCCGCACCAGTTGAGCCTGGTTCACCTCTATCTCCTTTATCGCCTTTTGGGCCTCCAGCTGGGCCAGGGGAACCTGGGTCGCCTTTTTCGCCTTGGGCTCCTGGTTCTCCCTGCTCACCTTTTGCTCCTGGTTCGCCGTTTTTTAATTCGCCGACTTTTTTGCCGCCGCATAAAACGTCGTAGCCACCTGCTGCTTTTGGTTCAACAATACAGCCCTGAGCCTCTACGCCGCTGCCGGGTTCGGTGCAAGAAAGGGCTATTGCTAGAGCAAGCCCTGAGCCTGCAGCTAGAACGATTTTTGTTAGATTTACTCTCACTGGGTTACCTCTTTGTGGAATTGAGTTGGAATTCAGGGGCGGAATTTAGCGAACATGGCGACACTTTCCATTTGAGGTGTTGTATATGTCGGAGCCGAAATTTTCCAGTGCATCCGAGCGCAGTGCTTGGTGCTTGGCCAGACGTCTTAGATATTTGAGCTACA
>Ga0268262_10004423_pt1 | contig 14532 bp, 13 predicted proteins | sample TergutNc150P3_FD_190354 | JGI IMG/M metagenome (GOLD analysis project Ga0268262, IMG submission 190354) | Nasutitermes corniger P3 segment gut microbial community from laboratory colony in Florida, USA - Nc150 P3 (SPAdes) (version 2) | ecosystem: Host-associated > Arthropoda: Insects >... | reverse complement strand
CTAACCACCTGGATACCGGAAAGGGCAAAAAAGCACCTTTTATATATTCATGCCCTCCGCACCGTAGGGGTAAAAGATATTTTGGGTAAGTTTTCAATGCGGGAACGGAAATGTCCCCTATGCACAGGCCGCTATTTGGCGCATGAAGAAAAAAAGACGGATATAAACATAGCCATTACCCTGCTGGGCGATGCCGTGGCGGACAAATTCGACACCGCCCTAATCCTGTCCGGCGACAGCGACCTTGCCCCGGTAACGACCAAATTAAAGCAACTTTGTCCTGATAAGAAAATCGGTATAATCGTCCCCAAAGGACAATCCGCAATGCACCTCAAACAACACGCCGATTTTTTCAAGAAGATACAGACCAAAGACTTGAAAAAGTCTCTCCTGCCGGAACAAGTAACCTATAACGGAAAAGTCATCACCGCCCCGGCTGGCTGGCTTCCACAAAAAGACACCTGAACAATCTCGTTTTCCCCATAGAATATGTTCATCTTTCTTTCCGTTCGTTATTATATATTCAAAATAGGTAGGGATGTGATAGCATGAAATAGGGCTTTTGCACAAATTTGTTGGTTTTTGGGTAAATGCTATCAGTTGAAAAGGAATTGCTATGAATGGTAATTTAAGTGAATTAGAAAAAGAACATTTAGATAAATACGGCTATTTGTATAACCCAAATGAATTACTTTCGGATAAGTTAAAAAGGTATAATTTTATTTCTGCTCAAAAAGATGTAAAAGAAAAAAATGCGCCTTATGTTTATTCAGTTGCTACGGCAAGGAAATCATTCGGAAATAACATATCTGTTTACAAATTAAGTAATGAATTATTAGACAAAATTAAGGAAACAACAATTGATAAAATGCCGGACGAAACACCGGAATTATATAAAAGGCCATTTATTATTGAAGCACATGACCCTTCTGCTGTATTATTTGGAGATATAAATTCCATTTTAGGGTTTTATCAGGATTATGAAGGAATGAAAAAAACGGAAACAACATCAAAGCCACGCTTTAATTTTTTGTTTCATTCAAATAAAGAAAAGGAATATAATTGGGAACTATCAGTCCAGACTATAAATGAATACATTATAAGCTCTAGCAAAAGTAATAGATTTTTCTACTTGGGTTGTAACCTTTTTTATCTCCGTCCTTTTGAAAATAAAGATTATTGGGATTTTACAAAAGTAGATTATGACAGAAACATAATGGTTAAAACGAATTACTGTGATAGTTGTCCTTATAAGGGTGATTGTGAATATAGCTCTATGAGGGATAAAAAATTGCCATATCATCTATGCTTGACGGGTGTATGGGATAACTTACTGTCATTTATTACCGTGTTCAACTATTTGCTTATAGCAGCTAACACACCATTGAAGGAAAAGCGAACGGTTGCTCATTCAAATTATACTATAAATAAAAAAGGAAAAGTTATAGAAAAAACAGAAGAATGGATTACAAGATACATATATGTAGATGATACTAAAAAAATATATCCAAAAAATCCTGACTCTTCGGAATTAAACAAGGGAGGATTGACCCTAAAGGATGTTCAAGTAAGAAGCCACTTAAAACGTGTTGCTTTTGGAGCAGGCCATTCAGAACGGGAATGGAGAATTATAGAAAGTTACGAAAAGAAAGTATGGGCAAAAGACGGCGATACAAAAATTATTGTAGGTCTGAAGAAATAAATACCTTCATTACCCTCTCAACAGCAATTCAATCTTTTTAGCCTTGTAAAGCGGGTAATATCTCAAGTCGAGAACCGTAGTAATCCCCTGCCGTTTCAAAAACGCCGCCTGAATACCCCGAAAACCCGCAAAAAATGCCTATTACCCCGTTTTTCAGAGTAAAAAGGGCTTTTTGGGGTTATAGTTTTTTATCCCAAAACATGATAAAATGGTGAAAATGGAGAAGAAATGGGGAGCCGGACGAATATCAAGCCAACACAGGAGCATATAGACGCTATAATAGAGAAATACTCAAACAAAACAAAGGTTTTAGATTTCCTTTATGAAGGTGAAACTAATACCCTCATAATGCTTCAATTATATTTACAGAAAGGTATAACTGTTAATCAATTTGCTTATGGTTTGCATGGCGTACCCGACTATAAAATTTTACCTGAATATAAAACTCCCGAACTTCCAAGCAAAAACACAGTTAAAGCATGGATAGATCAGACAGAAATTGTAAAAATTATCCTTCAAAATTTTATCAATAGCAATCCTGATTATTTTCGTAAAGTTTCAAAAATTAAATATGCTGTCAAAGATGAATTTATTTTAGCGGTATTACTTCACAATAAAGACAAAGGGTTTGATCCAGTTGATATTTCAAGTATCCTCCCATATATTGTGAACCCTGACATTTTCAATAAAATAGTGGAAACCTTTTATCTTCCTTATAGGAAAGGCGAAACACTGGATAAAGTAAAAAATGATTTTTTTCGGCGATGCAATCCATATAAGTATAGCAAGCGGGAAGGTGTTAAGTAATGCCTGATTACAGCAGTATACAGAAAGAAGAAACCTTAAAAGCTGAAATTTTTCAGGATTATTTTGGTTCTTCAAAATTTTTATACAGACCGAATATAGATAACATTGATTTTATTGTAATGGACAAAACAGGTCGCCATGTTCTTTGGGCAGAAACAAAGAGAAGTGCGACTGATATAGTGGAAATGTTTGTCCAACTGATTTTGACAATCGGAAAAGCAAGAACATTTGATAAAAATATGCCCCCTCAATTTCTTGCGGTTTTTGACAATGTAAAATTTGCTTTTCTCCCTTACAGCGCAGTTTATGAGATTTTTTTTCAAAATGATTTTAATTGGAATATAACGCCAAGTAATTATGAAACAAAAGAATTTATACAAATAAAAAACCTTGTCGAAAGTACCGTAAATAAGAAAAAATTGATTTTTTCTTATGCTACCGAAAGTGTCATACTGAAAGAATTTATTAAAAATAATCTATATAAAGCTTATGAACTTTTTCCAGATTTAATAGTAAAAACTCAAATTGACAAAACAAACTTTCCCCATGTTTACAGACAGTGGGCTGAAACGGTGAAACCGTCTATTGCTATTGATTGGGTGTTAGCTAAAAAGCAAGACATTCTTGACGGCGATTTCTATTTGGCGGATTTAATTTCAGAAGACAACCGGACAATTAAAGATAAATTATTCGTTTTACTTGAAAAGGATAATTATAAACTCGACCGTAAAATTGACGAGATTGGCCTTTTTTCAAGTAAAACCGTAGTTTTTAAGGATAACGGAAAAGCGCATAAAGAATTCTGGGACAGATATATAAGGCCGCCAAAAAAAGAATACTGGGATTTTATAGTTGAAAGGCGGGACTTGCTTGTTCCGCAAGATGTCAGGGAACGCAAAGGCGCTTTTTTTACACCGCCCCAATGGGTTGCAAAGGCGCATGAATATCTGCAAAAAACATTTGGTGAAAACTGGCAAGAAGAATATTATGTATGGGACAATTCCGCCGGAAGCGGTAATTTGCTTGCGGGACTTATCAACAAAGATAACATTTGGGCATCAACTCTTGACAAGCAAGATGTCGATGTTATGTATGACCGGATAGAGAACGGTGCGAATTTGTGGAAGGAACAAGTTTTCCGTTTTGATTTTTTGAATGACGATTTTATACCAGTTTCAAAAGGAGGAAAACTCCCTGATAAACTTTTTGAAATTATAAACAACCCTGAAAAAAGAAAGAAACTTATTTTTCTGATTAATCCCCCTTATGGTGAAGCGGGAACAGGTCAGGGAAGGGGAAATAAAGCAGGTGTAAAAGAAAGTAAAACTAAAGAGCGATTTAATAAAATTCTTGGCGGATTTGTGCTAAATGAAAAATATGTACAATTTTTTGCTCGTATTTACGTTGATGTACCCGATTGTAAGATAGCGGCTTTTGTTACGCCAAAATATATCTGTGGCGTTAATATGAAAAAATTCCGTGATTTTTGGAAAGCTAAATATTTGGGCGGCTTTGCTACTCCGGCAACGACACATGACAACTGTAGCGGGCAATATCCTATTTGTCTTTATATATGGGATTTATCGGTTAAAAATGATTTTCCTGATAAAGTTCCTTGTGATATTTTCAACAAAAACAAAGAATATGAAGGCGTTAAATCTTTTTATTCTTATGATGGTAAAAAATACATATTTGAATGGATAAGAAATTATTATGATAAAGGAGGCGAACAAATAGCATACTTAAGAACTCTTGGAACTGATATGCAAAATAGTTATGGTGTCTATATTATCGGTCAACTTTCTGCAAACGACATAAGAGAACAAAAATATATAATTATCACGAAAAATAATTTAATAGAAATGTCCATTTACTACGCAGTGCGTAAAGTTATTCCCGATGATTGGCTAAATGATCGCGATCAATTTCTATATCCAATTAGCGGTTGGGAAAAAGACAAAGAATTTCAAATAGATTGTTTAGTATATACATTATTTCATGGACAGAATAAATTTAAATCCCGTGAAGGAACAAATCATTGGATACCTTTTACAGAAGATGAAATTGGCTGTAAAAAGCGTTTTGAAAGCAGGTTTATGAGCGATTTTATTGCCGGCAAGGTTAAGCCGCAGAAAAACATAGATGGCACTTTGTTTGAAGGAAAAATAACCTCGAAACCTGCACCTTTAAAATTTTCAAGTGAAGCCAAAGCCGTTTTCAATGCCGGACGTGAATTGTGGAGATATTACCACAGCCAGTCAAAAGCTGAAGTAAATGCAACTTTCTATGACATTAGGGAGCATTTTCAAGGCAGAAACGAAAAGGGCGCAATGAAAACAAAATCAGACGACAAAAAATATAATGAGCTTGTTGGGATATTGCGGGATAAACTAAAAGAATTGGGAGAAAAAATTAAGCCCAAAGTCTATGAATACGGCTTTTTATTGGAGTAATATATGAGTTACGATAGTTTTTTTAATAATTGGAATAAAATATTTAATTCTCCAGCTTTTACAGCCATAAATGATTTTCAAAAATACTCACAAAAAATATCACATTTAGTAAATCCTCCTGCTTTTACAGCTATGAATGAATTACAAAGAAGTTCCCAAGCAATATCAGATTTAGTTAATTCTCCGGCAAGTAAAATTATTAAAGAACAACATTCATTATGGGATAGTGCTTTATCTTTTAACAATGCGCTAAAAGCAGCAGATATAGCAACTTTACGAAATCAAGCATTATATAGAAATCCATTTACACAAAATCAACTTTTTGAAATTAAAAATATATTAGAACCATCAAAATCATTATTTTCTGCGATTAAAAATAATGATACTATTTTTAACGCTTTTAACAATTCAGGAATATTTTCTACTATTTCTTACATAAGTAAAAATATGCCTGCAATAACAGCAATAAGTAAATTAAACAGTTTAGCTTCAATTTTAGAACCATTAGATTATGTAGTTAAGTTTTCAAATGATAATGATATTTTAGTCGATGATGAAATACTATCTAAAGATGAAATATTAGAATTTGCGAAAGAGTTTGAGAACTTACCACTTGATAATTCAAACTCTGAAAATATTAAAAAAATAAAAAGTAAAAAAGGAGCTTTTTTTATTCATTTAATTTGGATTATTTTATTTAAATTATTATTCTCTCCGATAGTTGAAGATTTTTTTTCTACTATAAGAGATAAAACAGGTATAAGTGCGGTACTAGAACAAATAGATGTTAAAGGATGGGTTGATGAATTATGGAAAAACAATTCAAATGAAATAATTTTGGATAATCTACCTACAACAGAACAAGAAGACATTGAAAAACCAGTTATACCTGATACTGTAGGAGAACAAAGTATACCAGAACAAACTGATAACACAGGGGAACGCCCTATGTCTGACACCAGATTTCCGTAGTGTCGTTGTGGCTCAAAGGTACACCATATTTATTGATAACGCAGGTTTTTAGAGAGCAGGGTCTTATATAAAGGCACAATTTATTCTTGACAGCCCCTATTTAATAGGGTATTATTGATAGTAATGATATGACCCGTGAATTTGTAATGATGCCGGAGTTTGACCGCCAATGGCAGAAAATGGGCTTGGGTGACAATGAACTCCGTCAACTTCAAGAAACCTTGCTGGAAAATCCGAAAGCAGGGGATGTAATCCGGGGAACAAAAGGACTGCGTAAAATACGCATTGCCTTTGAGGGGCAGGGAAAAAGCGGAAGCGGCAGAGTCGCTTATGTAGACTTTGCCTTTTATGAGTCAATTTATCTCATAACCGCCTATCCCAAGAAAGAGAAGGACAATCTATCAAAAGCCGAGCGAAACGAAATCGCTAAAACCATTGTCCGATTGGAGCAAGGCTTAAAAGAACAGGAGAACAAAAAATGAACGTTTACGAAAGCATTATGCAAGGCTTAACCGAAGCCGTAGATTATCAGCAAGGCAAAATTCCCGCCCGAAAAACCAAACTGACCATAAAGCCGGTAGCTTCTTTCAACACCGAAGACATCAAGAGAATACGCAAAAAAACCGGATTAAGTCAGGTAGTTTTTGCTGGTTCTTTGGGAGTTTCCCCAAAAACAGTAGAAGCCTGGGAAAACGGACGTAACAAGCCAGAAGGAGCTTCCCGCCGTTTGCTTGAGGTTGTCAGGGATGACCCTGGTTTCTTGAGGCGGTTTCAGGCTTGAAATACTCTATATGGATTTTGGAAAATTAAACAATGGTAGCAAATATGAAAATTATTAGAAGAGATTTTGTTGAAGATGATAGCTGTTGTTTTTGTCCTCGTCAACATACATTAACAACAAAAATCGCATATATAATTGAGTTAGAAGATGGCGAAGAAACTCAATGTGGACCTTGTTGCGCAAGAAGAGAATTTAAAAATATTGACTTTTCCAATATACCTGATTTTACAAGGTCAGCAATTGAATACGCTTCCAAAAAAGCAAATAACAAAGGCGGTAATTCAATAGATAATATCAATAATACCAAAGAACTTGAATATTTACTTTTACGGTGTATATATTTAGATGATTTTGATGATTCTATTAAATTGAAATATCAACCATTGATGGATATTTATAAAAAAAATCATTTTGAAATAAATGATGAAGATAAAGAGTATATAAATAGAATTATGAACAAATTAAAAAATACCAAATTGAGCTATAAAAATTTAATGGCTTGTCACCAAGCAAAAAAAATACTAAATATGTGGATAAAACAAGAACATAATATAAATTCCTTGAATTTTGCAAAAGATGTCTATAAATTTTTAAAAAAGCAATGTTATCTTACAGAAAATCAAGTTATTGGCTTAAATAAATGGATTGTAAACATGGAAAACATTCCAAAAATTAATGGCAAATGGTTTTTTAGATATAAAAATAATGCTACAACCTCATAGATTGTACGAAATAATCCTCGTTTTCATTTTTTAAGGTAAAAATTGCTGACACAATTTTTTATTTTCAGTCTTTGAAGAATGATACCACACAACAGGTGGGGGGTTCTTATGGTAGTGTGAGTGCGCCATGTACAGGGCGAAGGATACTAAACTATCAAAATAAGAAATCTTTCCCTAACAATGATTGTTTATTAAAACCAACGCTGTATTTTTCAAATAACAATTTTCCCATTACGTTGATTTAGTTTTAAGAATAATCATATTATTTTTTGAACGAATAACGAGAAAACTATCCCTCTTACGGAAACGCAAAAACGATTCGCCTGTCAGGCGGGATAAAAACTGTAGTTTCTTGCAAATTTCAAGGTTCAGGGCAAAAAAAAGCCCCCACTGTAACAGCAGGGGCAAAAAGTCAGGGCGTAAACCTATGAAGCCTGTTTATTCTTTTCGGCTTTTTCGTCAATCGGCATTTTCACCAACGTCAGGGCAGGGCGGTAATTTTTCTTTTCTTCCAGTTTTCCCGCCAGCAACGCCGCCTGTATTTCCGGCACATCTCTAAATTCCATTGGGTCAAAATGGGTATAGTGTTCGGTCATTCTCTCCGTCTTATGCCCTGTAACCGCCTGTACAATTTGGGTAGTCAAACCCGCTTTTTGCAATTCCGTATTCAGGAAATGCCGCCACGCATGAACATTAAGCCCCCTCTCGTCTATTTCCTTTTCGCTTATGCCTATGTTTTGTAACGCTTTCCGCAAGCCGTGGTAGAGGTAATTACGGTTTACAGGCACATCGCCGCCTGTCTCCGAAAACACAAAACCCTGTCCGTTTACGTTCATCAGGTTTTTCAAATCCGCTATAACTTCTTTGGTGAGGGGTATATTGTGTTTTGTTTTCGTTTTAGTTTCCCGATAGCCGTATACATCATCGTATTGGGCGCAGATATAAATATGGTCATCAAACACATATTCCCCCTTTAACCCCAAAACTTCACAACCCCGTATTCCTGTCAGCCCCGCCAGCTTATGAGCCGTACACATCAGGAAATTATTATCCCAAACTTTCTTCCAATCGCCGCCAAACAACGCCCTAAATTCGTCATGGGTAATAATTTTTTTCTCTTTTTGCTCTTGCAGAAGTTTCTCCACGTCATTGAAGGGGTCGCACTCGATAATGTGTTTTTTAACAGCCCATTTAAGCATAGTCTGTAAAGAGCCATAAAAGCCGTTAGCGGTCGAGTTCTTGTACTTTTTGGAAATCAGGTAATCAAGCCAAGTATCAATTTCCTTTCCGGTTATAGCGTCCAGCTTCATTTTCCCAAAGTACGGAACCAAAATATTTTCGACCGTCTTTTTATTTTTGTCCGCATAAGATTGCGTCAGCTTCCGGCGTTTCCGGCGTTCTTTCAGGTATTCGCTTTTATCCCAATCCCAGAACAAAGCGGCAAATTCGGCAAAAGTCGGCATATCTTTTTGTTTCGGCAATAAGTTCCCCTCACGGCTTAACTTATTACAGAAATTACGAGCCGCCGTCTTATTGGTCAGCCCTGTACTCCTCGCTCCTAACCGTTTCCCCCCCTCGCTGTCATAAGCATAGTAATAAATGACACTTTTCCCCGAAGGAACCACCCTGGAAAACAAAGTAAAATCGTTGTGCATATCCACACCCCTGTAATTTAGGAAATTGATGTCATATCTGATAACACCAATTTCCAAGCATTTTAGGCGTATCGAACTAGCAACGCTAATTCCTTACAGGATATAGAATTAACATAGGGGGAAACCGCTAACAACTGTACTTTCTTGCAATTTCAACAATGTTACCAGCATTGGGAATAGCGGTTTTAGAGATTGCAGTACACTTGCCAGCGTAACCTTTGACGCCACCAGCAAAGTTACCAGCATTGGGACTTACGCTTTTAGCGGCTGCACCGGCCTGACCAGCATAACCATACCATTTGTGGGCAATACGCTGACCGGAACCACAAATACCCATTTTGGTTATATATTCGGAGCGGCAAATTCTAGCAGTCAAAATTCTTCCATTCCGGCATCGCTGAAAACCGTCATTATAACCGGTGGCAGCAGTGTCGCCGAAAACGCTTTTTCCGGCTGCTCCAACATTACCAGCGTAACCATACCCAACAGCGTTACCAGCATTGGGGCAAACGCTTTTAACGGCTGCACCGGCCTGACGAGCATAACCATACCGTTTGTGGGCGCGACCGGCGGGACCTCTGTCGCAAATAGGGCGTTCGGCTATATATTCAGCGGCGCTAATAATAATAATTCTGTACCGGCATCGATCAAAACCGTCATTATAACCGGCAACGGCTGGATCTACAACAGCGCTTTTTCCGGCTGCTCCAACATTACCAGCGTAACCATACCCAACAGCGTTACCAGCATTGAGGCTTATGCTTTTCAAAATTGCAGCAGCCTGACCAGCATAATAATACCGAACAGCGTTACCAGCATTGGGAATAACGCTTTTAACGGTTGCACCAACCTGAGCAGCGTAAGCATAGGGAGCGGCGTTACCACCATTGGGACAGATGTTTTTACAGGTTGCGCCAACCTTGCCACAATCACGGTTGATGCCGCGAATACCAAGTATCTTTCACAGAGCGGCATACTGTACGGCATACCAGTAACCGATTTTATCCTCATCCCACCCAAGATAGCCGGAGCGATAAACATACCCGAGGGCATTACCAGCATTGCGGAGAAGGCTTTTTACGTTAAAGACATAACCGGCGTAACAATACCGAGCAGCGTTACCAGCATTGGGAAGAACGCTTTTGAGCGTACAAAAATAACCAGCGTAACCATACCGAACAACGTTACCACCATTGCGGAGGAGACTTTTACCTATTGCAGCAGCCTCACCACCGTAATCCTGGGAACCGGCGTTACCAGCATTGGGAAAAATGCTTTTGATGGCTGCTCCAGCCTTACCAGCGTAAAATTTCAAAGCACAATCGCCGCGAGCGCGTTTGATGTTAACGCATTCGCTTATTACGACAAAGACTTGCGAGAAAAGTACTTAGTCATAGGAAGCGGAATCGGGTATACCGGAGGAATCGGGACGTATACGAAACCGAACTCGTCTAGCACAACGTGGACGAGGCAGCCGTAAGGAAGAGCACATAACAGCGAGAAAAGGCCGTCCGTCCGACCACTTAAGAGGTGGCCGGATTTGGGCGGTCTTTTTTTTGTATGATTTTAACGGAGTTATCAGATGCTATAACGCAACATATAGCTTTATATTGACATTTAATTATATTGTGGATACAATAAATATATGAATGACGAAATTGAACTTGAATGGGATGAAGCTAAACGTCAACAAACAATAAAGGAACGAGGGCTGGATTTTTCATTAGCCGCATTGGTTCTCTCCGATCCAGATATGGTGCAGTATACTGACAATAGAAAAGAGGACAAAGAAATCAGATATATTGCCTATGGAATGGTTTACGGAGAGGTTTTAAAACTTTGTTATACATGGCGAGGGGAAAAAATAAGGGTAATTTCAATTCATAAAATCCACAAAAAAGAAAGGGAAAAATATTATGGGAAAAATAACTAGCATGACGATTGCAGAAGCAAAAAAATTATATACTCCGGCACAAATCAAGTCGATGATCGCAAAAGCCAAAGTAAGCAAAGATGACAATCCTTACACTTCCGAAGAGTGGAGGGCAAAAGCCGAGTACCCGAATCGCGGGCGGCCAAAGAAGGAAGTGATAAAACAGGATATACATATCCGTTTGAATCCATCCACGTTGATAAAACTAAAGGCGTTGGGACGAGGCTGGCAAACAAAACTTTCCGCCAAAGTGGACGAATGGGTCGCACAGGGAACTATATAGGAAGAACAACGGTGTCTGACACTCATTTTTGATGTCTGGCACCTCGCAAAAGCGTCCAGACAAATACTGATTATTGTTTAACATATCCGCTGGGGGTCAGGTTATAAACAACCGTAGCCTCATAATTAGAGTCGCTGACCACATCGCAATTTTTGTCATAATACGTGAACGTGAGCTGCTTGCCGTCTATTTTAAGAACGCACCCCTTGTTAAGGATTTTAGCTGAATTGCCATTGCTATCCGGATACTCAGCGTCCCTCATGCCCCCCATGGGAACATATAAAAATTTGATGGTTTTTTTGATCTGGGTGGTTGAGGTACCGGCTGTAGTATCCATTGAGTAATTGGGGCCTTTAACGCTCCGGTACATGGGGTCAGCGTTTGAGTGGTTATGCCCCCACATGAAGATCACGTTAGGATGATCATTAAGCAAGTCAATAATCTCGCCCGCGTATTCGGTATATCTGGTCTGGGTGGTTAAGCAGTGAAGCGGGAAATGCGTCACGATAATTATGGGGATATCGGTTGGCGCTGTCGCAAGGTAAGCGGTGAGCGAATTTCTGTTTGCGAGACGGTTATACTGCCAGTTTGTAGACGGTGTTGAATACGGATCCGGTACGGGCCCGAACAGGTAGATGGCAAAATTATCGGTTCTTACAACCTCGCCTTGCTTATCATAATTGAGCCGTTCGGCTACGTCTTTTACCTTAGCGTAAGATGAACCGTTCAAAGTTATAGCGTTGTCTATATTTTTTATAAGCGCCGCGCCGGCTGTGTCCTGCCACTCATGGTTGCCGGTTACAAACACGTTTTGGCCTACAAAGCCCGAGCTGACAAAACTGTCGGCAATAGGAAGAAATTCCGCTATATTATTCCAGTGGGTAATTCCGGTGGTAAACGCGCTGCCGTTATCGCCGCCGAACAGCATATAATCGAGGCGGTCATAGCGCGTTCCGAGTTTGGTCATCCATGTGTTAAATAATTGTGTTCCGTTTTTTGTACTGGAGCTGGATTTGTCCCAATGCACGTCCGCGGTCATTCCGATATAGGCGGTGACGCTTGGCGGCGGTGGCGGCGGTGTCACTATATTTACCTTGATAAGGGCATTACCCACAATAGGAACGGAAGTGGCGCTGCCTGAAGTACACTGCGCCCGGAGTAATATATAGTCACCATCATTAAGCCCGCTAATAGTAGTGGGATTTCCGCTGGTATATGCCCCCGCGAAATCACCCTCTTTTAACGGCAAGGTGATGGTATTGGGAATTATCACATAGCTATAAGCGCTGTTTGTGCTCCCTAAACTCCATGACGCTGAAATTGCTACATTGGTTCCCGATGACAATGTCACATTTCCGGCTGTTAAACTCGGAGCGACCGTAGTGTTCCACCAGCCGGCGCTAGTGCCGAGAGCGGCCGACTTCCCTCCAATTGACAGGGAAGTAAGCGTACCGTAAGTCTTGGTGTAGCCAAGGGTCAGGGTGTAGCGGTAAATATTGGTAGTGGTTTCGTCCTCCGCTGTTATCCGCACCCAGAAACGGTAGTTGCTGGTGTCATTTGCCTGCGCCAGAGTCCCTGTATACCGTCTGTCAGTCAGGCTTGAGGGAGTATTGGCATCATTGGTTTTGGTAAGGGTTGTCCATGTTACAGTACCATCATTATTAGCCGCGCCGTTTCGTCCAAACTCGACTTTGGATACAGTTGGATCCTCAACAATGACTACTACAGAGCTACCCGCGACAGTTGAAATTGAGTTTCCGCCAATGGTGCCGTTTGCCGGCGCTCCTGTCCCGGTTCCGGTAATAGTGCCGTTGGTGGATGGTGTGCCGTTGCTGGTTGCCGGTATGCCGCCGACATACAAACCGTAAAGGCCGTTCGGGGTGTTCGCGTTGCCCGACGCTCCAGCCGAGACCGCCCTGATATTGGCGTTAGCGGATTTGACAACGATCACTTGCGGGTTATCGGGGTCTGGGGTATCAGGGGTCGGGTCATCGGGGTCTGGGTTTTCAAGGTTCGGGTTATCAGGGTCTGGGGTATCAGGGTTCGGATTATCAAGGGCTGGGTTCTCAAGGTTCGGGTTATCAGGGTCTGGGGTATCAGGGTTCGGATTATCAGGATTCGGGTTATTAGAGGCTGGGTTATTAGGCTTCTGATTTTCAGGCTTCGGGTTATCAACCAACGGGTTATCCGTCTCAGCCCCCGGAACCATTTGCTTTACCGGCGTATCAATAGCGTTATAGCAAACCGCGAACAGCATAACGCCGGCAAACACTACTGCAAACAGTAAAGCATATTTCTTGTTTTTCATCTAAAATCTCCAAATAAAAAGACGATGTTAGATATATACAATTATACCATAATTTATCCAAACAGGCAAATTATTTTTGCGGAAAACAGGGGTAAAAACAGGCAAATTCACCGTAAATTAGGCCGGGTAATTGACAAGGTACCCGTATACCGCCACCATTAACAAAATGAAATCTGACAAAATCCTTTACGGCGGGGATTATAACCCCGAACAGTGGCCCAAAGATATTTGGCGGGAAGACATGCGCCTGCTCGGCAAGGCGGGAATCGACACGCTGACGATAAACGTATTCAGCTGGGCCTTACTGCAGCCTTCGGAAAACGAATACAATTTTTCAATGCTTGACGAGATCATCGAGACGGTAAGCGGCGCGGGCATGAAGATATGCCTGGCTACGGGAACGGCGACCCATCCCGCGTGGATGGCCCGCAAATACCCGGAAGTGCTGCGCGTGAACATAGACGGCTCCAAACGCAAATTCGGCGACAGGCAGAATTCCTGCCCCAACAGCCCCATTTTCCGGCAGCACTCAACGAGGCTGGCGCGCAAACTGGCTGAGCGTTACGGCAAGCGCGACAACATTGTCGCGTGGCACATCTCCAATGAGTACAGCGGCTATTGCTACTGCGAAAAATGCGAGAAGGCCTTCCGCGAGTGGCTTAAACGAAAGTACAAAACCATAGAGGCCTTAAACGAGGCGTGGAATACATCTTTTTGGGGACACACTTACTACGAATGGGACGAGATCGTCGCCCCAAGTTACCTGGGCGGAGAATGGCCTCATAACCGGGGCTCCTGCCAGATACAGTCCATTGACTACAGGCGTTTCAATTCCGACAGCCTTCTGGAATGCTGCCTCGCCGAGGCCGCCGTTTTAAGGGAAGTAACCCCCCATATACCGATTACAACTAACATG
>Ga0268262_10004422_pt1 | contig 14536 bp, 10 predicted proteins | sample TergutNc150P3_FD_190354 | JGI IMG/M metagenome (GOLD analysis project Ga0268262, IMG submission 190354) | Nasutitermes corniger P3 segment gut microbial community from laboratory colony in Florida, USA - Nc150 P3 (SPAdes) (version 2) | ecosystem: Host-associated > Arthropoda: Insects >... | reverse complement strand
AGTTCCAAAACAATCACGGCATTTTTATTTGAGAGCAAATCTTTGTTTTGCAATAAATCAAGTGCGGGAATTCCAAAATTGCCGCCTATTGAATGAGGCACATTCAGGGCTTTGAGGCAGTGAGCGATCATAGAAACGCAGGAGCCTTTTCCAAGCGTGCCTGTTACGCCTATTATTTGAATGTGCGGGTAATCGTGCTGCATTATTTCAAAAAAAAGCTCTATTTGGCTGGTTAGCTGAGCCCCTTTCATTTGAGCATTTAATATTTCTTTTTGCAAGGGGTAAACACCGGCAGAGCGGACAATGGTTTTGCATTTGGGCAAATTTTCCATATAATTTTCGCCATCTTTTTTGTCAAAAACAAGGATATTTTCCATTCCTTGCTCCTGCAAAAATTTTTGAGTGCTTTTGCCTTCTGTGCCGTATCCTAAGATTCCAATGGGTTGTGTGAGCATTGTTGCATAAAAATTAGAAAATATTTCTACAACCCTAATAACGGGTTAGAGCTGGCGAGGTAGGCTCATTTTTTTTACTATAGTAAGTAATGATTAACTCATATCCAAACGCTTGGGATATGGGACAAGGGACTTGGGACATGATTTTTCGCTTAAAAAAAAACATTTTTATTGCATATTCATATCCCTTATCCCATGTCCCTTATCCCAAAGAGAGTTAATCAGCGTTTACTCACTGTTGTCCGGTAAACATTTAAGAAAAAAACCGAATGGTCTATAAAAGTTGAGAAGGCGGAGAAGATGAAACATCTTTCCGCCCAATGGCTATATTCTAGTTGACAAAAAAAAAGATAAAGCCATGAGCAAAGATAGCAATTTATTTAGCGGACAGCCGAGTTTCAAGCAGATAATCAGCCTGCTTGACAAGTCCATTATAAGCCTGATAGCCAAAGATGCCAATTCTGACAGGTATGTGAAGAAGCTTGACACCTACAAACACCTTCTGATAATGCTCTATGGCATCTTCAGCGATAGCTATTCCCTTCGCGAGCTTGTGCTGGGCTGCCTTATAGACGCGAACAAGTTTTGCCATCTGGGGATAGATTTCAAAGTATGCCGCAGCACTCTGGCAGAAGCCAACGCCCGCCGCGACAGCACTGTGTTTGAGTCCATATACATAAGCCTATACGAGCAATACAAGCATCTTTTGCCGGACAGCCGCATACCGGTAAAGAATCTGTATGCCTACGATTCCACGACCATAACGCTATTCTGCGATGTTTTGAAGGGCTGCGACAAGGCTTATGAGCGTGGCGGCAAGGCAGGCAAACGCAAAGGTGGTATAAAAGTCCATTCCCTCATAAAGGCATCCGAGGGCATACCCTGCCTTGCCAGGCTGGATGCCGCCTCGGTGAGCGATAGCAAATACATGAGGGAGGTGGAATTTTTAGGGAAAGGCAGCATGGTTGCCTTGGACAAGGGCTACAGCGACCATGAAGTGTTTGAGGAACTGAGCGAGCGGGGCATATATTACGCCACCCGCCTGAAGAACAACGTCTGCTACGAAACCGTCGGCGAAGCCTTCTGCCCGGGCAATGCCGAAGGCATAGTCAGGGACGAGCATATCCTGCTGTCGCTGCGGGGCAGGAAAAAGCACAATGCCAGAAGGGTGGAATACATATCGCCGGAGGACGGAAAGAAATTCGTGTTCCTGACGAACAATTTCAAGCTCAAGGCTGCCACGATAGCGAAAATATACAGGAAGAGATGGCAGATAGAGCTTATGTTCAAGAAGCTGAAGCAGAATTTCCAGCTTAAATACTTCTACGGGGATAGCGCCAATGCGATAGAGATACAGGTTTGGTGCGTTCTCATTGCCTGCCTGCTGATGTCCGTGTTCAGGGCGGCAAACAAAATCCAGAAAATGTCCTTCTCAAACATGATGTTTGTCGTGAGGCGCGTTCTGATGGAATACGTTTGGCTTTGCGCGGTAATGGCTGATTCGGAAAGAACACTGACTAGAATGCTTTCGAGGCAGAATAGGGCTCACGCCCCGCCATCGCTTTTTGATTAGGGGGCTTGACTTTGGAACGTGTAGAAAAATCTCTGTTTTCTCTACTCGTTTGCTGGTTTTTCTAATAATTATTTTTTTAACGGACAACAGTGGCATTTACTATATTAACCCTACAATCCCAATTATGATCCTCATAACTCTAATCTCTCTCTTATCCCTAGCCTACTTTGGGCTAATGCTATACCTATGGCTCGGCCTGCTAAAAAAAAACTTTCAACTCTCAACTCAAGGCTTTCAACTCCCATGCGTCTCCATCGTAATTCCAATGCGAAATGAAGAAACATTTATTGAAGCCACGCTAAATGCTGTGAATGCTCAGAAATATGCTGGCGAATGGGAAGTGATAATTGTAAACGACCGTTCAACAGATAAATCACCGGAAATTGTCAGGGCTTTTTGCGAAAGGTATGCAAATTTTTCTGTTATAGATATTCCGCAAGATTCACCTCAAATTTCTTCGCCAAAAAAGAGAGCTTTGAACGCTGGTTTTTTAGCCGCAAAAGGAGAATTTCTTTTGATAATGGATGCAGATTGCCTGCCTCCTCCAAATTGGCTAAATTCAATGGCTACACATTATGCTTGTGGTGCCTCTGTTGTGCAGGGTTCAAAGGCGAATAATGGCAACAAGAGTTTTTTGCACGCCTATCAAAAATTGGAAACCCTTGGCTTTACCTTAATTGAAGCAGCCGGATATAATCGCAACAAGCCTCTTGTGGCAAGTGCGGCATCTCTTGGCTATAGCAGGGATTTGTTTTTCAAATGCGGGGGCTTTGAAGGGCTTTACGATTTAGCCTCTGGCGATGATGATATGCTCATTCACAGAATGGCAAAAATTGAGGGAACAAAATTTGCCTATAACTGGGATTCAAGCGCAGTTATGCCAACCGCACCGGTTGATTCTTGGAAGGCGCTTTTGCAGCAACGCGCTCGCTGGGGGAGCAATGGGGCAAAATATGAGAGCAAGGTTTATTCCGCATTTTTGTTTTGCATTTACGCTTTTTTTGTTTGGCTTTTTGTTTCTCCTTGGCTTGTGCTCTCTGGAATTTTGCCGGCTTGCTTTTTGCTTCCTTTTGCCATAAAATTTGCCTCAGATTTCTTGTTGCTTTTCACAGGCGCGCTTCGCTTGCGTGCCCTAAAGCTTTTGTGGTGTTTGCCACTTGTTGAAATAATCCAAATTCCGCTTTTCACAGCCGCTGTGCCGCTTGGGATGTTTGGGTTGTACAAATGGAAATGATTTTTATTTTTCTACATTTCTATTGAATGATAACTTTCCTTCACGTATCAAAAACTTATGATGGCGGCAATGTTGCGCTTTCAAATGTCAATTTGAAAATAAACAAAGGCGAATTTGTGTTTTTAACCGGAGCAAGCGGTGCTGGCAAAACAACGCTTTTGAGAATGATTTATATGGATGAATTTCCAGACAAAAATGGCAATGGGCAGGTTTTGATAAATTTTGGAAGTGAGCATTTTGACAGCAAAAAAATATCCTTGGGGCGTGTGCAGGCTTTGAGGCGAAAGATAGGAATAGTGTTTCAAGATTTCAAATTGCTTGGCGATAGAACCGTTTCGGAAAATGTTGCTCTTTCGCTTTTGGTTTCCAGCAATTTTTCGCAGTCTGAGATAAAAAAACAGGTTTTGGAAACTCTCAGTGCGGTTGGGATTTTGCAAAAGAAAAATTCTCTGCCAGCAGAGCTTTCTGGTGGCGAGCAGCAAAGGGTAGCCATTGCTAGGGCAATGATACACAGCCCATATCTTTTAATTGCAGACGAACCAACCGGCAATCTAGACCCTGAAAATGCAAGCGAGGTTTTTAGGATTTTCCAAAAAATAAACGCAAGCGGAACAGCGGTGATAATGGCAACCCATAACCCAGCATTTTATCAAAACACGCCATACAGACATTTGATTATGAAACAGGGAATTATACAAAGGGAAATTTTGTGAATTCTCAACTAATATTAAAACCAACTTCCCATTTCAGCGGCGAAGTTAAAGTTCCTGGTTCAAAAAGCATTTCTAACAGGGTATTGTTGATGGGAGCTTTGGCAGAAGGGGAGAGCAAATTCATTGGAATTTTAGAAAGCGAAGATACCAGATATATGCGCGAAGCACTTGAAATACTCGGCAAAAATTTTTCAAATGAAAATGCGGAATTGTTTTTGGGCAATGCAGGAACAGCTATGCGTTCTTTAACGGCTGCCTTGTGCTTGAAAAACGGCGAATACATTTTGCGTGGCGAACCTAGAATGCACGAGAGACCTATAAAAGATTTGGTGGATGCACTGAGAACATTGGGTGCAAATATTGAATATTTGGGAAATGATGGCTGCCCGCCTTTGAAAATAAAGGCAAAGGGGTTAAGTGGGGGAGTTGTTCATATAAAAGGAAATATATCCAGCCAATTTTTATCTGCCTTGTTGATTGCCGCTCCGTATTGCAGAGAGGCGTTGGAAATAATTGTGGATGGTGAATTAATATCAAGGCCTTATGTGTATATGACTATTCGCTTGATGGAAAAGTTTGGTATAAAAACAGAGAATGACAACTATAAAAGTTTTAAGGTGGAAAAGGGAGTGTATAAAGCCCAAACTCTTGAAATTGAGGGTGATGCCTCGTCTGCGAGTTATTTTTGGGCGGCAAAGGCGATAACAAAAGGAAATGTGGTTGTGAAAGGAATTGAGAAAAACGGTTTGCAGGGCGATGTGAAATTTTTGGAAGTATTGGAAAAAATGGGTGAAGATTTAAATGGCATAACCATAGATGCAACTCTTTTTCCAGATGCTGCAATGACTATTTGCCCCCTTGCCTGCTATGCAAAAGGCAAAACAAAAATCACAGGCATAGCGAGCTGGAGGGTAAAGGAAACGGATAGAATTTCTGCAATGGCATGTGAGCTTCGCAAGGTTGGCGCAGAAGTGATAACTGGAGACGATTTTATAGAGATAACTCCACCCAAAGAAATTTTACCCGCAACAATAGAAACCTATAATGACCACAGGATGGCTATGTGCTTTAGCTTGCTCTCTCTGAATTCTCCGAGTAAAAATGGGGCAGAGATAACAATATTGAATCCTGAGTGCGTGAATAAAACTTTTCCAGGTTATTTTGGAGAATTCAAAAGATTATCAGCAACTTTGCAACGTCCTATGCCCAATATACAAGGATCCCAAAATTTGTGACTGTAAAGCAGGCCTATGTTTTTTTCTAACCTAGTTTCATCGTATGTGTCTGTTATTGTATAATTTCGTGCTACCAAATTTGCGTTTAAGTCTAGTAAGGGGTCTATGAAATTGCGGCTTATATCTGTTGAATCAAAAACTGGCAAGGAATAGCGAAGACCAACTTCGTACGATTGATCATAGCTGCGAATTGCGCTTTCATCGCTTGTGAAACCCAAAACGGCCTCCAAATTTGAAACCCATCTGGAAAGGCTTATTGGAACTCGTATATACATTGTATCTTGTTCTGTGGAATTTTTTTCACGGAATATCTGCATTTTTAAATCTATATCCCCAACCACGTTCCCGCCTAGACCTTTATTTATAGTAGAAGACACAAGTTTACCCAGAAGTTTTCCAGTATATTTGTCTGCCTTATTGCGGTCAATAAAAGCGCCAGAGGTATAGTCTTCCGATATGCAGCCGAGAAGCATACTGTAATATATAAGAGCAGGCGAAGCTTCTATGTCGCAGTTCGCTGTTGGCTGCATATTCCACTTAGCAAAAGGTCCGGTTATATTCATATAGATTGTACAATTTTTTTCATTTGAATGTTCTTCTGGGTCGCAAAACGGATAGTTGTTGGATGCTTGCAAATCTATTACGCCTTGTTTTATGGGTGTATTTCTCCAATAAAGCCTTAAACGCGACAAATCAAACATAGTTAAGCCTTTATAGCCAATTTTTCCATTGCCAACGGCATTTATATCGCCAGCTAGCAGAATATTTCTTGTTGTTCCTAGTACAGATAAATTTACCACAAATGCAAATGCCGCGAGGTTGGAGCTTATGGTTGCCGCATCTATTCCCGATGTTCTAAGCATTATGTTAAGGGTTGTGGGACGGCTGGTTGTAGCGTACATTTCAGTTGTACTTACCCTTTTTTCTCTAGCTAGAGATTCTCGAAATTTATTTATGGCTTTAAGTGTTCTGTCTAAGTGCAGAGGATCTGGCATTAAATCCATATTTTTTCTGTAAAATGCCCTGTTTATTTCAAAGCTGCCAGTTATGCTTGGGTTTGTTTGAGATTGCCCTATTTGAAATGGAAAATGATACACCGCATTTCCTTTTAAGGTTGCAGAAGCTGTTCCATATTCTGGACTTTCCATGCTATAGAAAATTGAAGGCAACTCGGCAAAAATTGTTATTCCGGCAGAATCTAATTTTGTTTTTCCTGCTCCATTTCTTATTTTAATCCTGTGTTCATTCAATAAAAGCAATGTGAATTGCTCCGTATAAAAAGAAAATTCTTTTAAACTTGCATTGTTCAAATCAAATCGCAGTTTAGCTATTACTTTTTCATCTTGCTCTCCATATATAAAAGCGGAATCCACAGAGACAATGCCTTTTTTAATATGCCCTTCAAATGTAAATGGTATTTTGAAAATCCCCATTTCATAAGAATTTCTCTTTGTGCTGAAATTTGCCGTTAAGGAATCTAAAATATCTTTTCCAAGCGAGCTTTTTGCAGATATGCTGATATTTGTATTTTTAACTTCACCCACTCCGTTTGGCAAAAACCAATCGCCAAGCACCTGCGCATTTCCAGATATTTTTTGCAAATCCTTGCTCACAATCCCTTCAAATTTCAAACTCCCTGCATTGTCTATATTGTTTGCCGCATAAGTAACAGAAATTGGAAGGTCGCTTTTTTGCCCGATATTGCTTACATTTAGCTCCAAATTCCCATTCCATAAGCCTCCGGTTAAAAATACGGGAGCAGAAGCTTTTGCAGAATGTCCAAGGGCTTCTAATTTCAAATTTGGAAAGCGTATAATGCTGGAATCCAAACCTTTAACGGCTATTTTTGAAAGCGCAAATCCTCCCTCTAAACCTGTGTTTTTGTCATATTCCAGGTTGCCATTTGCCCAGCCGCTTGAAAGGGTTGAATCTTTGAATATTGCCATAATAGAAACAATGTCCATAGAAGGAACATTTATGCCAGCTTGCTGAATTTCCAGATTTTTTCGGGTTTCTGTGGGTAAGAGTGCCGATAAATGGCCTCTAATTTTCTTTTCGTTTTGCTCTAATTCAAAATGTTTCACAATTAGAGAATCTCCAAGCATTTCAATATCTGACTTTACATTTATTTTGTAATTTTTAATTTCCGTTGTTAAAGAAACAGAAGCCTCTCCTTTTCTGGTTTGAAAATTTTGTTTTAAGTTTCCGCTTATAAATCCGCTGTAGCCTTTTAGTATATCGGGATCTGCATAAGGCAATTCAAGGGAATTTAAGTTTTGGAGGCTCAATTCTATTTTTGGTTCAAAGGTTCCGTAAATCTCTGCACCACCTCCATGCGATTGATCTAACTTGAATGTGAAAAATTCCTTTGACCACATAACCTCTCCGGTGAAATCGCTTTTGTAGCCTCTGTGTTTTATTGTACCGTATGGAAAATGAATTCCTTCTGGGTTTAACCAGAGGTTCACATCGAGTTCGTCTGCGGCAGCATAGTAGGCAAATGGAACTTTTGTTTTTAAATTTGCTTTCAGCAAAACATCTTTAAATGCAAATGAACCCGTTAAAATAGTAGGGCTTTCCAGTTTCACCATTTCTCCAGTCCACTGCATTGCCCAGGGTTCTTTTGGAGCAATGTTTGCAGAAAATACTATCACAGGTTCCTTCAAGTTTTCTATTCTCGTGATAAAACTTGAACCCGCGCGAGTTGTGAAATTTGCGGAGATGGAATTTCCATTTTTTGTGATTTTATGAAATTTCGCATCTGCTGGCAAAGTTTCTGGTCCAAATGTTAAATTTATTCCCTCAATATTGAGTTCTGCGCTTCCGTCTAACTCTTTGTTGATATTGCCTTTTATTTTTATGCTTTCTCCATTTTTTCCATTTAGGGAAATTTCGCTTTGCGAAATGCCTGAAATATTTCCAGCAGCGGTTATGGCAGCATTAAATGCAGGCAGTTGCCAAAATTCCCCAATGAATGTTTGCAGTGATAAATTGAAATCCACCTTGTTGTGCAAAATATCTATGGAAGCATTTGAATTTAAAACTATTTTCCCTATTGCAGGTGCTTTTTCTGGCCATTTGTCTTTTAACCAAAATGGCAAATCAGCTACATTAGCATTTATTTCGGCAGATAAATCTTCCATCCTTTCTCTTGGGGCGTTTAAGGTTATGGCTATGGAATCGCTTTTTCTGTCGGATAGTGAAATTGAAGCATCGGAAAATATTTCACCCCATCTGTAATCTGCATTTAAAAATATGCTTTTTGCTATATAAGTTCCATCTATATTGTTAGCTCTTATATAAAATCTTTTTTGCCTAGCAGATTTTACCGCAACAAGAGAATCTAATTTCCAGTTTCCAATATCTTTAACATCGGTGGCAAATTTATTTACATTTACCAAAATTCTAAACGGCAGCCATAAATCTGGATGGCTTATGTGCTCTATATCTATTTTTGTTTGTTCATCTGCCGTATTGGGGTTTATATAAGCATAAATGCTGTCTATGGAAATATTCACCAATTCTCTATTTTTGCTAAACATTGTGTATATAGAAATTTTTGGTTTTTCAAGATATAAATTCGTGCTGTCAAATACAACTTTGATGGATTTCCATTTCAATTTAAGAAGAGTATCGCTTTGAAAATCTTGGGGAATTATTAAAACATTGCCTAATTCCATGGGGTTAGAAAGCAAGGATATCAGTTTTTCCTTTGCTTTTTTATAGCCGAAAAATAAAACAACAGGTATCAGGGCTATTAACAAAATCAATAATAATTTGGGCACAAATTTTAGGCTAATCACTAGTTCTTCCCCATTAGCGAATATACCTTTGCATACATATAAATTTGCTTTAATAAACTTGCAAATCCATTTGCTCTTGTAGGTGTTAAACCTATTTGCAAGCCTATTTCCTGAAAAAATTCCGGTTTTGCGGCTAAAATATCCACCGGTTTTTGGTTGTTGTAGATTTTTAGCGCAAGTGCGCCCAAACCCCTGCTTAAAAGCGGAGTGGACTCTCCGCCTTCTGTGTCCAGATGAAAAATTAAAATTCCATCTCTGTATTCTGGAACCAAAAACATTTTTGCAGCGCAACCCTTCACAATAAATTTATCTTGCTTTAAACTATCGTCCATTCCGCCGTGTTCTTTTGCAATTTTCAACAAAAATTTCCATTTGTCGTCTGGATTTCCAAAGGCGGCAAAAATTTTTCTTATCTCATTTTGAGATTCTTCTATGGTCATTTTAAGTAAATATAGTAAAATAGCTGCCACTATAGGAAGCTATTTAATTTTTTCTATATTTCCTTATATGCTACAAATAGCTTTATTAGGCTTGGAACTTGGAAAAGGAATATGACATATTTTGAAAAAATCAGAGAATTAACGAAAAAGGTTCCTAGTGAATTAATTGATTTTTCTCAACCAAGAGATTCTGCTCGCGTACCTACCCAAGCTTCATCTAATTTTATAACTAACAAGGAACAAGGAGACTGGGCTGAAAATCTTGTTACTCGTGCTATAAACGAAACTTCTAAAAAGTTTATTGCTGTAAAATATGGAAAATCTGATAATATAATAGCAGGAGAAGAAGGTTTTGATTCTTTTTATCAAGAGTTTCAAAATGAATTAGATACTATTGGCAAGCGGCCAGATATATTGATTTTTAAAAAGTCTGATTTTGATGTAAAATTAGGTTTTGATATTAGTCATATTCCACACCATCAAATTACCAATTATGTAAAAAAGTCTATTGCAGGTATTGAAGTACGCTCAAGTGCTTTTCTAATTGACCGTTACGAAGAAACAATGCGGGTTAGAATAAAAAAATTCACCAAAATTGCACTAGAAACCAAAGAAAAAATTCTTGTTGAATACCAAGATATTTTATCGAATCCATCTAGGGAAAATTACATTGATATACTAAATAGCATAACAGAAAAAACATTAAATGTTAGTGATTTTAAGGTTCCTGGCTGGAGATCTAATGAACGTTTAATTAAGTTGAATGAATTGTTTAAACAGTTAAAATCTGCAATAAAAGAAATACAAAAGCGTGATTATCTTTCCATTACACCAAAAGTAGAAGATATTAAGGTTGTTTACAAGTGGATTGAGATTTTTAATGTGCCTCATTTCTATTTTCAGGTTTTCTTTGATAAAGTTTATGGAATTTCCTTTGAACAAATTTTACAAATTATTTCAAATTCTGATAATGATGGGGTAATTTACTCTATTGAATCAGATACGAAAAACCAAAATAAGACCACTATTAAGATTAATTCAAAATCTGGAATTGAAATTGCCTCAAAAATAGATGAGCCAAATCACGAAAGTGTTCGTAAAGAAATGGATAGAGGACGATTGTTATTTTATGTTACTTTCAAAGGTGGAACTGCATATCTTGATATTGATAATCTCACGAAAATTTTAGAAATTAAAACAGGAGATTTTTAATGAGCAATAAAAAATCTATAGAATCAGATTATTCCGAAACAATTTCTTTGGAACATCGTGAAAAATTTGCTCAGTTTTTCACTCCTTATCCTATAGCTGAATTGATGGTCAGGTGGTTACTAGGCAATAAAAAGTTATATAATATTTTAGAACCGGCTTTTGGTTTAGGTATTTTTTCGAGAATTTTATTAGCAGAAAAAAATGATATACAAATTAAAGGATTTGAAATAGACAATGTAATATTTGAATATGCAAAGAAAGAATTTTTTGGTACTGAAAAAATTGAACTTTTGTTGAAAGATTATATTTTTAATGATTGGCAAAACAAATATGACGGTATTATTTGTAATCCGCCATATTTTAAATTCCACGACTATGATAACAAAAATACTCTCAAAGAAATAGAAAATCGGTTGCAGTGCAAGCTTAACGGTTTTACCAATCTTTATACAATTTTTTTGCTGAAATCTATTAACCAATTAAAATTTAATGGAAGGTGTGCCTATATTATTCCTTCGGAATTTTTAAATTCTGATTATGGAAAATTAGTTAAAACGCACTTATTAAAAACAGGAACCTTACGACATATCATAGTGTTTGATTTTGAAGAAAATATTTTTGATAATGCTTTGACAACAGCTTCTATAGTTCTTTGTGCCAACGATAGCAAAACAAATAAAGTGCAATTTACAAATATTCAATCAATTAAAGAGCTAAATATCATTGAAAATTTGATTGTTGATTATCCAAAATTTTCTGAAAATTCTAAGACATATTCTTTTTCTGAACTTAATCCCGAAATTAAATGGAAAAGTTACTATCAAATACAAAATGAGCGTAAATTTAAAAATCTTGTACCATTTTCAACTTATGCAAAAGTAGTACGCGGTATTGCTACCGGTGCCAACAATTATTTTACTTTTAACATATCAAAAGCTCAAAAATATAAAATCGATGAGAATTACTTGCTACCTTGCGTATGTCATTCCATTGATGTAGAAGGTAACTTTTTTACGAAGTCTAATTTTGAATATTTAAAAAATAAAGATAAAAATGTATTTTTAATAAATGCAATAAACTCCGATAATGAAAATGTTACAAGTTATTTGCGAAAAGGCGAACAAGAACAAATTCATAAAAAACATTTAACTGCAAACCGTAAACCATGGTATTTGTTAGAAAATCGACCTCCAGCACCAATTTGGGTTTCTGTTTTCAATCGTACGGGATTACGATTCATCCGCAATGAAGCTAATATTGCAAATTTAACCACATTCCATTGCATATATCCTCAAATAAATTTATTTTCGGATGTAAGTATTGAATTATTATTTGCTTATCTTTTAACCGATACTGCTCGTCAAATTTTTGAAGACAATAGCCGTGAATATGGCAATGGGTTGCAAAAATTTGAACCGAATGATTTGAACAATGGGAAAATGTTAGATTTGGATAAGCTGTCTACAAGTAATAAGCAGAAAATTGAAGATTTGTATGGTAAATTCATAAAAAATAATGAACAGCGATTTCTGGACAAAATTGATGATATTTTTGTAGAAAATTTCGCAAAGGTTTCTACCTTTTCCTTATGCACATAATATATAAATTTGTTTTAATAAACTTGTAAACAAACTTTTACTATATTACTCCTTTATGTCTAGTGTTTTTGGAAAAGTATTTACACTTTCATCTTGGGGTGAATCGCACGGAAAGGCTATTGGAGCAGTTGTAGATGGCTGCCCGTCTGGCCTTGAAATTAGCGAAGAATATATACGGCATTTTTTAGACCGCCGCAGACCAGGGCAGAGTGCAATTACAACGCAACGCAAAGAAAGCGATGCGGTTAAAATTTTGAGCGGAGTTTTTGAAGGCAAAACAACTGGAGCCCCAATATCCATGCTCGTGGAAAATGCAGACCATCACAGCTCAGACTACGAGCAAATAAAAGACTGGTGGCGCCCAGGGCACGCAGACGAAGCCTACGATTCCAAATACGGATTCAGAGATTACCGAGGCGGTGGCCGCAGTTCAGCTAGGGAAACCATAGCACGCGTTGCTGCTGGTTCAATAGCTCGCAAATTTTTGAATGAAAAATGCGGAACCGAATTTACGGCTACTATAAACATAGACAACAACTCAATAGAAAATGCCAAAAAAAATGGAGATAGCATCGGCGGCATTGTTAGCTTAACCATCAAAAACCCGCCAAAAAATTTGGGCGAACCGGTTTTTGACCGCACAGAGGCATTGCTTGCAATGGCAATGTTGAGCATTCCTGCAACGCGAGGGTTTGAAATTGGCAAAGGTTTTGAAGCGGCAAATATGCTCGGCAGTGAGCACAACAAATTTGCAGATGGCACTTATGGCGGCATAACTAGCGGCGAAGATATTTTGTGCAGAATAGCATTCAAGCCAACCCCTTCCATTTCTAAAGTGCAAATGGCAAAAAATAAAAACGGGCAAATTGGCGAAATCAGCATAAAAGGCAGGCACGACCCTTGCGTTGCGGTACGTGCGCCGGTGATTGTAGAAAGCATGGCGGCACTTGTTTTAATGGATTTGTGGTTGCTTCAGTAGAGGCAACCATTGCGTTGTTTATCGCACTATTACTTTTGTCTGAACCAGAATTCTCAGAATTTGATAATTTTCAGAATTGCCTAAATATATGCGTTTGCCTTGGAGATTGTACACTTCAACTTTTGCGTTGCTTGTGCTAGTCTTGCAGACAACGAACGCTGTACTTGGCACTCTTCGTATAGATGTCGAAGTGGTAAAAGCTATCGCCGTAACCCATTGTCCACCAGAAGGCGCAGTCGCTGATTCTGTCAAAGCTGTTGCAGTTGCTGCTCTCGCTTGCACTCCACCAGTAGCCACTGTCGCCGACAGATTCGGAAGAGTAGAGTGACGAGCCGTAGCCGCCAGGCAGAGCCGAAAATCCATACGTGTTCTCGCCGTTGGCTTCTTTAGGAGGAATATTAAAAGCAGGAGGCATAACCAGAGGATTCCAACCACTTGACGCTTTCAAATATTTTCCTGCACATTTACTGCATCCTCTATCTCTTTCAACGTAGGTCACTAGCGTTAACCATTCATCATCACTCGGAATATGCCAGCCGGCTGGGCAAATACCTTTGTGATTTAAATCACTTCCTCCCCATAATTCTTTTTGGTATTTCGCATCTATGCCCATTGCAGTTGTCCAATCGTAAAGCCTGCCATATTTTTGGCAGTTGGCAGGGTCATTGTCATAGCATTTACTGCCAGAGACATAGCAACCCCAATTCTTCGCCATCCAAATTTGTCCGTTGATATTAACAGTTCCATAATCTGCTATATTGCAAGACCCTCCAACATATTCACTAGACGAACTTGTAAGTGTGCTGCTCTTAGTGGAACTGGAACTGTTATTTGAGCTGGAACTGTAATTTGAACTATTATTTACCACAACCCCGTTGACACATTGTTCATAAATAACATAATAATCCTTGCCTTTGCACTTGCCAATGATTTCCCCTGATTCGCAACGATAAATGTTTTGGTCGTAACTCACACCGTTGCATGAATTGTTATTGTCCTCACTAGAACAGGAAAAAGTTAATGCCAAAGGAAGCCCAAAGCTTGCCGCCAATGCGATTTTAGAGAGTTTGTTTCTCATTTTTTGTCTCCTTTTGATGGTGGGTTGATTTTTTTAAGCCAAACCTTATTCTCATAAAGTCTAGAATGGCTTACCTCTATCTTTTCGGTTAAGGTTTTGCCTATTCTTTTACGAATAAGAACTATTAAAGAATCTGCTATTTCTTCCTTGATATCCCCTGAAATAGAAATTCTCTTAATTGAATTCAAATCTATGGGAATGAACATTTCTTTATTT
>Ga0268262_10004421_pt1 | contig 14539 bp, 14 predicted proteins | sample TergutNc150P3_FD_190354 | JGI IMG/M metagenome (GOLD analysis project Ga0268262, IMG submission 190354) | Nasutitermes corniger P3 segment gut microbial community from laboratory colony in Florida, USA - Nc150 P3 (SPAdes) (version 2) | ecosystem: Host-associated > Arthropoda: Insects >... | reverse complement strand
ATTGCCCTTGGCCGTCGCCAAAACCCCAAAGCCCGGCAGGTCGGCCAGCGCCCCAAAATCCGGCGCAAGGGCCCTGACCTGCTCTTCGGTGTTTAGCACTGCCACTAGGTCTCGAGACAATAGTGCTTCAACTGGCTCGACGCCAAGGGCCTTCGTAAGCGCAGGGACGTGTTCGGGCGACGGGGTGCCGGGACGCCTGGGAAAATCCAGCACCAGCCACTCGCCGTCCTTGGAAACGCTCAAGGGCCCGCTGACGGACTGGAAGTTGACCGACTGGCTATTCGGGCGCAGTTCGTTGAGCAACAGCCACGCGCTGGCCAGCGTTGCGTGCCCGCAAAGGTCAACCTCGTTGGCGGGGGTGAACCACCTTATCCTGTAGCCATCCCCCTCCGGCACAAAGAAAGCCGTCTCGGATAACTGGTTCTCCGTGGCTATTGACTGCATCAGCGCGTCCGGGAGCCAATCATCGAGCGGCAGCACCGCCGCAGGATTCCCCTCGAATGGCCTCTCCGCAAAAGCGTCAATCTGGTGGATCAATAGGCGCATGGGGTGTCCTTTCTGATTGTTATTATGAAACTTCGATTGGCAAATGGACAATGGCAGTTGCAGACGGGCCTTTGCTAACGATCCAAGCGGAAAGAGCGCTTGTTCAGCACTAGATGCCCAATACGCATAAACATGGCGCGGCGCAGCCGCCTCCTTGCTTATCCTAAACCCTAGCCCCTAACCCCTGACCCCTAGTTTTTTTTGATGGCGGTTGCAGACGGCCCTTTGCTAACGATTCAAGCGGAAAGAGCGCTCGTTCAGCACTAGATGCCCAATCCGCATAAACATGGCGCGGCGCAGCCGCCTCCTTGCTTACCCTAAACCCTAGCCCCTAACCCCTGACCCCTAGTTTTTTTTGATGGCGGTTGCAGACGGCCCTTGGCTAACGATTCAAGCGGGGAGAGCGCTCGTTCAGCACTAGATGCCCAATCCGCATAAACATGGCGCGGCGCAGCCGCCTCCTTGCTTATCCTAAACCCTAGCCCCTAACCCCTGACCCCTAGATTTTTTGGCGGCACAATTATTGATGCTTAACACTTCTATGACAAAAACAAATACCCCATCAGTCGCCGTAGTCATCCCAGTCTATCGCCCAGAGATAGATGGGCTTGAGCTGTTCTCTTTGCAATATTCCCTTCGCAACCTCAACCCTAGGCGCGAAATATTCTTTATTTGCCCCAAGTCGCTCGATGTTTCCTTTTATCACCGCCTAGCTCCGAGCGCCAAATACGCCATATTCGATGATGGCTATTTCGCGTCTATAGGCTCATACTGCCACCTGCTGAAGAACCCACTTTTTTACAAATGTTTCGATTCCTATGAGTTCATGCTGATCCTGCAAACGGACGCCATCATCATCAAGGATGAGTTGGACTACTGGTGCGCCCAAGAATATGATTACATCGGCGCACCATGGTATCCTGCTCAAACCATTACCCTGAAAACTCCAGATGGACGAAATAAGACAATCAAAGTCAGCGTTGGCAATGGCGGCCTATGCCTTAGGCGCAACAAAAAATGCATCGAGCTGTTGAACGAATTTCCAGGGGCCAACAAAGACTGCGTTTATACAGAGGATTTGTTCTTTGCCTTCTATGGCTTTCAGTCAAAAAACTTTTCAATACCAAGCCAATTCGTTGCTTCGAGGTTTTCGTTTGAGTGCTGCCCGGAGTTTTTCTATGAGCTGAACGCAAACTATTTGCCTATGGGAAGCCACGGTTGGTGGAGGTATGAACCAGAGTTTTGGCTCAAAATGCTGTACCCCGACCTTGAACCTATACGCGACCTTGCGATGAAAAGCTTTGAGAAATGGCAGACGCGGCGGAACGAGATGGCAAAAGATATGGCAAAAAATCGCAGAGAAGATTTGCATAAGTTTATGTTGGAATACATAAACAAAGCCTTTGACGACCTTGAGGAGATGGAGAGGCAGAAAGAGGCAGGAACTAGCGGCTAGTATGCAGAACCTGTTGCAGAACGCTATTTTACAAGTCGCGCACCATCTGATATGATGGTCTGTGAACCCTTTTCTTGCCCAATTTAGGAGAACAAGTATATGAAAAACCGCATCGTTTGCACACTTGCGATGCTGCTGGCGCTGGCTGCCATATCTATTGGCTGCCGCCCAAAGAGAGGCCATATAGACCATATAGACGTTGTCTATGTGGCAGGGGAAGAGCAAAGTGCGGCGGGGACAAGCATCGCCACGCTTTGGAAGAATGGCGTACCCGAGCGACTCACAAACGGCAACCGCGATGCGCGGGCCGAATCCATCTTTGTGTCTGGCGATGACGTGTACGTGGCTGGAAGCGAAGATGTATCTGGAGACGACGACAGAAGAAAGAAACGCATCGCAATTCTTTGGAAGAATGGCAAGCCCACGCGACTCACTGATGGAAATAGTTTTGCGATGGCCCTTTCTGTATTTGTGCAAGACGGCAATGTGTACGTGGCGGGGCTTGAATACAGCGATGCTGGAAAATCAGTCGCCATGCTGTGGAAAAATGGCGAACCTACGCCCCTTGGAACAGGGAAGGAGGACGATACCGCCAATTCAATTTTTGTGTCGGGGGGCGACGTCTATGTAGCGGGCTATGAGCAAAAGGCCGGCATGCCCCGTGGCGGACTTAGCACCGCCGTGCTATGGAAGAATGGCGTCCTCCAGCGCCTCAGCGATGCGAATAATTCGATGGCCAATTCTGTCTATGTGTCGGGCGATGATGTGTACGTGGCAGGACATGAATGGAACAATGAAGAGAAAAAAATTGCCATGCTGTGGAAGAATGGCGCCCCCCAGCCCCTCGGCGATGGGAATGCCTTTGCGGAGGCCCACTCCGTATTTGTGGCGGGCAGCGATGTGTACGTAGCGGGGCAACTTGCCGATACCGAGGAAGGGCGCGAACACGCCGTGCTATGGAAGAATGGGGCTGCCCAACGCCTAAGCGACGGATATACTGATACGATGGCCAAATCGGTGTTTGTGCTGGGCAACAACGTGTACGTGTCTGGACACGAAGATGTGTATGAAAGCCACGATTCTACGGGAATGAAACGCTTCGCCACACTGTGGAAAAATGGCAAGCCCACGCGCCTGGGCGAAGGAGAAGGCGATGCGTACGGCACATGCGCGATACTTGTAAAGTAGCCGAAAAAGATCAGGGATTAGGGGCTAGGGGTCAGGATGGCACAAATCTTGATGCCATAGCCAACCATGACAGATAATTCCGCCGCTTCAGTCGCTGTAATCATCCCAGTCTATCTCCCAGAGATAGATGGGCTTGAGCTATTCTCTTTGCAGTATTCCCTTCGCAACCTCAACCCGGGGCGCGAAATATTCTTCGCCTGCCCCCAGTCGCTAGACGTCTCCTTTTACCGCCGCCTAGCCCCGAGCGCCAGATTCGCCACTTTCGATGACAAATATTTCACGTCCATTGCCTCATACTGCCGACTTTTAATGAGTAGCCATTTTTATGAAAGGTTCAGCGCCTACGAATTCATATTGCTCACCCAGACGGACGCCATCATCATCAAGGATGAATTGGATTACTGGTGCGCCCAAGAATACGACTACATCGGATCTCCTTGGCAACCCGTGCGGCCCATTCCCATCTGCGCGGGCGGCCGAAACAAGATACTCCGAATCGGCGTCGGCAATGGCGGGTTCAGCTTTAGGCGCGTCAAAAAATGCGTTGAGTTGTTGGCAAAATTTCCCGAAATCGTTAATGGCCCCACGCTCATCGAGGACATGTTTTTTTCTATATATGGCTTCATATCAGACGGCTTTTCGGTGCCAGACAGGTTCACGGCTTCAAGGTTTGCTCTTGAAAATGCCCCTGCGTATTTTTTCGAGCTAAACGCAAACTATCTGCCAATGGGCGTACACGCTTGGTGGAAACACGACCTCGATTTCTGGCTAAAGGCACTCCAGCAAGACCTTGAGTCAGTAAGGGACTTGGCGCTCCAAGGATTTGCGGAATCGCAGGCCGAGAAGGAGAAGCACAACAAATTCGTGCAGGAAGCATTTAAGGTGAGAATGGTGGAGCATATAAACAAAATATTTGACGACCTTGAGGAAATGGAGAGGCAGAAAGCTGCCAATGGCTAGTGGTCAGCGACCGCACTATGCGCGGCAATTTGGCGCGGCGCAGCCGCATCAATTCTTATCCCTAGCCCCTGCCCCCTAATACCTAAGCCCTATCCTGACCCCTCTTCCAGTTCTCCATGCAGTTTTTCCCAATCCAGCATGGCGTACATCAGTTCTTCTTCTGCCTGTTTCAGGGCCTGGGTCTTTTCTGTGAAGCCTTTCCAGTCGCTTGGGTCAGTGTGGGCCAAAGATTCGTTTAGCTGGTCAATTTGGGCTTCTAGGCCACTTATTTTTGTTTCCATTTCTGCCAGTTTTTTTTCAAGTTTTTTGGCCAGCCTCTGCTTTTCTTTGTCTATGGCTGGCCGCTTGTCCGTGCGCTTTTCATTTGATACAGATGCCGCTGATTGTTTGCTAGCCGCTTCGCTTGCTTGGGGCTTATTTGGTTTTTTAGACGGCGAGACTGAAGCGTTGTCTTGGGCCAACTCTGCGCCGCCCAAGTCCAAGTCAACCCATCCCTGGTTGTCCTCGTAGCCGCCATCCCTAAACTCGGCCTTGTTGTCGTGTATCCGCAGAAGGCAGTCCGCAACTCGCCCCAAGAGGTAGCGGTCGTGGGTAACAAGCGCCACGGCGCCCTCAAAGGCTATGAGCGTGTCCTCCATGGCCTCCATGCTCTGAATGTCCATGTGGTTTGTGGGCTCGTCCATGAGTAGCAGGTTGCAGCCCTGGCGGATCAGCGTAGCGACCGACAGCCGCGCCCGCTCGCCGCCGGATAGCACCGACAGCGGTTTTTCAACATCCTCGCCCCGAAACTGGAACTTGGCGAGAAAGCCCAAGATGTCTTGCTTTGTGGCCAGCGGGCTGGATACCGCCTGAATCTGCTGAAAGACGTTGTTTCGCATGTCTAGGTTGCCGTGGTGCTGGTCGAAGTAGCCCAGCTTGACTTGGCTGCCAAGGCGGCAGTGGCCGTCCACAAAGGGTATTTGACCGGCTATGGCCTTTAGCAGTGTTGACTTGCCAGTGCCATTGAGTCCGACTATGCCCAATTTTTGCCCCCGCCTCAACTGGTATCGCTCGATTGGCGCAAATAGGGCCTTGCCGCCCCATCCCACGCTGGTGTTTTCAAACAGCAGCGCCGCGTCGCCGCTCCTAAGCGTTTCGGGAAAATTGAACTTCACCCTCCTGCGCTCTTTTAGTGGTTTCTCTAGCCTGTCCAGCTTCGCCAAGTGCGTGCGCCTGCCCCTGGCCTGTTTTGTGTTTTGCCCAGCTATGTTGCGCCTGATGTATTCTTCCTGCTTTTTTATGTAGGCCTGCTGAAGTTCAAAAGCTTTTTCCGCCGCTTCCATTTCGGCTTCCTTTTTTTCCATGAACTCGGTGTAGTTGCCGCTGTAGGCGCGGCTGCACCCATTTTCGATTTCCAGTATGGACGTAGCCACGCTGTCCAAAAAATACCTGTCATGGCTTATCACCGCAACGGCAGCAGAGGCATTTTGGACAAAATCTTCCAGCCAGCGCAACGAGGGCAGGTCCAAGTGGTTCGTGGGCTCGTCCAGCAGCAATAGATCCTGGCCCTGTAGTATCGCCTTGGCCAGCATCACCCTGCACTTCTGCCCGCCCGATAGCTCCCGCACATTTTTTTCTAGCATCTCCTTTGAAAAGCCCAAGTTGAAAAGAATGGACTCGGCGCGGGCGCGGATGGAAAAGCCATCCAGCCTCTCGAATGCCTCCTGGGCCGCTTGGTAGCGGGCCATGATGGGGCCCAAGTCACCGCTTGGCTCGGCCATGGCGTGCTCGAGTTGCCTCATCTCGTGCGCCAACTGCTCCACGTTTCCAAAGGCGCTCAGGGTCTCCTCCAGCATGTCGCCGTTGGTGGCAGGCTCCAAATCCTGGGAATAGTAGCCCAGCCTGACGCCGCGCTCCTTTGTGGGCCTGACCACCGTGTCCTTGTCCGGCTCAAACTGACCAAGGAGCAGCTTGAAGAGGGAGCTCTTGCCGGCCCCGTTGCGCCCGATGACCCCCCAAGCTTCGCCCTCCTCCAGAGCCCAAGTGATGTCTTTGAGGACTTCCAATGGGCCAAAGGACAAATGGGCGTGGTTTAGGCTTGCGAGCATCTGGGATTGCTAAAGGCAATGTTCTAAGCAAATGATATGCGAGCCTCTTGCAAAACTATCCTAGCGCTTCTCATACCAATGTGCAACCAAACGAGGCACTTGCAAAACTATCCGCACGCTTACCGAAGTTATCCCTCATGTATCCGACGTTCATCAAAGTCGCAGGGGGTCTGGGGGAAATTCTCTAAAAGCCCGAATGGGCTAAGAGGCGCGAGCGTAAAGTAGCGAGCCCGCGTGCTTTTCGCGGGGAAGCGGATTTGGAGCACTGCGCCGGCTGGCCACGTTCGCATGCGAGTGGGACCCGAGCGGACTCCCAGTTAGCATCTGGAAGGTTTTCCATGACCCGGCGCGAAACGAAACAGGCCGAAGGATCTTCGTCCCGCAGTCAAGCGGCGAATGACCTCGCCGCGTGTCCATTCGGCGCGATGGAATTACCATTAGGCAGCTAGAAATGATGTGGGAGAGTTTTGCAAGACGCTCCATTGGCAATAGGACACGATATAATCCCTAATTTGTCCCCGCCGCCGATTCAATCGCCTCTATCTCGAAAGACAGCTTGCATGGCTCGTTGTTACACATGTAGCCGTTTTTCCCTAGCAGTATCTCCTTTTTCATTTTTTTTGACCCGCACGAAGGGCAGTATTCCATTTTTGGCTGCACAGTCAGGGCCTTGTGTTTCTCCCTGTCCGTCCCCTTGTCCTTGCCGGAGCCAGTGGCGCCTGCTGAATTGCCCCGATTGTATCCCACATGTTTCTCGTACTCGTTTTTGTGGCTATCGCAGTAGTACATCCCCTGCACCTGTAGGGGCGTTTTTGGGTCACAGTCCTTTCCGCATTCGCAGCAGATTGTCCGCCCAGCCCGCTCCGCTTCCCTTATCTGCCACACTGTCAGGCCCATTTGCCCCTCCCCTTAAAGTATTTTCTAATACTTTAGCACTATCTGGGAAAAACTGGCAGGGCGGAAACCCTATTGGAGAGATGAGGTACTTGCAAAGCCCTCTCAAATCTTTTCTTGCTGGCGAACGGCAATTCCATCGCGCCGAATGGACACGCGCCGAGGTCATCGCCGCGCTAAAAGAACACGAGGGATTGGCGCAATTGCAGAACCACGCGGCCATCTATGGCGACGCCGCCAAGGGTGGACGGCCAAGAAAGCACCCAAAGGCTCCACTCAAGAAGCAGCCTGACGATGGCCAGCAGGTGAGCGACAAGGAAATGGGCGGCATCAAAGAGGCAGCCATCGATGTCCGCAAGATGATGGATTCTTTCTGCGACCACTATGGGAAGCCATGACACGCGCATGCCCCGGAAAATGACACGCTGCTGATGAAGGTGCTGGGGCTGACCCCTGCGACGTTGGAAGCCGCGTGGGATATGGAGGACTGGCTGGCTTCCTTCGAGCAGCAAGTGCCAGACCTCCAAAGGCTGATACTGGATTCCGTCAGGACCATGCTACGGAGCCTCACGGACAAGGTTATGGCCCCGCCCAAGAAGCAGCCCGACTTGGACTTCGAGCCCATAGACATCAAAGCCAAATTAGCGGAGCTGGAGCGCGAACTGGCAGCACTGAAACGCACGTAATCCCGGATAGAATGAAGATCAGAGGGCGCAAGTGGACGAGGGGCAAAAAAACGACTTCAAAAAAACCGACATATTCGAAGCATGGCTTGAAGGGTTGGACAACACCCCGCGAGGGCGCATAATCAGGCGCATAAAGAAGGCGGAGGGCGGAAATTTTGGAGACTGCGAGACAATCGAGGGTGGAGTCATTGAAATCAAACTGCACTTTGGCCCCGGCTACAGGCTATACTGCTATAGGGCTGGGGTAGACCAATATCTACTGCTGGTCGGCGGCGACAAAAGCACACAGGCGGGCGACGCCACGCGCGCTAGGGCCATCAAGAGAGAGTTAGAGGGGAGCGGCAAATGGTGACAGTCACAGATTTCAACGTGCTTGACTACCTTGGCAACGAGGGCGCGATGCAGGGCTACCTACAGGGCGCCCTTGAAGAAGAGGGCCCCGAGGGCTTCCTAGACGCAGCGGCGGACGTGATGAAGGCTAGAACCCTGCTGCTGCTGTCCAAGAAAACGGGCATCGGCTACAAAGATCTATGTCTAGCATTCACAGGGCGCGGCGGCTCCCAAGAAATAGCCCAGGACGTGCTAAAGAGTGCGGCAGAGGCATTCGCCGCCCCAGTGCTTGTCTGACTTCGCATAGCCTAGGCGAGGGCATCAGGAGCAAACTCGAAGAGGGGGAATCTTGGCGATGATGAGCAGGTGGAACATCTTGGAGCATCTCGACAGCGAAGAAGAAATAGCTGGCCACATCGAGGCGACGCTGGCGGAATGCGGCCCCCGTGCCCTGCCCCGCGCCCTTGCCAAGGCAGCCCAGGCTAGGGCCATCAACCAGCTTGCTAAGGAGACGGGCATGGACCGGAAGGCCCTTTGTACCCTGTTCCTTGACGGCGGCGAAAACAACGATGCCCCCCCGCTGGCCCCGGATATGGCGGTGAGGGTGGCTAGGGCATTCATCGCGCCCGCCCACGCTGGGGCATAGGCCGCTCCAGTTTTTTGGATAATTCCAAAATAACCCCAAGACGCCCGCCAAATAGAGTTCACTCCGTAAATCGACGTGAACCAGATAGCGCATAGGCTCAGTGAGGGCGGGAACTTTCGCCGCTGCCGTACATGGGCAGCTAGGCCGGTTCATGGACAATTTTGCCGCTGACCCAATGGCCGCGCTATTTTGCCCACGTTGGGGCGTTATTGCCAATATCCGATGTTACCCACAACAGTTACCCACAAGAAAAAAACCTGTGGAGCTGAACGGGATCGAACCGTCGACCTCTGCAGTGCGATTGCAGCGCTCTCCCAGCTGAGCTACAGCCCCATGGGAATCTACATTGTGACTGCGCTGGGCGTTTGTGTCAATGGGAAGGTGCTGGGCTAGGGGTCTGGGGAGTAGCGAAACGCGGCTCGCGTGCGAGTCCGCGTGAGCGAATCCCCAGTTTAGCATTGGGCGGTCTCCAAGAACCGGCAATGGCCGAGCCAAGTTGTCAGATTGCACCATCCGGGCTTGCTAGGGGCTAGGGTCAGGGATTAGGGGTTGGGGGTTGGGGGTTGGGGATAAGTAAGGATTGGGCATCCAGCGTTGAATCCCTAGCCTCTAATCCCTATTGTTTTTTCCACACTTCGACGCCAAGGTAGATGGTTTCGTAGGGTTCGGGTTTGCCTACTTCATCAGACCTGATGGCGACCTCGGAGATGCCCAGCTTGCCAAGCTCTTTCTGGAGGGCGGCTAGGCGCTCTATGAGCATTTTGTCCAGCCTTACCTGGTCTTCGGGGACGGAGAGGAAATACTTGGTGCCATCGGCGCCCCAGCCCTTCACCCATTGTTGCAGCCTTTCTACTCCTTTGGGGGACAGGGTGGAGCTGCCTGGCAGGAAATATATGGGGAACTGCTCGATGATTTCTGGCTGCAGCTCATCCAGCGAGTATGCCGGGGGCTTGGCCGACAAGGGCGCGCTGGGGGGGGCAGGTGGGGGGGCCGCTCCGGCATAGAAAATGGATTTTTCGATTTCCGCCCCAACGTAAATTGAGTCGTATGGCTCGGCGGGCTTTGGCTCGTCGTCAAAGTCCAATTGCTCGTCAAGGTCTTCTGCGGGCCTATATTCCACGCTCACGGCTCCAAGGCGCAGTAGCTCTTTCTCTAGTCCCTGTAGGCGATCCAGCAATAGTTTTTCCAGTTTCAGTTGGCTGGATGGCACTTTTAGGTAATAGGTCGCGCCCTTGGTACCCCATTCGCTGATCCAGCGCTTTAGGTTCTCGAGCCCGATGGGAGAAAGGACAGAACTGCCGGGCTGGAAATAGAATGCGTTTTGCCTGACTGCAGCGGCCACTTCGGCTGTATCGCCCCTTTGGGCCCTTTCTTTTATTTCTTCTTCTATTTTTTTGCCCCTCGCGATAACTTCTTCAATGGGTTTTGTGGTTTCCGGCATCGGGACTCGCTTCAGCGCGGTGGGCGGCTCGTTGGCAATTTTGGGCAGAGCCATTTTGTCGCTGGGCATTTCTGTCTGCGTCCCTGCGAATTTTTCGATAATCGCGATGTCCTCACGCTGTTTTTCAGGCTCTACGCCCCTTTGCATGTCTTCCTTTATTTTTTCGGTCATCGCAACAATTTCTTGGTATGGCTTGGTGATTTCGGGCGGCAGGATGTGCTTTGACTCGACGGGGGCTTGGGCGGCCATCTGCGGCAGCATTACGGGCTGCATTGGGTAATGGAAGCCCAATTTTAGGCTCTTTGTGGGTGGCACCGATACGCCTGGCGTTCCTACGGCGGCCAAGGGCAGCGCAACGTCGCCTATGAGGGGAAAGGACTCGCCCTTGGCGTCCAGCTTGGCCGTGGCCGATGACAACTGAACCGAGATGATGCGGAGAGTGCCTATGCTCCTCTCTTCTTTGGGGCGATGAAGCGTCAGCACGTCGCCAGGCTTCAACCAAGACACGTCGGCACCTGCGATGCGATAGACCCTGCCCTCTGGCGTGTAGGGGGGCTTGCCCGTTTGGTCAACCCCGATGACCTTGAAGCCGCCCTCCCGCATGGCGGGGGACTGGCAGTTTGCCGACCAAGGCAGGAACAGGGCTAAAAGCACGGCCACGCGCTTGGGCAAAATGAGAGAAACGCCTCTTGCAAAAGTCTGACACTTTTGGGATACAACGCTCCGATTGTCAAATTGACAATGGCGGCTGCGGCTTACGACCACGCTGGTTTTCTTAATTTTTTGAGTACTCATTTTCTAGGAGCTTCCATGATTTGTAATGGTGGATTATTCGCAATGAACAGAGGTTTTGCAAGCACCTCAAAAGACAAATCTGCAATGGACGATGGGAACATTTGACACAGGCCGTTAGATAGAAGTGTTCAGCTCTTTCATCAGGTGGCCCAAAAAATACAGGGAGCCAGTGACAAGGATTGTATCGGCATTATTCTGGCGAAGTTTAGCGGCAATCGCGTCTAGGGTCAGCGCCTGCGGCTCGCCATAGCCAGCGTCTTGCCAAGCCCGCTGCATGGCTTCAACGGTGGAGCATCTAGAGAACTTTGCGTCCTCGGCACCATCAACTTGGGCAACCGTAACGCTGTGCGGCGCGGTGGCGGCCAGCTCACGCGCCATGCTCGCTATGTCTTTATCGGACATGGCGCAAAAAATTATGTGTGCATGGACTCCGAACTTGTGCATGTGCGAGGCCAGAGCTTGGGCCCCTTGCGCGTTGTGGGCGCCATCGAAGGTCACTCCCTTCAGCCCCGGCACCGGCCAGAGGCGGCCTGGCCAAGTGGCATTGGAGAACCCGGAAAAAATGGCATCCGGGTTCAGCTCCCACCCAAGGCTCCGCAGCGCGTCTATGGCAGTCATGGCCGTCGCTAGGTTGAGTATTTGGTACTCGCCGGCCAAGTTTATCCGATGGCCGCCGACTACGCTGTAGCCCCAAAAAATTTCTGCATCAGGAATCTTTGAAGGCGCCATGACGGGCCTGCACTCGCACAGAGGCTCCAGCCAGCCTGGGTCAAGCCCAGGGCCAATTACTAGGGGGCGGCCATTTCGCGCCGTGCATAGCTTTTCCCTAGCTATTGCCTCCAATGTGTTGCCCAGGTGGGCTGTGTGGTCAAAGGCGACATTGGTCAAAACCGTCAATATCGGATCCAGCGCGTTGGTGCTGTCCCAGCGCCCGCCCAAGCCAACCTCGACAATGGCGATGTCAACGGATGACTCTTTGAATGCTTGCAGCGCCGAAGCGATAATCAGTTCAAAATAGGTCGCCTTCGCCCCACAGGCGCCCTCCGCGCCCAGCGCACGGGCCAACAGCTCCCCCAAATATTCTTCGCTGATGCGCTGGCCGTCTATCCATATCCTCTCCGATGGGGAAACCAAGTGCGGCGATGTTGTCCAGCCCACTTTTTTCCCCGCGGCCTTTAGCGCATGGGCCAAGAATGCACCCGTGGAACCCTTTCCGTTGGTTCCGGCTATCAGCAGCGCGGGGTACGAGGTTTCGGGGTTCCCCATTTCTGCCAACATCCCGCGTATGTTTTCTAAACCCTTCTTTATCCCCCAGTGCCCGCGGGATTCAAGCACCGCGAGTGCTTCGGATGGGCTGTGGGTGGCCGGCACGCTGTCCCCTATGCCTTGCCGGGCCCCGACTTGAGGTTTTCAAACAGCCTGTCCAGCTCCGCCTCGTCCGCAAAATGAAACACCAAAGAGCCGCCTTTGCCTTTGGACTTTATCTCCACCTTTGTCGCCCAAGTTTGGGTGAGCTCTTCCGCTGCATGCTTTATGAATACTTCTTGGGGATGCTTTTTCTTGGCCTTGGTGGTTTTGGCAGTGACCAGATGCTTGATGCGGTTTTCCAAGGCGCGGACGCTCAACTGCTTTTCAATGGACTCGTGGGCCAGCGCCCTTTGCTGCTGGTGATCGTCTAGGCCCAAAAGGACTTTTGCGTGGCCCGCAGATAATTGCTCTGCGGCCACCAGCCCCTGCAAATCGGATGGCAGCCTAAGCAGGCGCAGCGTATTCGCCACCTGCGGTCGGCTTTTGCCAACGCGGTCTGCCACTTGCTCCTGTGTGAGGCGCAGTAGCTCTCCCAACTGGAAATACGCCTTTGCTTCTTCTATGGGGTTTAGCTCTTGGCGCTGGATGTTTTCGACTATAGCAAATTCCAATAGGCGGTCGTCGGGGATTTCCTTGACCACCACCGGCACTGTTGGGAAGCCTATCTTTTTGGCTGCCCTCCACCTTCGCTCGCCGGCTATTATTTCAAAGCGCTCGCCGACCTTTCTGACGACGATGGGCTGAACCATGCCATGTTGCTTGAGGCTAGAGGCCAAGCTGTCCAGCGCCGCTTCGTCGAATTTCATCCTGGGCTGGTGCCTATTGGGGACTATGGAACCCACCGGGATCTCTCTGCTCGCAGCTTCATCCTGCGAATGTTGGCTCATCAGGGACGTCAGTCCTCGGCCCAAGGCTGGGCGCTTATTTGTCATAACGAATCCTTAGAAACCGTGAACTCCATTCCCAGCCACTCCTTTGCAAGGTTCAGGTACGCCGTGGCCCCCTTGGACTTCAAGTCATAGAAGGCCACTGGTTTCCCGTGGCTGGGGGCTTCGGCCAGCCGAATGTTGCGCGGGATGCACGTTTGAAATACTTTTCCTGGAAACGCCTGCCTGACGTCGGCCGCCACTGCGGCCCCCAAGTTGGTGCGCTCTTCTGCCATAGTCAACAGGATTCCGCCTAGCACCAGTTTGGGGTTGGAGCCGCGCTGGATGCGGCGGATGGTCTCCACAAGCTCGGCCAGCCCGTCCATAGCGAAAAACTCGCATGGCATGGGCACTATCACTTCATCGGCGGCGGTGAGGGCATTCAGCGTGATCATCCCAAGCGCCGGGGGCGAATCAATCAAGATGAAATCGTAGCGATCAACTATCGGCTGCATGGCCATGCGAAGCTCTTGCAACTGCGGCAACTCGAATAGCTCAAATTCCAGTTGCGCCAAGTCCTTGCCTGCCGGAATGACCTGAAGCATCGGGACTTCGGTGGTCAATATCAGCGATTCAATAGGCGCGCCCTTCATCAGCGCGTACGAACCTGAATCCTGGCTTGGCTTGGAGAAGCCTAGGCCCGTGGTGCTGTGTCCCTGGGGGTCGAAGTCTATCAAGAGCACCAATTTCTCCATCATCGCCAAAGAGGCTGCTATGTTGATGGCGGAGGTGGTCTTGCCCACTCCCCCTTTCTGGTTGGCTAGGGCCACAATTTTGGCAGGCATGCTAGTCTCTCGATTCCATTTTTGTCTAACTTGGTTTCTGGCGTCGCACATTTTCTGTGGAACATTTCAATTTAACACGTTCCACGGGAACAGGGCACCGCTGGCGTGGCGAAAAAATGAGCCCTGGGCATGTATATGCAATTTTTAGTCCGACCCGCTTGTTTGCTGGTATCACAGCGAGGTACTTGCGAAATCCGGCCAATTGTTGGCTGCGAGGCTCTGTTTAGCAAATTGACAATTGACAATCGCGGGCGGGCTGCGCCCTCGCTGGTATTCTTATAGCGTTTCCCCTATTGATTGGCACCGACTCTCATAGATTACGGCTGCGCTCCGTTCCGCTCCCCGCCTTGCGGAGGTGCGGTTAATACCGTTTTTCCTTTTTAATGCAATAAATAGCTGCATCGGCAGAGGCCCTTGAGGAAGTCGGGCGTGGCGGAGTTCAGGCGCTCCTGCACGGAGTCCATCACCTCCTTGATGGACAGGTACAGGCG
>Ga0268262_10004420_pt1 | contig 14540 bp, 8 predicted proteins | sample TergutNc150P3_FD_190354 | JGI IMG/M metagenome (GOLD analysis project Ga0268262, IMG submission 190354) | Nasutitermes corniger P3 segment gut microbial community from laboratory colony in Florida, USA - Nc150 P3 (SPAdes) (version 2) | ecosystem: Host-associated > Arthropoda: Insects > Digestive... | reverse complement strand
CTTTTTCCCGCCATACCCTGATTATTTCTTTTTTTTGCGATGAAAGGTCTTCATTTAAATTTAGAGGGCTTGAAATGGGACTGTAATTAAGAACTACCTTGGCGAAAATTTCTTGCGCCAGGTTTCTTATCTTGTGATCCACAAGGAGCTGGCGTATAGCCGGCGTTTCCCGGTGATCCAGGACAAAGCGCAGGGCCGCTGACCGAGCAAGGTCGCGGAGCGCCGTGTCGTCGCTTGAAAAATCGGGACTGATGCCGTAACGCGCCGCCGCCGCTCTGGCTACATTCGCGGAAAAGGAATCAAGTGTGCCGATCCTGGCCTTGTGAAAATCTTTTAGCGCTCCGGCGGCTTCCGCGTCGCTCTGATCCAAAAGATAGCGGTATATGCGGCTGTACATTTCGCTCACCGCTTTGTTTGTAAAAGTGAGGGCCAGAATCTCATCCGGCTTGAGTTTTTTTTCCATAACCAGCCACGCGTAGCGGCTTGCCAGAACCCTGGTTTTGCCCGAACCGGCTCCGGCTGATACTACGCCGTTGGTTTCCAGAGTAACGGCCTTTATCTGCTCATCGTCAAGCCCGCTTAGCAATTCCTGTACAGACAACCCGCCCTCCTAAAAATACACCGTTCTGCATACGGTTTTGTACGCGCAGGCCAGACAATCTTTGATCCGTATATCGCGCGGGGTGAAGTCAAGGGCTTTCACCTTACGCCCAAATTCCTCGATTTGTTTTTCCGCCGCTGAAAGGAAAGGTTCGTACTCCTCGCGGCCTGGGGCTTTGCTTCTCCCGCTTGCCGTTTCCCCCACTACGGCCTTGATCTTCTTGCCGTTCACGCTGTAAAAAAAAGCGCCCTGTATTTTACGGCCATTTTCTTCGTAAAGCTTTATGTAAAGCGGCATTTGAAATTCCAAGAGTGGAACCTCAGGCAGGTCTTCAGCCGCCGTTTGATCAGGAAGATAATTTGTCTTGTAATCGATAATGACGGGAGCGCCGTCAGGCGAAACCGAAATACGGTCTATGACCCCATTGACGAGAAGATCGCCTACTCTACGATTGACACGAAGCTCCAGTTCGGAAACCTCGTAGCCGCTAAAATTATTGGCCTCAAGTTCCAAAAGGCGCTCTATTTTTTTTGACATCCCCGCCGCCTGGGGAAAAACCAGGGGGACGGCAAGGGGCCCCCTAAACGCCGGATGTTCCTTTATGGCTTCTTTTGTAATATCCAGGGCCCAATTTCTATAGGCATCAAGGCGGCCTGAATTAAAAACGCGATCCTCGTTCTTAATTTTTGCGAAAATCTTTTCCAGGACTTTATGATATAGAATGCCCAGGGATGTGTCGTCCAGAAGCGCCGCCTCAAGCGAAAATTCCTCCGCGGCGAAGACTCTATTGTAGAGCCAGGACAGCGAGCAGTTGTAATACACGTTGAGATCTCTGGTGGGCGTAACGGCAAGACAGCCGTCGCCGCCTCGCATGGCGGTTTCAAGAAGCTCCCGTATTTGGTCAGAATCCGACGCGGAAACAGGGGAAACAAAAAACGAAAAATCATTTTCTTTTTTAACAAGGGTTTCCTTCCAGCATTCGTAGGAGCTTTTTTGCAGGGGGAAAATTTTCATAAGCGCGGTCCCTTCCTTCCAAAAGCGGCGCTCTTCGGCGTAAGGGTCGCCGGCGCTTGCGGGCGGCGGAGCGGTTTTGCCCTGGGCAAAAAAACTGTGCGGGATTGCCCAGCCTGAAAAAGTCTGCTCCGAAGCGCTTATTCTGGCGTATGTTTTAAAGCCCTTGTCTTCTCCTGTATCGCACAGAAGAAAAAAAGCGCCTGAGGCGTCAGCGTCCTCAAGACCAAGGGCCTTTCGCTTGTCCTGGCGCAAAAACCTTAACGGCTGGTAAAGCACCGACGCGGCGCTCTGGGACGCGTTAAGCGCAAAGTGGCAGGCAAACGGGGAAGCCGCCGCCACCCGCCATCTAAAAATATTCACCCCGCTTTTTTGCTCTTTCCTTACATACTCTTTCCCGCTTAAGTACGAAAGGAAAAAGCCAAAAGGCGAAGAAGGAACAAGGTCAGGGTCGTTAAAATTTTCTTCCAGCTCGATAAGGGAGCCTAGTTCAGCGATACAGCGGCTCAATATCGCGTTATCTTCAACGGCTATTTTTTCCATATCCAGAAGACTGGCGCGAAAGGCAAAATAGTATTTTCTTATATCAGAGAATTTTTTTGATCCGGCAATTTGATTCACGATATTTTTTAGATCCCGGTAATAATCCCGCAATTCCCTGCCGCCGTCGCCATACGCCTTTTTAAAAGCTTCTTCCCAGATGTCAACGGTAATCCCGTTCTGGACGTAACTAAAAACGCAGTTGTACTTTATGCCGAAGCTGATCAGGGCTTTGTTTTTTTCGCGTTCCTTCCAGGGAATGTGATCGTTCAGGATAAGGGCCTTTAGGCTGTCAAAAGAAAACCCTGAAGCGGCGCACTCATTTACAAGACCGAAAAGCCTGCCGGCGCCTGTCTCTCCAAGTTTTTTCCCGGCCCTGCGTGTAACCGGAACCTGCCTTAAAAAAAATTCCTTCAACAACTCGGCTTCCATTTCTTCAAGTTCCGGCACGCTTACCGCCATATCTTCGTAGGGAACGCCTTCTTCCTCGTGTAGCCTGCGGAGCTCCATTACAGCGTCCCGAATCTCCGCCTTTGCGGACTTGTAGTAAAGCAGGTTCTGAGCGCCTGATTTCGCGTTATCTGATTCCTTTGCCAATACGCGGGTAAATCGCGGAGCCAAAAGCAAAGCGTCGTATTCGGCGAAGTCCTCGATAAGTTCCGGGAAAAAAATAATGTAGCGCGTTTTCCCTTCATGGGTTTTTAGATCTTCCCAGGAAGGCTCAAAGAGATCGTAGCGCTCAAGAAAAGCCTCGTATTCTTTTTTTACCGTTTCGTAGTCTTCGTCTTCAGTATCCCTCTGGCGGATGGGAAATTTTCGCGTCAGCGTTTCCCAATACTTTAGCGAGGGAAGAAGCCTGGCTATAAAAGGGGCAAAGACCTTTCCGTTGCCCGCGTATTCAGGCGGGATGAGGGATCTTAAAAAAATAGCTTCGGAATTTTTTCTTGCGAGGGCGTCCGCGAAAAGATCGCGCGTTACCGCCGTGGCGGGTCTGCGTTTTGTTTCCTTCTCCTGTATTGCTTCTTTCTTAAAATCGTCCCAGGCAAGAAAGCGGTCTCTCGCGACAGAGCGGGCTATTCCCAGCGTGCAGGTTTTCCTTGCCCACGAATCAGAGGCGATCTGGGAAGGAAACACAAAGCGTACGTTACGGTTCGCGATGTGTTCTCTCAGGGTTTGGATGACAATGTTCACTGAAATAACATAAACCTATACGGTAATTTTCCGGTTTCGCGCCCCTATTTCCCAATAATCAGAGCGTTTGCCGTTTTTTACCACCACAACGCCCGGGTACAAAGCCGAAGTTGGGCATATATGGGTTGGAAGGATGTAGAGTATTTTCCCGATTGGCGGCGGCGCTTCTCCCTCAAGAGTCCATACCCAGTGTTCCTCGCTTTGGAAAACAGGTCTCGCTGACGGAAAATCGGCGATTACTCCAAGGTCGGCGGGGTCTGTCGCAATGGCCTTACTGCCTGTGTCCAGAGTAAAAAAACCGTCTTTTGGGTGGCTTATAACCCGGCTTAGAATAGCCGCGCCTGGGGTAAAAGCCAGATCGGAGTATTTTGAGGAATAGCCGTAATCCTGGACAAAGAAGGTGCCGGGCGAAAGGAAAACGCCTTCCGTTTCCCTGTGGCAGGAAAAAGTAGGAGTCCCGCCCATCACAACAACCGGGATTTCACAGCCCTGTTTCTCAAGGGATTCTTTTGCTTTAAGAAAACAAGCGGCGGCTGAAGAAGCCGCCGAGCGGCGCTCGTTTAAATCCATTATGGTCAGATGGCCGTCGTAACAGTGAAAGCCTTTCATATTGAGCCCTTCTGTCTTAACCGCGTTAAGGTAGAACCCTTCCAGTTTTTCAGGCAATACGCCAGTTCTGTCCATTCCAAGGTTTACGTCAACAAGCGTGTCGATTGGGCTTTGATTTTTTGAAAGCGCCGCTTTGCCCAAGAGCTCAAGCTGTCGCAAATCGTCGCCAATAGCCCAAAACGTGGTTGCGGGATATTTCTCCCTCAACATTATAAAACGCGCAATGGCAGGCCCTACCAGAGGATAAGCCACCAGCGCGTGCGTCCCGCCTGAGATGGCGCATAACTCGGCTTCGGCAATGGTAGCGCACTTAAAGCGCGCGATGCCCCGCTCAAGCTGCATTTTTAAAAGGGCGGAAGTTTTGTGCGTTTTCATGTGGGGCCAGAGCCTTTCGGCGCTTCCGGCAAGGGCAATGGCTTTTCCTAAATTATCCTCGATCACATCCTGGTAATAAACAAGAGAGGGCGAATCTATTTCTTCTTCGCCTGAAAAATGATAGTTCATGCTTAGCAAGTTTAAGCCCTTTTGGGCCTTTTGTCGAGGATCATTCCTGCCCTGTCCAGGGGGAACAAAACCCTGATATAACAGGCCAACGCTTCTTTGCCTGATTTGACGGTAACTGCCTCATATCCAACCAGGAGCTTTCATTTTTGACTATACCTGCAAGTGATTAGTCAAAATCAACTGTTATACCAACGCCTCCTGTACTGGGTGTGGATTGATTGCCGCCTGAGCCGTTACCCTGGTTGCCGCCAGGAGGAGGCGGCGGCGGAGGTGGTGGCGGCGGCGGCGGTGGCGGCGGGTTCTCTTTGCCTCCGCCGCTTACAACGCCGGTACCGCCGGTAATCCCGGCTGTGCCATCATACCCTGACACCGGCTGGTAAAAGCTTTGGCCACCTAAACTTTGGGGCGCTCCGGCTGTGCCTGAGGTTTCTATTCCGCTGGTAAAGCCCTCTTTTACCGATACCTGGTAGCCCAAATTGCCTTTAAAGAGCACTGTCCCGCTGTGTACCCTGAGATTCCTGGTATCAAAATCAAAGCTGGTTCCGCGTACCGAGGCGGTGGCGGTTGGGCTTGCCACTTCAAGAGAAGCCTTGGTCCCGACTGGCGGATTCAAGTCTACCCTTATCCTCCCGGACTGAAGGCTCACATTAAGGGTTTCTGTCCCTTGCGACGCCTGAATTTCCGTAAGGGAAAGACGGGTCAGGGGCCGCACCAATATAACAGCGTTCCCCGCCTGCACAAGGGCGCTGCTCTTAAAACCTGTGGAAATAATTGTGTCCCGCGAAACTTCCGCCCCCACGCTGGCAGGAATAAAATTCGTATTCCCGTAAGGCTTTAATTCCACAGTGCCCGTAATATCCTTTATCACCGCTGTCTGCGCGAATACTCGCGGGGCAAAAGCAAACATTGTTACGCCAATTAGCAATAGCACGAATATTGTCTGTTTCATTTTCGTTTTCCTTTATTGCGATTAGGACCAGGTATTGCTAGTGCTATTCCAGGTATAGGTTCCTGCTTGTATTAAGCCCGTACTAAAAGGATCGGCAAATGTATCAAAACTACCATGTATCCCAGTACCCACTCCGGAATATGTAACTCCTGCGCCGATTGTAACGGACGTAATTTGGCCGCAATTCTGAAATGCATCCAAGCCAATATTACAGCCGTCGTGAATATCAATAGTATGCAAAGCGTTATTCCCATCAAACGCATTATTTGCTATATTAACGTTCTCAGGTATGATAACGCTTGTCAGGGCTATAAAGCCGGCAAAGGTAGGACTAGCGGCGCTTCCTGCCTGTATTGCCGTCGCGCTATTAGGCAAGATCAGGGAAATAATCTGGCTTTTGCCAGCGGTGATACTCGTATCAGGATCGAAGACTCCATTTGGAACCGTACATCCAGACAGGTCAAGGTTTACATCTTTTGGTTGACTTCCAATGTCCGTAAGAATTCCAACCCACCTGGCATTTGACAAGTAAATGGCCAGGGGCAGATCTACCACATTAAAAGTAGAGAAGGTTAAATCAGTGAGGTACCAATAAACATACACCCTTAGCGTAATAGTCGCTGAAGTATTTTCTCCGGCTATAACCTGCACAGGCGTAGTAGTCATGCCCTCCGCATAATCCGCGTTATGCAAGTACGCATTTACTCTTAAATTATAATTACCTGGGTCTAATGTAATCCTGCCTGAGCCTCCGCTACCTAAGGTTACCGGATCTGTTCCATCGTCTCCGGGTATATCCGCATTGAAAATCTTAACTTCATATACAAGATCGCCTATAGTGGCCGAACGGCTTGTTGTCGGCACTCCGCCAAAATTCAGGATGATGGTTCCTTTGGACGGGTCTTCTTCTGGCAAAAACTCGGAACAGGCGGCAAACAATACGCAAATAGCAATGACGAATGAGCAAAGCATTTTTATCGCGGCATTATGATTTCTCATCTGATAACTCCTTTCCGTATAAGAGATCATAATCCAGTGTCAGGAAAAAAACGTGGAATTATGGCTAGTTAAGACTGGACTTTTGGCTAGTTTTTATTGGACTTTTGGGCAGAAAATTCCGGCACTATTAATCCCTCGCCCACCGCGTAGATGGCGAACTTTGAAATGCTGTCAAAGCCTGTTTTGTTCAGAATAGAGGTTATGTGCTGTTTGATCGCTGATTCCGTTACGTCCAGGCTTTTTGCCATTTCGTCCCGCGCCATGCCCTGGCATACAAGGCGGATTACGGCTATTTCCTTTTCCGTAAACCGCGCGGTAAAGGGCAGGTGGTCCGAGTGGCTGGAATAGATGCTGTAGCCTTTCATGGTGTTGCGTATAACATGGAACAAATGATCGTTTCCCATGTCTTTGTATATGAAACTGTGCGCTCCGGCCTTTCTCGCTTCTTCGGTAAAGGTAATTTCCGGCAGGGCGGTCATTATCACTACTTTTATGCCGGGGAATTCTTTGCGTATCTGCGCCGTATAGGTTATGCCTGAGGAATTGTTTCTGGTTACCACATCCATCAAAACGAGATCGACCTGTAATTGGCGGCACAGCTCCGGCACGTTGGCGGCGTCGTCGGTTGACCCCGCGACTTCCATGTCGCTCTGCCCGTCAATTACGTGTTCCAGCGATTCACGGAGTATGGTTTGATCTTCCACAATGAGGATTTTTATCATTGCTTTTTAAACTCATTTTTTTAAAATCTTCCCTACCCGCTCTAACAGTTCGGTTTTCTTGCAGGGTTTTTTAATATAGTCAACCGCCCCCATCTCGCGGGCGTGGGCGCTATCATTCGGGTCTTCCGATGATGTGTATATCGCTATCGGAATTTGGTGCAACTGGCTTATGTCGCGTACCCTGATAAAGGTATCCCAGCCGCCCAGGCCGGGCATAGCCAAATCCAATAACACCATATCGGGAATATAACCCTCGAAGAACAACTTAAGCGCTTCTTTGCCGGATTTGGCAGTTGTAACGTCGTAGTGAGTGTCCAACATTCCTTTTGTCATGGTAAGAATGGTTTCCTCGTCATCTATCACAATTATTTTTTTCTTTCCATCGCTTGATTCAACCTTGAACTTCGACGACTCCGCTTTTAGATCCTCGAAGTTCCGGCTGTTTTCGGCGCTCATCTCATCCACTATTGTTACAGCGGCTTTTATCTCCTGCATTGCGCCGTTCACTATTTCGTTCATGCCGCCTACCGCTTCATTGCTGATCTTTATGAACTCGCTGGTCTGCCGGTTCAAATGATCGCCGGATTGAAGCATATCCCCCGCGCCCTTCTTTACAGTTACGCTTATATCCTTCAGACGATCCATAGATTCCAGTATCTGCTTCCCGCCTACTTCCTGTTCTTCCATCGCGTTGCGGATATTAAGCTCATGTGTTGAAACAGTTTTTACGCCTGTGTCAATGACCTCAAAACGGGAGAGAACCTCGTTGGATGAAACGGTTATGCTGTCTATGGATGTCTTTATCTTTTTCAGCATCGTCGCCGTTGTCTTCGACTGCTTGCCTGACGATTCGGCCAGCTTGCGTATTTCGTCGGCGACAACCGCGAAGCCTCTCCCCGCTTCTCCCGCATGGGCCGCCTCTATAGCCGCGTTCATTGACAAAAGGTTGGTCTGGCTGGCGATGTTGTTCATTACCGCGTTGATTTCCAAAAGCCCCTCGGAATCCTTCGCGATCTCCAGTATTTTCTGCGCTACAGTTTGAAGCCCGGTTTTTCCGTTTTCGGACGCTCCCATCAACTCTTCGACATTTTTACTATTCTCTATCAGGGTTCTGGTTACCGAGTGGATGTTGGCGGTCATTTCCTCAATCGCGGAAGAAGACGTATTGATGCTTACGGATTGTTCTTCTATCAGTCTGTTCAGGTTGTCGATGTTTTCTTTTATGACTCTCACCGCTTTGTCGGCTTCGGCGGCGCTTTCTTCCTGCTTGCTCATTTTGCTCTTCACGCCCTCAAAATTTACCGAAATCTGGTCTACCGACTTGGAAGTCTTTGCCATATTCGAGGAAAGCTCGTGTCCGGTATTGGTCAGAGCGTCGACCTTGTGCTTTATTGTCCCGATTCCGCCGCCCAAGTGATCGCAAAAAGCGTTCACCATACCGCCGATAGTACCAAGCTCGTCTACAGAACAAATCGAGATTCGCCTTGTAAGATCCTTCTGCTCGGAGGAAAGATTTTCAAGCTGTTCGATTACCGAATTGTAGGTAACACTCGAATTATTTTTAAGGTTGAGGGTCATCCATAAAAAGCAGATGGCTGAAATAATCAGCGGGATAAATATGGAGAACACAGCGCTTCCTTTCAGCACATCCAGAGACCCTCCAAGGCGGTGAATGCCGAGCATGGTAACCGAACAGGTAAAAAGGATGGATATCAGCACACACATCATGGGGACGATCCATGATTTGGCCGCCTGCCGCTTTTCCCGGCAGTCAGAGGGGTATTTGGTAAAATTATGCGCAAGCAGGGTATGGGAAACCAGGCCGTCTCCCACCACATAAAGAATCGCCGTTATCAACATTCCAAAGGACAGCAACGCCAGAAACAACGGGCCTTTTATGGAAGACTCAATGCTCAGAATACCGCTTACGAAAACAATCCCAAGAAAAGCGGCGTGCAAGATCACACTAAAGGCAAGCTTTTTAAGCGGTATACCCCCTATTGTTATAAGCCACTGCAAATACTGTTTGTCATCCAGTTTCGCGATATAGTCGTGATCAAAATTATTCGAGCCATTTAACATAATAAAGTAATAAAGGGCAAGAAAACCCAGCGACGGAAGACCGTAACGGAAACGAAGCTGAGAAAAAGTATTCTCAAAAAAGAGCAGTATCAAAAGATCAGCTACCACCATGGCGATTCCCGTCACAAAAACAAGAACCATAAAACTATTCTTTTGGTTTTTCATCTACAACTCCTCTCAAAAAGTCATTATATGTTTTAACAACATTGAGTCCCAATATTTTTCAAATCGTGTCTATTATGTTTATTAGTTTATTAATTGAAGATTTTAATATTTAATTATTTTTTCTGGCATTATACTAGACAAAAACAACCGTTATGTCAAGTACCACCAGTAGTTGGCTGACAGTCCGCCTGTAGCTGTACTTTTGTACAACGGATTTGACCATGCTTTAACCCGGCGAAAACGCTTTTTCAATGGTTTCAAGGGCTTCCTCGGCGTTGTCATTCATCAATAAATCATAGAGCTTAAAATACAATTCACGTTCCCCGGGAGTCAGGCTTTTCGCGCCCAGCTCTTTTACTATCTTACCGGCAGAGCCCGTGCCGCCTTCCTCTATTGCCTTTTTCAGCCGCTGTAAAATCCCACCCACCGTTCCATTTCCTGTCCCTTCATTGTTCACTTTGCTTTGGCGCATGGCGGCTATGCTTTCGCAAAAAGCGGGAAGCGCTTCGCGTATTTTTCGCGCGTCTCCGTTTCGTCCGGCTTCCATCAGCAACGCCCTGTCCGCCTGCAAGTTAAGCGGAAGCGCGTCCAAAGATTCGACTAATGCCGTAAACCGCCTGTAGTATTCGGCGTCAATTTCCAGCCCGCCGCTTGTCTTGCTCATTTCAAAAACGGCGCGGCAATGGTTTAGCTTATTCAGTTGCCTTGCCTCAATTTCGAGGGAATGGGGAGCAGGGACTGGGAGCCATTTATTGATAACTTCGTCCAACGCGGAGGGGCTAATTGGTTTTGAAAGATAATCCTGAAATCCCTTTTCCAGGTACAACTCTTTCATGCCCCGCAGGGCGTTAGGCGTCAACGCGACAATGGGTTTATGGGCATAGCCGTCTATTTTACGTATAGCCTCGGCGGCCTGGATGCCGTCCATTTCCGGCATCATGTGATCCATGAATATAATGTCGTAATCGCGGCTTCGCGCCTTTTCTATGGCTTCCCGCCCTGAAGCGGCGGTGTCTATCTGTAAGCCGTAGGGAGCAAGCAAACCACGCGCCACATGAAGATTGTCGCCTATGTCGTCCACTACAAGCGCTTTGCGATCGGGCAGGCATAGGCGGGCAATGATATCTTCTTTGCCAATGGACAGACTACAATTCTGTCCATTGGATTTGTAACAGAAATTTTTTAGTTTTTCCGCTACCTCTTCGCCTAAACCTGTTGAATCTTCGAGACCCTGAATTAATTCCGCCGTAAAAACCGAGCCTTTGCCGTATTCGCTTTTCACGCTGATACTGCCGCCCATCATTTCCACGAGCCTTTTGGTGATCGTAAGCCCCAGGCCGGTTCCCTCAATTTTTGAATTTGTCCCGGTATCAAGCTGTGTGTAGCTGGTGAACAGTTTATCCATATCTTCGGCGCGGATGCCTATGCCGGTATCCCGCACGGTAAAACTAATTAGCGCGTTGGCGTTGTCGGGCGTTGTTTCGCGCAACACGTTAAGGGTTACGGTTCCTTCCTGAGTGTATTTAATCGCGTTTGAAAGCAGGTTGTTCAAAACTTGCCTGATCCGCAGTTCATACCCGATAAGTTTCGCGGGAAAATCGCTGTTTATTTCCAGCTTCAACACCACGGGTTTTGAACCGATCCGCACTTTGTTCAGGTTAACCGTGTCGCTTAACAGCGGCGCTGTTTCGTACACGGCAGGGACAAGCTGGAAGCGTCCGGCTTCGATTTTGGAAATGTCAAGCATATCGTTGATCATTCCCAAAAGGGAAACGCCCGACTGGCGTATCCGGCTGATGTTGTCTATGGTGGACTCTGGCAGATTGTTGGCTTGAAAGCTGGCTTGACAGCCACGCAGTTCTATTTCCGAAAGGCCGATTATAGCGTTCAGAGGGGTGCGTATCTCGTGGCTCATCTGGGAGAGGAACCAGCTTTTGGCGGCGTTGGCTGACCGCGCTATTTCCGCCTGACGGTACAGATAAACCAGATAGATAATGCCGCTTACAAAAATGGCGGCTACGGCGATGATCTGCGCCACTGTAAGAATCGATACCAGCCGCCGCGCCTGCACTATGGGCTCATCCTCGATGTCCACACCGGCGATGGCGGTAACATTTCCGTCGCGGTCAAGAACAGGCGCGTAACCTGACAATAGCCCTTCCCAGCCAGGAGTGTAGTTGCCAAGGCCGGAGCAGACGGCCCGCCTTTCTTCCAGCACAGACAGTATCCATGGCGTGGGGTACGGATCAAAAGGCGGCGTATCAAGGCCCACCTTCGTCTCCTCGTTAAAGTCATTGTCCACTATATATTGCAATCCATCTTTCGCTGGGCGGATACAGTAGGCGTAAAGAATATCGGCTGAGAGGGAAAAATCAAGCAGGCACCGTCGCAGGGCTTGGTATTCGGGCAGTTCCATATCGCGCGCTTCGCGGTAGTTGTCCAGCTCTTCGGCGCTGACCATGCCGGCCAGCCTTTTGCTTTCGGCAATTAAACGGTGCTCTATGTTGTATTCCATTGTCCGCATGGAAAAAGAGATAAGCGAGTTTGCGTATAAAGACACCGCGAGTATTGCCAGAAAAGTAAAGACAAACGGAACAGCGGCAAGGCTTCTCTTTCTACGCACAATTGAAACAATTGTATTACGGTATGAAAAAATTCACATAAATTTCACAATTTTCTTCTAATATGTGGTAATATGTGGTATAGTAAAAGGGGAGTTAAAAAACATGGAATGGGAAAACTATGAAAAATTTTTGATTTCTTACAATGGAGAGCAGAAGGGTACGATTAGCACCGGAATGACTGTGGAAATTCCGGCGGAGATACTATCAAATCCCGCGCTGTTGTATTTGTACCATCGAATTGAACAGATATTGGGCATAAAAACCGCGATCGATAACCTTTTAGAACTGAACGCTTACCTTGAAAACTACTGCGGAGCTTCCTTTATAGAGAATCCCGCAGGCTATGAATACCTGCTTACTTCGCGTGAGGCTATCTTTGAAATCTCCAGTCTATTAACCGACAGTGAAACCTGTTTTTTCAGGGACGGGGCGCATTTCGATCTTCTGGTCAGTTTCCTGCCGGAACTGGCGGCAAAACTACAGCGTCCGATACAGGTATGTTCCGCCGCCACTTCAATCGGTTGCGAAGCGTACAGTATCGCCATGCTCCTTGATTATCACGCGAAAAACGGACTGAATTTTGATTTTACGGTAGACGCTTTCGATGTCAGCGCGGAGGCAATCGAAACGGCGAAGAATGGCCGTTACACCGCGCATACCCTGAGAGCCAACGGAGCCGCATGGAAATACATTATGGAGTCTTACCTTATCCCTGACGGTAACGAATATGTTGTTTCGAAAAACATTCGAGGGAAGGTACGCTTTTTCCCTCACAACATCATGCGCGGCCTTGACAGGCATTATGATATCATTTTCTTTTGTAACACGTTGATTTACTTTTCATCGAAAAGCAGGATCTTCATTATGAATGCCCTTGCCGAATCACTTTTTTCAGGCGGGTTCCTGTTCATGGGAATTACAGAAACATCCTCGGCAAGACATCCCCTGCTGGAAAGCCGGTGTTTTTCCAATGCCTGCTATTTTCAGAAAGGCTCAGGAGAGTCTTATCCTGATACGCCGGCGCTGGGACAAAGCGACGCTCTCCATATTTAGGGTTTAGCGCCTTTCAGCGCCTGATAATCTCCGCCAGCGCCTTCGCCGTAAACCCAAGATACTCCGCCGCTTTCTCATAGGGGCCTGACTCGCCGAAGCGGTCGATTGTGAAGATGTCTTCCGGCTTTGCCCAGCGTTCCCAGCCCTGGCGGACAGCGGCCTCGCAGACAACGGTTCGCGCGCCCGGTGGAACAACGCTGTTTCTGACGGCCTCGCTCTGTGACTCAAAGAGTTCCCTGCTTATCATTGAAACAACCTGTACATTTTTTCCCGATAGCTCCGCGGCTGACAGGGCGAGGTTTACTTCGGAACCCGTGGCGATAAGAACCACATCGACAGGCCCGGCGGGCTTTTTGACGATGTACGCGCCTGAGCGGAGCTTGTTTTTCCATTCGGGATCTTCTTTGGCAAAGACAACGGTGTTCTGCCTTGTAAGGGCCAGCACAACCGGGCCGTCCTTCCTTTCCATCGCCATATCCCAGGCCTCGGCGGTTTCCTCCGCGTCGGCGGGGCGCAGTACCCTTACATTGGGCATGGCCCTGAGCGCGGCAAGATGCTCAACCGGCTGATGGGTTGGGCCGTCCTCTCCCACGTAAATTGAATCGTGGGTAAGCACGTAAATCACCGGCTGTTTCATTAAAGCCGAAAGGCGCAGGGCCGGACGCAGGTAATCGGAAAAGACCATGAAGGTAGAGCAGAAGGAACGGAAACCGCCGTGAATGGTAATCCCGTTGGAGATAGCCGCCATGGCGAATTCGCGGATACCGAAATGAATATAGCGGCCGGTTCGCTCCGAGGCTGAATAAACCGCGGCGTTGGAAAGGCCCACGGCGTTGGGGCCCTTGAGATCGGCGGAACCTCCCACCAGATTGGGGTTGGCGTTGGCTACGGCGTTAAGGGCCTTGTTGCCGGCGCTGCGCGTGGCGATTTTATCTTCCACGGCAAAGGAAGGCAGAGCGGCTTTCACGGCCTTGCCGGAATAAAACGCGTCCCATTCCTTTTTCTTGTCGGGATTCTCTTTTGCCCAGGCGTCAAACTCCGCGAGCCACTTTTCCCTTGCCTTTTTCCACTCATCGCGTTTGGCCCTGAAATAGGCTTCAGCCTCAGGCGCTACATAGAAATTCAAAGCGGCGGGATCGCCGGGAATGCCCAGCTCTTTCTTCGCGAGGGCCAGCTCTTCCATCCCCAGGGGCATACCGTGTACGTCGGCGGTGTTCTGTTTGTTTGGCGCGCCCTTGCCAATAACGGAGGTCAGAATGATAATGCTGGGCTTTTTTGTTTCGGCCTTCGCCTGAGCTGTCAGTTTCGCGATTTCCTCAAAATCGTACATTGAGCCGGAAAGAACCTGCCAGCCGTAAGCCTCGTAGCGTTTGGCGGCGTTCTCGGTAAAGGAAAGATCGGTTGAGCCGTCAATCGTGATCTTGTTGGAATCGTAATAGACGATGAGCTTGCCCAAACCCAGATGACCCGCCAGCGAACTTGCCTCGCCG
>Ga0268262_10004419_pt1 | contig 14540 bp, 13 predicted proteins | sample TergutNc150P3_FD_190354 | JGI IMG/M metagenome (GOLD analysis project Ga0268262, IMG submission 190354) | Nasutitermes corniger P3 segment gut microbial community from laboratory colony in Florida, USA - Nc150 P3 (SPAdes) (version 2) | ecosystem: Host-associated > Arthropoda: Insects >... | reverse complement strand
GCTTACCAGTTTGGTATTCTTAAAATTCTTACCTTTTGGATAAAGCTATGCAGTATTTTGATACTCATGCCCATTTAGGGCTTATTGTTGATGACCCTATAGAGCAGTTAATTGTAATTCAAGAAGCCCGTCAGGCTTTTGTCACCAGAATCGTCTCGATTTGCAACAGTCTTCATGACTTCGGTCATGTTTATGAAAATCTCAAATCGGCGACGAATGTTTATCACGCCGTAGGCGTGAGTCCGTCCGAGGTGCAAAACCCCGGCAAGGACTGGCTGCAGCATATTGAACAAAGCGTCCAGTATCCGCGTGTAGTCGCCATCGGCGAAATCGGTCTTGATTATTACCGTAAGTTCGGCGATAAGAAGTCCCAGATCGAGTTGTTCATCACCCAGCTTGATCTTGCGGCAAAACTCGGCAAACCTGTAATAATTCATAACCGCGACGCGGGACACGACGTGCTGGATATTCTCCGTGACCGTCTGCCCCCAAAAGGCGGCGTGCTTCATTGTTATTCCGAAGACGCCGCTTATGCCGAAAAAGCCCTTGAGCTTAATCTGTATTTTTCTTTTGCGGGAAATCTTACATACAAGAACGCGAAAAATTTGCACGAAACGCTTTCTGTTTTACCCTTAGACCGCATATTGATTGAATCGGAAAGCCCGTTTATGGTTCCGTCCGAACACCGCAACAAAAGAAATATGCCCAAGTATCTGCCGCTGACCGCCCGTTTTATGGCTAACATGCTTGATATGGACGAAGAGACCCTTGCCGCTCAGCTTTGGGACAACGCGAATAAATTTTTCGGCTTGCCGAATGAATAGCTAAGTAATTATCGCTCCGGTTGTATGCAAATTTACTTTTTCCGACAACTTCGTTAGGCGAAGTGGTGGCGTAAATAATTAAATTAATTTATTATTTTGTATATATTTTTTTATTTCATTAATATTATAAACATTTCTTTTAGTATTTTTATAAAAGAAATAATTTTCCTCTTCAATAGAAAGATTTATTTTACACATCATTCCATTTTTTAAGATTTTAGGAATTCTTTTTGAGAATGATAAGCCTATCATACTTCTAATAATATATTTAACTATTCCATTTTCTTCAGATGAATATTTTCTAACATATTTTTTGAATTCATTTTCATCATAATTAGTTATACTGAATTCACATATATTTGGAATTTCAATAATAATGTTTATAGCATCATTTTTAAAATGATTAACAAAAATTAATTGTGTTAAATTAATTCCTAGAATACAACCGATAATTTTTATCTCATCTTTATTTTTAAGATTCGCCTTTACAAGAAAACCTGTAAGATATTTACTAAGATTATTATCCTTTGCAGATTTTCGGCATTTATTAATCCAATCAACCCATAATAATAAGTAAAATAAAACAAACAAAATTATAAATTGTGTTATGGCAAAAAATATCAATTATACAACTCCTTTTATATTATTTTGCTCCTATTCATAACAAATATCAAGAAATATTTCTGAATCTGGTATATAATCAGAGTTAATAAAACACACGGACAGGGAGAGAAAAATTTCTACCACGAACCTCATGAACCAACACGAACAGGAGAGAAAGAATCTTCATCCAATAAAAATCGGCTCTCTTGAACTGCCGGGGAACCTCTTTCTCGCGCCTGTAGCAGGTTACACTGACCGCGCTTTCCGCTCGTTGTGCGCCGAGGAGGGGGCGGATTTTTCGTTTACGGAGCTTGTCTCCGCCGAAGCGCTTTACCGAAACTGCGGACGTTACGGGCTGGGTGGAACAGATGTTCCCAACAGGGCGGTTGAGACCGCCATCAATCTGGTTCGGCGGGGGGAGAAAGAAAAACATTACGCTATACAATTATTCGGCGCGGAGAGCGAATCTGTTTACAGGGCGGCTGCTCTGCTTGCGCCGCTGAAGCCGGACGCTGTGGATATTAATGCCGGTTGCCCTGTTCCAAAAGTTGTAAAAAACGGCGCGGGTTCCGCGCTGATGAAAAATCCGTCCGGCATCGGCAGAATAGTGGAGGCAGCAGTTCGCGCTTCCCGTGAAAGTTTGGGCAGTGTTCCTATAACAATAAAAATCCGTTCAGGCTGGGACAGCGCTTCGCTAAATTATGCTGAGTGTGCGCGAATCGCCGTTGAAGCCGGAGCGGCGATGGTCACATTGCACCCCCGAACACGTGCGCAAAATTATGGCGGCAAAAGCAATTGGACGCACATCACGGACTTGGTTTCCCACCTGTCAGTCCCCGTTACCGGTTCCGGCGATCTTTACACGCCTGAGGACGCACTGCAAATGCTCAAAGACACAGGCTGTGCGGCTGTAATGTTTGCAAGGGGCGCGCAGGGCAATCCGTTTATTTTTTCGCAAACACGTTCCCTGCTGGAAACAGACTCATGGGAACCCGCCTCATTTTCCGCGCGAATAGCCGCCGCCATGCGCCACCTTGAAATGCTTGCCGTGGACATTGGGGAGCGTACAGCCTGTCTTGAAATGCGAAAGCAATTCTGCGCCTACACAAAAGGCGCAGTCGGCGGCGCGGCGCTACGCGAAAAAGCAGTTCACGCGGAAACAATTGAGGAATATCGGCGGATTGCCGCTATTTACGTAAACTGAACGAATCGCCTACTTCATTGAGGAGCGGAAAGTCCGGGATACCGAATTTATAGTTACCGGTAAGGTTATAATTAAAGTTGCCTTTAAGAACATTGGCGCCGATTGCAGTAATGTCTTTAAGAGCCAGAGGAAGCTGAAAAGTTATTTTCTCTGTTGCGCCGGGTCTTATGCTCGGATTGCCGGTAATTCCCGCCTTTGGAAGCGAAGTATTTCCAATTTGCAGAATATAGGAAAGATCATTAATCTTTACGGCAATATTGCTGGTGTTTTTCACATTCAATGCAAATTCAATTTTTCCGCCCGTAGGAATACCGGGTACAGAGCCGTATGTTAATGACGCGCTGGGCGTCGCCGCGATGGATATATCAGGAAGGCGCAAGAGGGGTATTTTCCCTTCATGTTCAAATGGCCATGATAACTCTCCCAGTCCGGGTACGGGGATGTGAGCCATCATTTTCATTTTATACATGGCATTATTGTCACTCAGGGCAGTTATAACCTTAATCAAATTCGCATACGTAAAGCTTACCGGAAATTGTACTTGCGTTGACTTTTTGGATTTGAGCGAACCGTTGCTCTGTATGATTCCGTTTACAAACGGATTATTAACAACGAGTAAATCCCAGTTGATTTTCGGGAGCGGAATATCAATAGAATTGCCGTTTTTAACATTCAGCGTACTTAGCAAGGTGAGTCCATTAAAATCAATTTTGGTAAAATCAACTGATTTAAGCGTAACCTCCGGCATTTTAACCACGCTTTTTGCCGCATTCAATAACATACTGCAAGTGGTACACATTAAGCCGCATATCAGAACTGACGCGATAAGCGATAATTTCCTTTTCATTTTCATCCTCCTATTGCGGTCTATTCCCGCCGTCTGGTATTTGTTTTTTTATACAGAATAGTATAACAGTTTTTAAGTATATATAATATATTGTTTTTTTCTTAATAAATGCTATAGTGTTTAAAGTAATTCTATTATAGTTGAAGACAATACAGCAGGTTGATCTTATAAAGTTAAGATAATATCTGTCAAAGATAAAAATCCTTCATCTGACACAACAAAACTTGAAAAAGAAATAAATGACATAGTATATTTGCTATATCAATTAACCACTGAAGAAATAGAAATTATTTAAGGAAAATGGTGAATATGACAAGAAACGAATTTAAATATTCTATTTATGATGAGTTTTTCAAAAGCCATAAGATGACTATTGCTGGGTAAAACCAATCATTGATGAAATTTACAAAATTCTTATAAAATGCTAATGTTTTACCATGAAAGAGCTTGACAATATTATCAATAATGATATAAAGTATAGAATAGGGAGTGATCTGGAGGGAGAGGACTAGTTATGGCGAGTTTATTGGATAAAGCCATAAAAGAACTCGGATTTGAAAATGGCGATTTACATGATGCATCAGATAACCCTCAAAACCTTACTGGTGATGATTGGCTTAACAAGAGCGATTGGCTGAAATCCGCGAATACAGCTGGTGCCGATAAAGTATTATTTATTGAAGACAATCCAGTAGTTGTCTTTGCTCATTGTGCTGATCATGAAATTAAAGAAAAATTTAATAGTATCTGGTGTTTGTCCCGTCCTCGTCTTCTTTTTCTTGAATCACCTGGAGAGATCTCAGTAATTGATCTTGCTCAAGCACCAATAGTTCCAGATAGCGATAAATGTACACTAAAATATTTAGAACAAACCAATGAATATTTAGAAAAACTTAAAAAGTATAACTATGAAAATATAGAATCTGGAAAAGTCTTTTCAGATGAAAGATTTGGTGATTTAAGTAAAAGGGCTGATTACGCTTTAATTAATGACCTTAAAGAAGTAAAGGCAGAATTACTTAATAAAAAACTCAGTTATCCATCTGTTCATAAACTAATTATGAGGTCAATATTCATTCGCTATCTGGAGGATAGAGAAATATTGACAGAAGAATACTACAAGAGGGTAGCAGAAAATAATAAATCATGGCAAAAAATACTTAATACTTACTCATCTGAAGAATTGTTTGATCTTTCAGATACACATTCATTTTATTCGCAAGTTTTACAATCAAAACCATTTACTTATGCTTTATTCAATAAATTAATGCTGGATTTTAATGGTGATATGTTCCCTGATATAGATATTGAAAAAGAAGAAGTGAACGAAAATCACCTGGAAATACTGAGAGATTTATTATATGGAAACACTGGCATACAGAAAAAATTGTTTTTTTATTCATATAAATTTAATATCATTCCGTTATCATTAATAAGTTCTATTTGTGAAGAATTTTATCATATTGAACCAATACCGAAAAAAAAACAAAAAAATAGAGCAAAACAAAGCGGAGCCTTTTATACACCGCCGGTATTGGCTGAATTTGTTTTATCAAAAGCTTTAACAGCAGATGTTTTAAGAAAGAAACCCAGAATACTGGATCCTACCTGTGGTTCAGGAATTTTTCTAGTGGAAGCATTTAGGCGTATTATTCGTTCTAATATAAAAGACAGAAAAACACCAAATTTTGATGATTTGAAAAGAATATTAAAAGAGCAAATCGCAGGTATAGAAATAAATGAAGATGCCGCTAGAATTACTGCCTTTAGTTTGAATCTCGCTTTGTTAAATTATCTTGAACCTCCATCAATAATTGAACAAATAAATAAGAAAAACAGACTCCCAAACCTAATTGATTTTGGTAACTCCATAGATGAGCAACATTTTAATATTATCCAGAATGGAAATGCTTTTAATTATAACAAATCAAAATTGGGAGAATTCGATATTATCGTTGGTAACCCCCCCTGGGGTGAAGTATCAGGAGAAAATCAGGAAACTATGTTGAGCTGGTGTGCTGAAAAAACATACCCTATCGCTGACAAGGAATCATCGCAAGCATTTTTGTATTATGCGTCAGATTTACTTAAAAATGAAGGACATTGTGCTATGTTAGTGTCATCCGGTGTTTTACTAAATTTTTACGCTCAAATATTCCGGAAATGTTTATTTCCAAAAATTTGCTTAAACGAAGTTTTTAATTTTACTCATATAAGGCGTTTTTTCTTTAAAAACGCGATTTCTCCGTTTTTATTGATACATTTTACAAAACAGAAACAAAAAAATAATGCCGTTAATTATTGGTCAGCAAAAAAGGGGAATATGTCATTAAAAGCGCAAGCATTAACTTTTTCTAAATATGATAGAGCTTTACTAATAAATCAGGATTTAGTTGATAATAAAACATGGAAAATAAATTGGTTTGGCCGTTATGCTGATGTAAGATTTATATCTGGTTTAAGTCATTTTAAAAAGTTATATACATTTGTAAATAGAATGAGATCAGGACAAGGTTTTAAACATGGAGCCGGTGAAAATAAATGCCCTGAGATATCTAAGTTACCATTCTTGAACACAAATAATTTTACAAGATATTCAAAATTAGAATTTAGTACTTCCCCTAAAAGTGTTTATTTTCCCGGAAAAATGGATATATATTACGGCCCACGTCTTTTAGTTAAGCGTGGCATTCGTCAAACAGGTGAAGAAAAACACATAATTAGCTGTCGATTTGAAGAAAAAGATTTTTGTTTTAGAAGTTCGATCGATGGCATTAAATTGTTAAATGAATCTGAAGATAATTATTTACTTTTTTGGGGTATTCTATTATCTTCTTTTACAAGATATTATTTATTCAATACTACATCCGGATGGGGCTGTTGGCATGATGATATTCATTATGATTTTGAGTTGCTCCAATTACCAATACCGAAAGCTATTTCTGATTCTAAAGCAAGTAAAGTAATATCAATTGTAAAAGAATTACGCAAATCACAAAATTTATCCGACTATGGATATAAAGAATTGGAAAAAAATTTAGATAAAGCAGTTTTTGATATGTATGAATTCACCGATCGGCAGTGTATATTAATATCTGAGTTTTGTAATGTGACAATTCCATTTTTTTATGATCCATACAACAGTATTGGAACTAAGCCGGTTATTGAAAAAGAAAATACAAAATGGATAACAGATTATGCAAAATCTTTTACCGAATACTGGCAACAATATTTGAATAATGATGAAACCTTAAGAGCTGATCTTTATATTGATTTAATGGAAAATTTAATTGCTATTGAACTATATATAGCAGATATTAATGATGATTGGGATTTATCACCTAAGAATAAATCGTGGCAATCAATTTTATCTCAAATCAATGAAAAATTAACAATGCCATTTGGAACTTCAAAAGTCTTACTAGAAGGAATAGTCCAAGTAATAACAGATAAAAGTATTATTATCATAAAGCGCAATGAAAAGCGATTTTGGACTAAAAGCCTTGCCTATGAAGATGCAGAATCAATAATGACAAAGCGTATATTAATCTCAAATACAAAAACAAGAGGTTCAAATAATGCGGAAAAATAAATCTTTTTCGGCTCCTCTTGAAAACTGGGTTCAGTTTGTGAATCTCAGAATTGAAGTATTCTGCAAGGCATTAGATTTATTGCAAGTGACGGAAATAATGAAAGAAAATGAAAAAAGAATCTCAAAAGCGCTTTATCCAAAATTAAGAACCGTATGTTTAAAACATAAAGAAAATATTGAATTACCAAAACCTAATGCTGAAATTGGCGCTGCTACCGAAGATGAGTTGATAGATGAATCAATTGAAAAAAAACCTGATTTTAGTTATAGTATGGTTAATCCATTCGCAGAATCTGAAAAAGATTATGAAATTAATTTACATATTGAATGTAAATGTATAGGATACAATAGAAGTCCGTCATGGAATTTAAATATGAATTATATTACCGATGGAATAATCCGCTTTGATTACTTATCTCATAAATACGGAAAAGGCGCAAATGATGGTATTATGATTGGATATATTATTAGTTCTACAAAATATGATATTCAGGAAATAATAAATCAAAAATTGCCAAAAAATATAGAAAAGCTAAATTTTAAAACAGAAAACAAAGTTGAAAATATTACGACTAAATTTGAAAGAGAAAATGTTGAACCGTTTGACTTTAAATTGCACCATATATGGGCTGATTTTACAAAAGTTGATTAAAACTTTTAAAATATAAAGTAAAAACACCTGTTGACCTTCTTCAATTCTATCTTTATTCTTAATGTATGAACATAATCAAGCGGCCTTTTAGATACAGTAATGACGGCGTTGTATTTTGGCTTATAGGAATTAACATCCTCGTTTATATATTTATGAGGCTTTTGGGAAATAGTATCAGGGTAACTCTGAATATAGATATGGAAAAAATACCTGTCTCCCTCTCGAATGCGCTGGCAATGATACCAATAACGGTTCTGCATGGATGGATTTGGAGTTTTATTACTTATATGTTCATGCACGGCAGTGTTACTCATATCTTATTTAATATGCTTGGTCTTTTTATTTTTGGAGTTCCTGTTGAAAGGCAAATGGGCAGTCGTGAATTTTTGCTTTATTACCTTCTTACAGGCGCGCTGGCGGGTGTCTTTTCCTTTGGTGTGTATTTGTTTACATCTCCCTATGCTCCGCTTGTCGGAGCGTCCGGCGCTATATTTGCGGTTGAGCTTGCGTATGCGGTGTTTTTCCCCGATTCAATTATTTATATTTGGGGGATACTTCCCCTTCGCGCCCCTGTGATGGTGCTTGGCTTTACCGCCCTGGAATTGTTTTTTTCAATTACAGGACGCAATAGCAGCGTCGCGCATCTTACCCACCTTGCCGGTTTTGGTATCGGCTGGCTTTATTTTATGATTCGCATTGGAGTGAATCCCTGGCGGCGGCTTACGGGGCGATAAGGACGGTAATTTATGAAAAAGGTCGGCATACTTTTCGGCGGCAAGTCCGCTGAGCATGAAATCTCCCTGTTATCTGCAAAAAACGTCTATGAGGCGATTGACAGGACAAAATTCGATCCCGTCTTAATCGGTATAGATAAAACAGGCCGCTGGCTGATAAATGACGCGGATAAATTTTTACTTAACTCCGATAATCCCGCCCTTGTAAAAATCAATCCAAACGGTAAAGATGTCTCTCTGCGTCCTGAAAGCAACGGAATGTTTGCCGCAGAAGGCGCGGGTAATTTTAATATTGACGTAGTGTTCCCCATTCTGCACGGACCTTTTGGCGAAGACGGGACGGTACAGGGTTTTTTAAAGTTAGCTGACATTCCCTATGTCGGTCCCGGAGTGCTTGGCTCCGCGGTTGGCATGGATAAGGATGTGATGAAGCGGCTTTTGCGTGACGCCGGAATTCCCATCGGAAAATTTATCACTATTAAAAACCATGAAAAAATACCGTCCTTTACAGAAATAAAAAACGAATTGGGCATGCCGTTTTTTATCAAACCCGCAAACATGGGCTCTTCTGTCGGAATAAGCAAAGTTCGTGATGAAGCGGAATTAGCCGCCGCGTTAAAAGACGCTTTTTTGTACGACACAAAAATCATCATAGAAGAATTTATCCCCGGCAGGGAAATAGAATGCGCCGTCCTGGGAAATGAAGAGCCCGCCGCGTCCGTACCCGGCGAAATAATTCCCTCTCACGACTTTTACTCTTATGACGCCAAGTATCTTGATGAAAAAGGCGCCGCTCTTGAAATCCCCGCGAAACTTGATGAAGCAACCGTAAAGCGTATTCAAAGTCTTGCCGTAAAAGTTTTTCAAGTCCTTTGCTGTGAAGGGCTTTCGCGCGTGGATTTCTTTTTAAAAAAGGACGGCGAAATAATAGCCAACGAAATAAACACAATGCCGGGTTTTACAAAGATAAGCATGTATCCAAAAATGTGGGAAGCAAGCGGGATTAGTTACAGCGAGCTTATCACACGGTTAATTGAGTTGGCTATTAGCAGATTTGAAAAAGAGCGAAGGTTGAAAACTAGCGTTAATTAAGGCGTGTTTGGGTTACAGTGCGCAGTTACAATTCTTGTGATTTACCCATAACTAGACAAACCACCTAAAAAAATTTATAATAAATCATGAACATTGGTATTTTATGGGACATAGAAAACGTAACTCCCCCCGTAGGGACAAATTATATACAGTCTGTTATAGAGGCTGTGTGTAAAGAGGGGCGTTTATCTTACGCGTTGGCGTTTGGAAATTGGAACAGCGATTCAATTAAAAGTATTGCTTCTGATCTTGCTTCAAATAATTTTGAGTTAATACATATTCCTAAATCCAATGTTGGGAAGAAAAACAGCTCTGATATGTCTTTGATAGCGCATGGAGTCGAGTTAATTTTTCAATATCCGCATATTGACAGATATGTGTTAATTTCAGGGGACGGTGATTTCAGGCCGTTGTTATTGTCTTTTAAAAAACACGGAAAAGAAACCTGGGTTATTTGCGATGTTAACAATAACGCGTCAGAGGAATTGGTAAGGATGGCCGATTTTTCCATAGATTACAGAACAATAATTAAAAATATGGACGACTTTACCGAAAACGAAAAAGATTTTATTGAAATTAAGGATAATGAGCTAACAAAAGAAATAGCGTTTGAATTATTCAAAGAGGCTGTTGGAATAATTATTAATGAAGATAAAAAACCTTTATCGCCTTATGTAAAAATAAAAATGAAACTTTTAAATGATCAATTTAACGAAAATAAATTGGGATATAATTCATGGCTGGAATTTGTACAGGACGCGAAAAAAGCGACAAATATAGCCTATGAAAATAATTGTTTTGTAATAAATAACAAGGAAGAAAACACCATTCCGGTAATATTTAACGAGTTAATTAAAGAATTAAGAAAATATGATGATTGGGTTTTATTTCAAGTTATCGCTCAATATGTAGATTTTAAAAATTCGGGATATAAAAAATTCAAAGACTTTGCGCTTGATGCGGAAAAACGTGGTTATATAAAAATTAAAAATAATTATCTTGACTGGTATATGAAAAGCAAGGAATAAAAATGGAGAAGACAGGTTCGTCAAATGTTACCGTTAAAAAAATATTTTCAATAGCGCTTCCCCTTATTTTTCAACAGCTCTTTATGCAGCTTCAAATTTATGTTGACAGGGCAATGCTGGGCCATGTCAATTCTGAATATTTTTCCGCAATTGGAAATGTTTTAGTTCCATTTAACGTACTTGTATCAATAATAGGCGGTATTTGCACGGGAACGACAATTATGATTGCCCAGAGTGTCGGGGCGAAAGATGAAGCTCAGTGTAAAAATTACGCGGAATGTTCCTTTATAGGAAATTCAATATTTCCGTTTATAACTTTTTTAATTTTCTTTTTCGGCTCAGGTTATATATTTAAATTGATGGGGGTTCAGTCCCCTGTTTTGGAAAACAGCGCGTCTTATTTAAAAATAATGTCATTTATATTCCTGCACATGGGTTTTACGTCTACCGCCATTTGCATCATGCAGGGAATCGGAATAACAAAAATAATTATGTTTACAGGCGTTTTAAATAATCTTTTAAATCTTATTCTTGATTATGTATTAATATTCGGAAAATTCGGCTTTCCGCGGATGGATATTAACGGCGCAGCTTTAGCGCTGGTTATATCCGATTTCCTGTCTTATCCGATTTTATTCGGATATGTTTTTCTAAGCAAGAAAATTACATTTAAATTAAGCATTAAAAATGTTTTTCGTTTTAACTGGAAAATATATAATAAGATTTTTAAAGTTGGATTCCCATCAGGAATTGAATTTTTAATCTGGAACATTGGAAACCTTATTATAGTCTCATTTTTAAACAGAATGGATATATTATCCGTAGGAGTTTATACATTAGTTTTCTCATTATCAACATTTCCGCTCCTTCTGTACATGGGCTTTGCAAACGCGGCGCTGACATTGGCAGGTCAAAAAACAGGAGAAAACGATCACAAACAGGCAGTCAACGCGGGCCTGATGTGTTTGGGTTTTTCCTTTATTTTTTGCGTTGTTTTTGCGGCGTTGTTCATTATTTTTCCCAAAGGAATACTCAGATTATTTACCAACGATATGAGTTACATTAATTATGCCGCCCAATTTTTCTTAATCGTGTCAATTACGATGTTTCCAAAAGCAATCAATAATGTGATTGGTCTTGGAATACGCGGAATGGGCGATACAAAATGGATGCTGTACGGACAAATTTTCGGAACGGTTTTTGCGATAACAGTATCTTATATATTTATCTTTGTTCTAAATTTTGGGTTGTTTGGGATATTTGTTATGTTTTTAATTGATGAATGTCTTCGTGGGGCTTTTAATATGTTGAGATTTTTGAAAGGCAGGGAATTTTTCTTCTCACACTTTAACCCGTCCTCTGAAACTTCGTGAAAGCGTAAGCTTGTCAATGTACTCAATGTTTCCCCCAACGGGCATTCCAGAAGCTAGGCGGGATATTTCTACAGGGAAATCTTTTAGCGTCTTTTGAAGATACAGCGCTGTTGTGTCTCCTTCGACTGTGGGGTTTAGCGCGAGGATTAGCTCTTTGACGCGCGCACCGTTGGGAGCGTTGGCGCCTAAGCGGCTGATAAGTTTATCTATGGAAAGGTTTGCCGGGCTTACCCCTTCAAGCGGCGCGATTAGTCCGCCAAGAACATGGTACACTCCCGGAAACTCATGCGAGTCTTCTATGATCCGCATGTCCTGCGCGCTTTCCACCACACAGATGATTGAATGGTCGCGCTCCGTGTTGGAACAAACGGAGCAGGGGTCGTCTTCGGTAAAACCGCCGCAAACGCCGCATCGTTTTATCGCCTGATGAAGACTTGAAAGTTCTTTTGCCAGCGTTTGCGCGAGGGCGGGACTTGAATCAAGCAGATGATACGCTATTCTGCCCGCGCTCTTTTTACCTATGCCGGGTAGTTTTGAGAATAGGGTTATAAGCCTGTCTAGGGCGTTAGGTGTCACATAGCCCCCGGAAAACCGGGGATATTCAAACCTCCGGTTATCGCGGCGGCCTCGCCGCTTACCGCTGTTTTTACCTTTGTCATTCCGTCCGTAAAAGCCGCCATTATTAAATCCTGCAGCATCTCCGTATCCGCGCCGTTCATTACCTGGGGCGCAATGCGTACCGCGAGCACCTCCAGATGTCCGTTAATGTCAATTTCAACAAGACCGCCGCCCGCGGCGCCCGTTTTGACTATGCGCCCGAGCTTTTCCTGAAAGCCGCTTAACTGCTCTTGAATTTTTTGAGGGTTTTTTAATATGTCAAATGGATTCATATTCACTCCGTAATTAATGGAACGACAGTCCCAGGAACGACAGTTCCCGGTATCATTGAAAGAACATTTTCAACTTCGGGCGGATTCTTGTTTTCCGGTTTACGCACCGAATCCCACATTGGGGCATCGTCGTCGTCAGAGGCGGCGGCGTTGTCCTTGCTTGCAATCATGCGGTTAAGTTCATCCGTCAGCGAACGTTCACCTATTGACGATTGATACTGCGCGGTATGACCGCCTGCGGTATTTGCGCCGCCGTAAGCCGCCGCAGAGGACGCTGCGTTACGCGAAACCGCCGCGGTCTGTTTGCGGGATGCTTCCAGACCGGCGTAATTTCCCGCGATACCCAAAACACTGCGGGCGTTATCAACCGCTTCTTTAAGTTCCGCGGGAGATACCCATTTGCTTAACCATGTCAGTTTTGAAACGGCGGTTTCAAGTTCAAAGCGCGGCGACACTGAATAGCGAATGTTACGGTAACAGTCAAGCAGAATGTCAAGCGCCTGTTCAAGACGAATGGAGTCGTAAGTTTCAAGCGCTTTTGCGGAAAAGAGGGAAGGGCGGTAACCTAAAAGCGATTCTCTTGTTACGCCGTTTTTTAACAGCAGCAAACTGCGGTAAAAGCCCGCAAGGTCAATTACAAATTGCTCGATGGCGACGCCGCTTGTGAGGATTTCATCCGTCAGCGCGAAAGCGGCGGGCGAGTCATTTACTGCGCATGCTTCCGCAAGTGCGTTTAATTTTTCAAGGCCCGTTATGCCTAATTTTTCGCGGATTACATCGCTACGGATACTGCCTGCGGAAAATGACGCGATTTGATCAAAGAGGGTAAAGGCGTCGCGCATACTGCCCGTAGATTCCCTCGCTATCCAGAACAACGCGTCGTCTTCGGCTGTAATTCCCTTATCGGCGCAGATTTTTTTCAGTATCTCCTGAATTGTTTCGATAGGTATCAGTCTAAAATTAAATTGCTGGCAGCGGCTTTTTATCGTCGCGGGAACTTTGTGCAATTCCGTCGTCGCGAAAATAAAGACAATGTACGGCGGCGGTTCTTCTATGGTTTTTAATAGCGCGTTAAACGCCTGATTGGTAAGCATGTGCACTTCATCAATAATGTAAACTTTGTATTTGCCCGTCTGCGGCGGAAAAAGCACCTCGTCAATTATTTGACGCGCTTCATCGACTTTATTATTGGACGCGCCGTCAATTTCGATTACATCCATGCTGGCGCCCTTGCTTATCGCCTGACAGTTATCGCAGACTCCGCAGGGTCCGTCCTCGCCCGGGTTTGTGCAGTTAAGCGACCGCGCCAAGATACGCGCCGCGCTTGTTTTGCCGCAGCCTCTGGGGCCGGAAAATAGATAAGCGTGGGCGATATGTCCGTTTTTCAGCGAATTTTTAAGGGTGGAGACGACAAATTCCTGCCCTGCCAATTCGTCAAAGGTTTTGGGTCTGTATTTGGAAGCGGTAACTTCGTACCCTGAGATTGCCATGTTTATAGCATAGCATAGAAAAGGGATTTATTCTATAAGACTCTCGTAAAGATTTCAAAGGGGGTTCCTTATTTATTTTAGGTGAGAGCAAGATGTATGCCTAAAGAATTTATTTAGTACAGGCGGGCAAGCGCGCGCGCTGGAAAAACTCTGGGAGAGCCTGACTCCGAGCCCACTTCGTGGTCTCTACGTCAGGGAACCCACAGAAGAT
>Ga0268262_10004418_pt1 | contig 14544 bp, 15 predicted proteins | sample TergutNc150P3_FD_190354 | JGI IMG/M metagenome (GOLD analysis project Ga0268262, IMG submission 190354) | Nasutitermes corniger P3 segment gut microbial community from laboratory colony in Florida, USA - Nc150 P3 (SPAdes) (version 2) | ecosystem: Host-associated > Arthropoda: Insects >... | reverse complement strand
TCATAATACCCACAGCAAGATTTGAACTTGCGACCCACTGCTTAGAAGGCAGTTGCTCTATCCGGGCTGAGCTATGCGGGCAAATTTTCAATGGCAATATAGAAAATAAAAAGAAATTTGACTTTTTCTTTCATCAAGGAGTGGATTCATCTTGTTGAGGAAAAAAATGCACATTTTTGCAACCTTCTGTTGACAAAATTCACTTTTTTGAATTTTTTTTGGCGTTTTCTCCGTCTAAGTATATAGAAGAGGAGAAAATATGGCTGAGACACATCTTTTACGCGGTTTGAATACCGAACAAAAACAGGCGGTTTTGCATTCACATGCAGAGGAGGGTCCTTTGCTCATTTTGGCTGGGGCAGGTTCTGGGAAAACTTCGGTTTTAACAAAGAGAATTTTGTACCGAATTGAGCAAGGGGTAAATTCGTCAAATATTTTGGCATTGACATTCACCGCAAAAGCTGCTGGGGAGATGGATGAGAGGGTAAAGGAATTAGCACCGGATTCCAAAGCCCTGCTCTGCACATTTCATTCACTTGCCCTTAGAATTTTGAAAATGCAAATTCAGGACGTTGAAAATTGGAAACGTGTGGGCTTCCAAAAAGTTCCTATGCCAAAGGAGCATAGTGATTTTGAATTTCAAGACTGGCTTATGGAACTGAACATAAAAGCAGGTAGTGTAAATAGGGAAAATTTGTTTTGCCCAGAGTTAAAGCTAGGTAAAGACAAGCTGGAAAAATTGAGGCAAAACGTACTTCAAAGTGCGGAAATAGTTTTTGAAGATTTAATTTGGCTTTCAATTCGCTTGCTATCTGAGTTTAATGAAGTTAGAGAGCATTGCCAAAATATGTGGAACGAGATTTTAATAGATGAATACCAAGATATAAACCCCTCGCAATATAGGCTTGTGCGAGCAATTTTGGGGAATAGTAAAAGTCTTTTTGCCGTTGGCGATGACGACCAAGCGATTTACGGGTTCAGGGGTGCGGATATTGGAAATATTTTGAGATTTCAAAAAGATTTTCCAAATTGCAAGGTTTTGAAATTGGAATGGAATTACCGCAGTACCGCTAATATTTTAGAGGCAGCGAACAGAATTTTCACAGACAAACCGCTCGCCTTTAGAAAAAATTTAAGAGCCGGAGCCTTGCGCCCTTACCCGCTTTTCAAGGAAAACAGAAAACCCGAAATTTTGGTTTCGCAAACGGCAGAAGAGGAAATTTTAAAACTGGTTTATGAGATTAATTTTTTAAAAGAGGAATATTCAATGAAATGGAGCGATTTTGCCCTTCTTTCCCGCTACAACCGCCAATGCGAATATTATGCGCTTGCGTTAAAAGATTGTAAAATTCCAGTTATTGAAGAGGAATCCCCAGAGGATTTTGACGGTGTACATATAGAGACCATTCACGCTTCAAAAGGGCTTCAATATCCCGTGGTTTTTTATTGCGGTCTTGCCGAAAGTTTAAGCCCTGGGGAGTTGCCAGAAAATTCCAAGGAGAGAAAAAAGCAACTGGGTGAAGAAAAGCGGCTTTTTTATGTTGGGGTAACGAGGGCAGAGGCGCATATATTTTTTTTATATTGCAAGCAGCGGTATTTCAAGGGTAAGCTGAAAAACTTCAAGGCTTCCCGTTTTTTAAAATATTGCGAAGAGAGAAAACCAAAAAAAGGAATAGCAATGCCGGTTTTTATTTTTAAGATTTTTGCTGTGGTTAAAATCATAATCTATATGTTTTGCCATATTCCCCTGTACTTTTTTGAAAAAATTTTCAGAGCCAGTACCGCAGATATATGGTTACAGGAAAATTTTTTGCATTGGGCAAAATTCTGCCTGAGAACCTTTCGAATAGATTTAAACGCTCAAGGTCAATATAATTTAGCAAAAGTGGATTGGAGCCGTCCGGTTATTGTGATTGCAAATCATAATTCTTATGTGGATATTCCCGTTATTTTAACTTCTGCACAGAGACAGCTTGGATTTTTGGCAAAAGTGGAGTTATCAAGAATTCCAATTTTATATTATTGGATGAGAAAAATAGGTTGTATTTTCATTAAAAGAGAGTCCACCAAAGCTGGGCAAAAATTTATGGATAAAATGCTCAATTATTCCGCCGAAAAACCACCGCAAATTGTGATTTTCCCAGAGGGAACGCGGAGCAAAACCGGAGAAATGGGAGCTTGGAAAAGCGGTGCGTTTAGAATGGCGGTGGAGTTAAAAGCTACAGTTTTGCCTATTGCGATAAAGGGAACTGCAGCCTCTTTTGAGAAGAAGAAAAGTTCAAAAAGTGTTTATGAAGTATCATCGCAAATTTTGGAACCTTTTGATATTGCTCAATGGGAAAAGGAGAACGGAAAGGAGATAGAGTATAAGGATTTGATGTCTAGGCTGAGGGGGATTTATTAAACTCATTCTGCGCCGCCGCAATACCTTTTGTTAAATACGTCTCACACAAATCAGGTACCTTACCTATAACCTGCTTGCAAAGTTCTGCATCCTCTTTGCTTATGGCAGAGAGAACCCAGTTTATCAAATCCCAATGTTCTGGAACTTTTCCAGCTCCAATGCGAACACGTGCAAAATTTTGCCCTATATGCTCCACGATATTCTTTAAGCCGTTTTGCCCGCCCGCGCTGCCGTTTGGCCTTATTCGCATTGTGCCGCAAGCCAAATTAATATCATCGCTGAATACCAGCAAATGTTCCGGCTTTGCTTTGTAAAAAGAAAGGAGGGCTTGTACGCTCTCGCCGCTTAAATTCATAAAGGTTTGCGGCTTCGCTAACAGAACATCTTTGCCTGCGATATTTATTTTTTGAGTTTCGGCTTTGCATTGGGTTTTCCAAATTGCGCCGCTTGAATATTTTGCAGACAAACTGTCTATAGCCATAAAACCCAAGTTATGCCTTGTGCTCACATATTTTTGCCCCGGATTGCCCAAACCTACAAATAGATACATATTTAAATTCTTGTGTCTGTTGGCAGGTTTCTTTGACCTGTTATGAATTGCTTTACAAATGGATTTTCGGTGTTTTTTATTTCGTCAACCGTGCCTATTTCAATTATACGGCCTTTGTAAAGCATAGCGATGCGGTCTGCTACCTTGAATGCGCTCACCATATCGTGGGTAACCACAACAGAGGTCACGCCCAGCTTTGACTGCATATCCAAAATCAAATCGTTTATAACATCAGAAGTTATTGGGTCTAGACCTGTGGTTGGTTCATCGTATAAAAGTATTTCGGGGCTAAGGGCTATAGCTCTAGCCAGCGCAACACGCTTTTTCATACCGCCGGAGAGTTCGTTTGGCATTTTTGTGCGGAACTCCGGCACCAGATTTATGAGTTTCAGTTTTTCGGTCACTGTATCTTGAACTTGTTTTTCGGTGAGTTCGGGGTGGTGTTCTCTCAAAGCAAAGGCTATGTTTTCGCCTGTGTTCATTGAGTCAAATAAAGCTCCCATTTGAAAGAGCATTCCCATTCTTCTGCGTATTGTGTGGGTATCAAAAAATTTTGGAGTGGAAATTGTAACATTATCAACGCTCACTTCACCGCCATCGGGTTGCAAAAGGCCTATCATGTGCTTTAATATAACGGACTTCCCACCACCGGATTGCCCTATAATCACTATTGTTTCGCCACGCCTAATGTCCAGATTCACATCCAACAAAACATCTTGCTTGCCAAAGCTCTTTCGCAAATTGCGGAGCTTTATCATAATGTCGTTTTCGCGAATAGCTACATTAGGCATATTTAGCCTTGCTATTTCTTTTTGGCATCCTTTTTAGGCTTTGCCTCTTCTTTTTTGGCGGCAGCAGCGGCAGGTGCAGCAGCGGCAGCAGGTGCTGGGGTTGCAGCGGCTGCGGCTGGAGTAGCGGCAGCAGCGGCTTCTTCGGCTTCGTCTCTACCTTTGGATATGGTGAATATAACCGTGCGTTTTGGAGATAGCAGGGATACTTTGCCCAAATCCAGTTTTTCTGCATAATAGGTTGTGTTATTAGGCATTTCGGAAATGTCTAATTCTATGTTTGCAGGAATATCCGATGGCTTTGCCAACAGTTTGAGGTAGCGGCTCTCTTGCGAAAGGTTCCCGCCCTGGTTTTTTACGCCTATGGGTATGCCAGAGAGGCGAACCGGAACACGCACTGCGATAGGAGTGTTTTCTTCTATCTTCAAAAAATCCACGTGGATAATTTTTTGCGAGATATTGTGTTTTTGGTATTGATAAACTATAGCTGGGTTGCCATTTTTGCCGTTTATAACCAAATCCAGCAAGGTGTACCTTTTGCCTGGGGCAAGAACGGCTTCCAATTCTTTCTCCGAGACGCTTATGGAGACAGATTCAGAGCCTTTGCCATAGTAAATGGCTGGTATTTCGCCCGCTTTGCGGCTACGACCGCAATCGCGAGAAGAACCTGCGGTGCGGATTTTTGCATTAAGAGTTGTTAGTTGCATATTCTCTCCTGTTTTATTGGGGTAGCTGGATTCGAACCAACGAATAGCGGAATCAAAACCCGCGGTCTTAGCCACTTGACGATACCCCAGTAGGGTCTAAAATATAGAAAAAAAAATGGCTATTGTCAAGTTTTTGGAGCGTAGCGAGCCTTATCTGAGCTTATAAACCAATTCAAACATTTTTTCCCCATATCGCTCGCCTAGCAACTGGATTCCCGCAGAGCCAAAATGAATATTATCGGGCTGGCCGTTGCCTGTTCTCCCTCCGCAATCCTTGGTACTTACTACATAAGCTTTGGGTATGGTGTTCTGTATTCTGTTATCAAGGTTCAAAAGGCCATCTGGTCCGTTTCCGCTGTTCCAAAGCTGCCCAAGCACAATGGGTATGGAATTAGGTTCAAGCCCTAAATCTTTAAGAATATCATCGTAAATTTCCTTCAACATATTTACCCAGGTTATGTTGCTTTGCCCCACTCCGCTTTCCCCTTGATGGACTATAATGCCTTTGATAATGCCGCCATCGTTTTGGGCTATTTTTGCATTTTTGATTATGGCATCATATAGATTAGCATAACCTGCATCCTTGTATCTTTTCATACCCGACATCTCGGTATCGCTTGGTCTGCCGCTCACAACGTTTTGTTTGTTGTAATATTGGTCTCCCCTTGTTTTATGAAATGCTGCAAGTGCAAGGTCGCCTTGAGCCACGGGTATCACGCCTATTTTGATGTTTTCAGGTACTTTTTCCACAAGTTTTACGCCAAAATAATTTGCGGGAGAAAGCCCAATGTTAAGCCCAAGATAATTGACCAAATTTGCATCTGGAATAATAAGAGGAGGCACAGCCTTGTACCACTGACCCTTGGCTCTGTTTTCTTTTGCATAAGTGCCAGCAACAACATTCAACACCCTAAACCGCTCGCTCACCTCTTTGTCTTGCGCCCTGATTTCAGCAGGTCCTTGCATATTTGACTGCCCAAAAGCGATATAAACATCAAAAGAATTTGCTGCAACAGCAACAGAGGAACTGCTAGCTAAACTGGAAGAACTTAAAGTACTAGAAGAAGAAACTGCTTTGGAACTTGAAGACGAAAGACTTTTTGAGCTTGAAGATGAAATGGTTATTGAACTTGATGATGAAGCCTCTGTTGAACTTGAAGATGAAATTTCTATTGAACTTGAAGAAGGAATCTCCATTGAACTTGAAGATGAAATCTCCAATGAGCTTGAAGAAGGAATCTCAATTGAACTTGAAGATGAAGCCTCTACTGAAGAGCTTGACGATATATATTCCAAGGAACTGCTGGAATTAACATCACTTGTGTTTCCGCTATTTGAACAAGCTATAACAAGCGCAACCCCCATAATCTGAATAATAAATTTTAACGAATCCATAATGATAATATAGTAAGTAAAAAACGTTTCCTTATTACTCCATTGCCCTGCCTAGCCAAAGCTGCTTGGTGTCCCTGCGCAAGCAGGGATGCAACCCAGCCTGCCTTTAGCCCAATATGTTAACACCTTGCGCGGTTCCCCCGCACAAGCGTTGGGATTGGCGGGTCGGGTTGCCAATTTTGAATACGCTGTCAAGAACCAAACAAAGCCGCTATGGGAACAGCCAGCATTCCATCTCCATAAGAAAGCGTATGTTCTCCAGAATATAAAACTATTCCCAAATATGGTTTTTTTCCTTTAATTATATTTTCCTTAAACCAAATCTGCGATGCAAAATGCTCTTTGGAAACGCTTTGCCCTGCCTTTACTTCAATGCCAATCAAAGCCTCGTCTTCACGCTCCACAATAAAATCAATCTCCCTGCTTTTTCTGTCTCTGTACTGATACAAAGAATACGCACTATCTAAATCAACCTGTGCCGCCAATTCATTGAACGCAAAAGTTTCCATCAGCTTGCCAGCACGGTCTGAATTCAGCATAACTTCCTTTTTATTCCAGCCAAGGACAGATGTCATTAAACCAGTATCGGTCGCATAAGTTTTTGGGCTGCGCCCCACGCGGTCATAGTCTGTTTTTGTCCAGGGAGCCACCTTCTCAAACAAATAAAGAGCTTCCAAAGCGTTGATATAAGAATCCGTTGTCGGTTTTGATAACCCAAGGGCATTGCAAATAGGCGGCAAATCCATAAACTTGCCCGACCAGGAAGCTAAAATCCTTATGAGTTCTCGCAAAGAATTTTGTCTCTTGATATTTGCAATATCCTTCAAATCCCTTGCTATCAAGGTATCTAAATAATCCTTGTGCCAGTCCTTTCGCTCCTTTTGCGTTTTTAACAACACCGCTTCTGGATAGCCGCCTCTAAACGCTAAATCAAATATGGCTTCTTTGTCGTAGCCGTTTATTTTTTTTGGAAATTCTCCGTTAAAAGCCATTTTCAAAAAAGAGGGCTTTTTGCGAAGTATCTCTCCTTGGGTAAGGGGTCGCAAACGAATGTTTTTTACCCTGCCTGCAAGGCTTTCCGAGACGCTTGGCAAAGATTTTATATTGGCAGAGCCGGTGAGCAAATATTGCCCCGGACGCTTGTCGTTATCCACAGCATATTTGATTTCTGGAATTAGATCCGGTGCCTTTTGAATTTCGTCTATTATCATTGTCCCAGACTTATTTTTCACAAAATTCGCAGGGTCTTCAAGTGCGGAGGATAAAATGTCTTTTTTGTCCAAGGGCATAAAAACATTGCCATTACCTCGAATTTCTTTAGTGAGCGTTGTTTTTCCGGTTTGCCTAGCTCCAGATATAATCACAACGCGGCGCTTTTTAAGCGCCTCTTTAACATTATCCATACGCCAACGCGAATAATCTGCCATTTTAAAACTCCTCTTTTATAGGGGCGAAAAGTAAAATAGAAAAAGGGCGAAAAGTAAAATGAAAAAGGGGCGAAAAGTAAAACAGAAAGCGGGCGAAAAGTAAAATAGAAGGAAAAACAACACAAAGTCCCCTGACAAAGCCTAAAATTTCTATATTTACCCCACAATGAAAAAATTATTCCCAATTATACTCTTGCTTATACCCGTGGCTTTTGCTGCGGACAACTTTGAGCAGCAAAAAGCAGCTTTGCTTGCGGAAAAGCAGAATATTCAAAATGATATTAAAAAAATAAATGCCCAAATAACCCAAACAGATTCGCTTTCAAAGTCGGAGCAGAAATTTGGCAAAGACCAGCAGGTTCGGCAAAAAACAGACCTTGATCGCAGGCAAGGGGAAATTGAGGAATTAAAACTGAAATTATCCGAGTTGAATGCCGAAATGCAAAAGGAAAAGAATGCGGTATCTGTTGCACAAACTCAAATTGAAAATGTGAATGCAACTCGCAAGGCTCTCGGAGCGCAGCTTGCAGGGCATTGTCGGCAACTGGAAGGTTTTATCAAAACAAGTTTACCCTGGGACACGGAAATTAGGCTTGAGAGAATATCTGCCCTTTGTGGGGATTTGGAAAACGGAACTGCTTCCGCAGAAGAAGGATTTTCTCGTTTGCGTGCCATTTATGTAGAAGAAATTCGCCTTGGCGATGAAGTGCAAATTAGCAATCGCACCATAGTCCGCAACAACGGCGAAATGGTAAATGCAAATGTTTTGCGCATTGGCAACCAATGGATTGTCTATCAAGACGAAGCAGGCCTTCTCTTTGGGATTCTGGGCAAAAAAATAAACGAAAACGGCAGCTATGAATATAAATGGAAAGAAAATCTCTCTTTTGAAGAACGCCAAGCCGTAAAAACCGCCATTGACGTAAAACTCTCCAGAAAACCGCCTCAGTTGGTGAAGTTGCCGCTTTCATTTTCTATATTACCGCAATGAATTACGGTAAAATTTCATCTTATCAAACAGGCGTTGTGGTTCCCTTGTTTTCTCTGCTTTCAAAAGATAGCATTGGCATAGGCGAGTTTTTAGACCTTATCCCTTTTGGAAAATGGGCAAAAAAATGCGGGCTGGATTTAATCCAGCTTTTGCCAGTAAACGATACAGGCGAAGAATCAAGCCCTTATAGTGCAAGAAGCGCATTCGCTCTTAATCCTGTGTATATACGCCTGCAAGAAGTAGAAGGCGCACACGAGATTTTAGGCGAAGAACTCGAGAAACACAATAAGAAATTTATGAAACATCCACGCATTCCTTATGTGGAAGTGGTTCGCTACAAACGCCACGCTTTGCGCGAGATTTTCAACAAAAGAAGGCACGAAATTCTGGGAAATGAGCACTTCACAAAATGGATGGAGCAAAACGAATGGGTTAATTCTTATGCTGTGTTTTGCTCCCTCAAAGCCGAAAACCACGAAGCTGCATGGAAACATTGGGAAAAAAAGGAAAAACCCAAAGCAAGCGATGTTATGTTTCAAAAATGGATGCAGTGGATTGCAGAAGAACAATTTTTGAAGGCCGTTTCGGAACTCAACAAACTTGGAGTTCGCTTAAAAGGCGATATTCCCATTTTAATAAACGAAGATAGCGCAGATGCTTGGCATTATCCTCAGTTTTTCAGCTTGGATAACCGTGCCGGAGCACCTCCCGATATGTTCTGCTACAGCGGGCAAAATTGGGCATTTCCAACTTATAAATGGGATAACCTTGAAAAAGAAAACTTTAGCTGGTGGCGCAATAGAATTAAACATGCTGCAAAATTTTACCACGCCTACCGCATAGACCACGTTCTTGGATTTTTCAGAATATGGGTGGTGCCAGAACAGGAATATACCGGAATTTTGGGGCATTTTGTTCCCTCCATTCCAATTTACATGAACGAACTTGCACAAGCCGGAATTCCAAGAGGAACCGTGCATTATTTAACCAACCCGAATTTTGGAGATGAGCAACTTCAAAGCAGGTTTGGCTCAGATACGGAAGCAGCAAAGCAAAAATATTTTGAACCTTTGCAAGGCTCTTATGGTCGTTATATTTTGAGAAATGAATATCATTCCGAGCGTTCAATTATGGCTTTGGAAGAAGAGCAGTCTATTAAAGATGCCCTTCTGAATGTCTATTGGGACAGGGTATTCACGCCTAGCAGTGGCGAAGAGGAACTTCATCCGTATTGGTATTGGTATAATTCTTCTGTGTTGCTAACTTTGCCTGAACACGAAATAAATGTTATTAAAAACATAATGAAGCACAACGAGGAAAGCCAAGAAGATTTGTGGAGAAAAAATGGTCACAAACTTTTGGAAGTCCTTTCCAAAGAAGCCGATATGCTTGTGTGTGCAGAAGATTTAGGCGCAGTGCCAAACTGCGTTCCGGGTGTTTTGGAAAGCCTTGGCATTTTGGCACTAAGGGTTGAACGCTGGCACCGCGACTGGAAGCAAGCCGGACAACCTTATATACCGCTCTCTCAGTATCCAAGGCTCTCTGTTTGCACAACTAGCAACCACGATTCTTCCACTCTTTTAGGGCTTTGGACAGAGCACGATTTTAACAAGAACTTTTACTGGAAGCATATTGGGCAAGACGGTTCTGCCCCTGAGGTTTTGAATGCGGGGCACGTGAACATCATAATCAAAAACCTATTCCATTCAAACAGCCTTGTTGCCATTTTGCCTCTCCAAGATTTTATGGCACTATCTCAAAAATTCATTCCTCAAAATCCAGAAATTGATAGGGTGAATACCCCAGGTACCATAGGTCCTCAAAACTGGAGCTGGAGAATGCCCTGCCATTTGGAAGATTTGCTAAAAGAGAACGAGCTTAACCACGAAATTTCAAACTTGGTTGAGTTTAGAAGGAATAAACCTCTCTAAAACCTCAAAATCGTAATCCCATTTGTTTTTTTCGTCTTTGAAATGGGTTTCGCAGCTAACTCTGCGAAATTCGCTTCCAAATTCGGGCATAAAGGCATCGCCTTCAAAAATCCCATGCACTCTTGTTATGTATAATTTTTGGCAAAAGGGTAGGGCTTCTTTGTAAATTTCTGAGCCGCCTATAACAAAACATTCGTCTGTAGCGGTTTTTTCTGCAATTTCAAAAGCTGCTTTTAGCTCGTGAACTTTTATGCAACCTTCTGGGATTTTGAAATTTTGGTTTCGGGTTAGGATTATATTGGTTCGTTCTGGCAAGGCTCTGCCTATGCTTTCAAAATTTTTGCGACCCATTATTATGGGGTGGTTAAGAGTTGTTTTTTTGAAAAATTGCAAATCCGCTGGCAAATGCCAAGGCAGTTTATTGTCTTTTCCTATAACGCCATTATCGGCAACAGCAGCTATTAAAGATATTAGCACGGGCTAAAAATTCACAGAAGAACTTATTCCAAATCCAGGATAATTAGGCCCTGGCACTATAGAATAACCTATCCAAAACGATAAATCCACATTTGCGGTTGGATAAAGATAAGCCGTGGGTGCAATTAAAAACCAACTGTCGGAATCTGGCTTGTGCCATTCAAAACCTAATCCCATGCTGAATTTTTTATTGAAAGAATATGAGGGTTCTATATAAATTAGCCTTTCATCTGAAGTGTAAGTTTGGTCAATTGTAAGCGGTTCTGAACTCGCTGTGGAATCGGAAAGCAATGCCCAATAGCAAGTGCTTGCCAAGTTAAAATTTTTGTAATTGAAACTGGGTTCAAGGGTAAATGTGTTTATATAGCTTCCATGACTTGGGTGCAATCCCCAAATACCGCGAATAGCATAGTTCAAATCTGTGTAACTGCGAGAGTAATTGGCATCTGCGCCTATAGTATATCTATGAGCCCTGCCACCACCTTTTATAAGGTCAAACATAGGGGCTATTGTGAATTTATTGTTCACCTGATTTATGCCCGGAACAGCAAAAGCATAACTTGCGGCAATTCTGCCAGATTTATCGTTTGAATCTCCTGCACCAATATAAACATATCCTTCTTTACCAAATCTAACGCCAACTCCCCTAATACCCTGAGTTTCCAGCACAGCGGCATAATAATCGGGATTGCGCCAGTAATAATAGTTGAAATTTCCAAAAGAATAGAACATATCTCCAAAAATGAATGTCAAATCTCTGCGTACTGTCCATTCCAAAGAAAATCCGTCAAATAAAAATGGACTAAAGCGAAGTTCATCCGAGCCTATGGGAGTGGCTTCTTCCCTGTGGCGAATCCTTGAATATTGTTTGGAACCAATGGAATCTGTAAAATACTGGCTTTTAGATGCAACACCAACAACTGCGCGCACATTTTCGTCTAAATCTACATTCATTTTTAATCGCAAATCTTGATTTGCGGCATTATGTACTGTAAAATTATTTTCCAAATAATTTCCGTAGTCCACATCCAAAGTTCCTTCAAAAGAAACATCTGCGGCAAAAGCCGCGCAAGCCAGCAGCACAACAATGGGTAAAAAATGCATAGGAATGTAAATGTAGAAAATTCCAATCTACGATTCTTATGCCAAGGCATTCAGAAAATTATATCCTTTATATTGTGCTATTAAATCATTATATGGGTTGGAAGTTTTAGTGCCTGTGGGAATTTTCCCGTTTTCTGCTTCGTATTCTTTTATTGTATTATTGAAAATATCATAAAATTTAGCGGACTTGGATAATTCTTCTGGCGTGAATTTTGTAAACCAAGAGCCGTTGGCATATACCATGACATCTTGGTAGGAATTATTCTCATAAGCCTTTTTGCGGTCTGGTGAAACAGTAGATAGGAATTTTGTCATTAATTTTGCTTCTTCATATCTATACGAAGTTCTTCCTTCTCCTGCATTTCCAAGAGCCGCTCCCTTTTCAGCAACCTTTAAAGCCAACTCTTTAATAGCTTTCTCAAATTCCTCATCCGACATAGCAACATCTTTGCTTGGAATGCTATAATCCCAATCTGGTTTAGCTGCTATAGCTTTGTTAATAGCCGGATTATTATTCGGCGCAAAATCATCCACTATGTTGCTTTTATTACTGTATTTGTTGGTTTTTTGCCACAAATCATCCATTAAAAGCAAAGCGGTGCGGTCCATTGAATTATCAGATACTCTCATATAAAAAGTATATGCAAAATTCGTGCCAAGTTATTTTGCTCACCAATCTATTTCTGCTACACCGCCAACTCTTTGCATACTGTCGTTTGTGTATTGATGAACTTCAAAGGCGTTTCCGTCTGGGTCTGTTAGCCATACTTGCCAGGTGTTGTCGCATCCTAATTTTTTATCCGTATGCAAAATACCTTGTGAATCGAGCAGTTGCACTAAATTATCTATGTCTTTGCTTTCAAGGCAAAAGTGCATAATTCCGGTGTTTACGGGTGCATCCATCTCTGGATTTTCAAAAAGCTCTATATAATGATTATCACAAACTTCAAGATAATGCCCATAATGCTTACCCTGCCTGGTGAATTTGAATTTTGGCTTGAATCCCAGTTTCTGGTAATACTCCATAGAACGTTCAAGGTTCTTCACGTTTAAGCTAATATGAGCAAGTGACAGCATTTGTAATCTCCTTTGGGTGTAAAGGTAGAAAAATATTTTTTAAAAAATACTATATTGCCCCAATGCGAGTTCTTGTTTTAAATTGCGGTTCGTCTTCGGTGAAGTTTGCCATAGTGGATACTAAAACCGGAGCATTCTCTGTTAGCGGCTTGGTGGAAGAAATAGGCGGAAACGCCCGTTTTACGGCAAAAAAGGGGGGGGAGAAGCATGAAAAGAAGATAGATACGCCAGACCACACCCAGGCTCTTGCCACCATACAGAGTTTTTTTAAGGAAACAGGCGAAGACAGCGATATAGCAGCTGTTGGGCATAGGGTGGTGCACGGAGGTGAAAAATTCTCGAAATCCGTGTTGATAGATGACGAAGTGATAAAAGTGATAGAGGAATGCTCCGTACTTGCCCCCCTGCACAACCCCCCCAATTTGCAAGGCATATCGGCTGCAAAAAAGAATTTTCCAAACCTTGCACAGGTGGCTGTTTTTGATACAGCTTTCCACGGAAGCCTGCCAAACTACGCCTATCTTTACGGGCTTCCTTACAAATTTTACGAAGATTATAAAATTCGCCGCTACGGATTTCACGGCTCTTCTCACCGCTTTGTGGCAAGAAAAACCGCAGAAATTTTAGGTCAAAACCTAAAAGATTTATGCCTAATAATAGCCCATTTGGGCAACGGCTGCTCCGCCGCCGCCGTAAAATTCGGGCTTTCGGCAGATACCACCCTTGGCTTAACGCCCTTGGAGGGCATGGTCATGGGAACGCGCAGCGGTTCAATAGACCCCGGTATAATCCTCCATTTAATGAAATCTCTGGGCTACGACCACGATAAATTGAACAAGCTGCTCAACAAAGAGAGCGGCCTTTTGGGTCTTAGCGGCATTTCCAGCGATATGCGTGTTCTTTTGGGCGAAGCCGAAAAGGGTTCCGAAAGAACCAAAATTGCAATAGAGGTTTTTTGCTATCGCGTAGCAAAGGAAATAGGCTCTCTTGTACCAGCTCTCCCAAAACTAGATGCTCTCGTTTTCACTGGAGGAATAGGCGAAAACTCCGAACCCGTCCGCAAAAAAATATTGTCTTTCCTAAACGTTTTCAAATTTGGCGAACAAAATGGCCCTAAGGTTATGGTTGTGCCTACGAATGAAGAACTTATGATTGCGATGGATACGGAAGAGGTTGTTAAGAAATAACAAATTCCTGCAAACCAGGACTTATGATTTTTTTGAAGTTTTCACTAATATCATTTAAATCAACAATATCCACCCTCATGCTTATATAGCTAGCTTCAAAGAAACTTTTCAACTCATATTTAATTTCTGTTGGCATTTTTTGACCATTGAAATCTATTGCCAAATCCAAATCAGAAAATTCTCTTGCCGTGCCATCTGCTCTGGAACCAAAAACATATACCTTGGAATTTGTGCCCTCTAATTCCATTTTCAGCAATTTCTTAGCTATTTTCAAATCTTTTTCTTTAAGTTGCGGAACCATCTTTTGCCTTCGCTAGGTTTTCTTGCATTTTTGTCAAAAATCTTTTCACTTCTTCTAAAAAAGCTGGGATTATTTCCAAAACTTGTTCGGCTGCTCCCTCATTGTATGTATGCGATGTTATGTTTCTCATATTGCGGTATTTATTCCAAGTTTCATAAGGCTCGGTAAAAAGCTTGTGTTCGTTTGCTATTCTAACTAGTTCAGA
>Ga0268262_10004417_pt1 | contig 14545 bp, 14 predicted proteins | sample TergutNc150P3_FD_190354 | JGI IMG/M metagenome (GOLD analysis project Ga0268262, IMG submission 190354) | Nasutitermes corniger P3 segment gut microbial community from laboratory colony in Florida, USA - Nc150 P3 (SPAdes) (version 2) | ecosystem: Host-associated > Arthropoda: Insects >... | reverse complement strand
TGTGCCAAGGTTCCCCGGACTGCTCCGGTTTCCTTACGCCACGTAACAACCTGCCACCGGCCCTCTGGCCCCGTCAGGCCAGAATACCACTTTTCCCCGACAACCTAAATCATAGATTCTCTGTGGTAAAATTTTTAGGATTGATTTACTTAGTATTTTCCTAGCATTTTATCTATCTGTTTTATTGTATATGCCTTTGCTTCTTCAATAAGCTCTATGTAGTCCGCTATGGAATAGCGGTTTTTGATAAAGCAAGCCAAAGGGAGAATTGTCGCAAAAACAGTTCTTTCTTCGTCATCCAGTGATTCAAGGTACAAAGCCGCGCTTTTTTCAGGCTTTGGAAGGCATGCTATTTCGTTTCTGTAGAATAAAAGAAAATCTTCCGCCTGCGTTGCGGCTTTGCCAGTAGTGAATGTTTTTAGGTTTTGCTTCCGGCTTTCAGCCTGTCTTACGCAAATCGGCGCTCCAAGCCCTTTGGCAGGAAAAAGCGCCGCCTCCATGTTAAGGCTTTTTTCTTCAAGTCTTTGGCGGTAAAATTTTAAAAGCCGATTTTCGTAATACCAGGAATCCGCGCCATCATCCGAGTGGCAAGTGATTTTTTCCAGGGGCGTTCTATAGAGAAAGTCCGAGCACTGGGCTTCAAGGGGGGAGATGCGGTTCTGGCGTTTGGCAAAAAGCGAATAAATGTAAGCGCCGCTGGCGTAGGAAACGCCGCCGGGATAAGAAAAATCCGCGCCGTAAAGCTCGATTTCAGAAGCGCCCAGCTGTTCCGCGAGGGACACTGCGGTGTAAGTTACGTTCCCGCCCGATGTGTCAAGCTCAGGCAGCGGTTTCCATGCCTGGGAGATGTACTTTGTTAAAGGATGGGCGCTTGTAAAAAAACAAATACTTTCGGAACGGGATGCCAAAAGGGGAGGGCTTGCAAGATCCAAAAAAAGAAGAACCCCTTCCGGCAGGCCGTCCATAAAGTGGTAATAGCTAATATGCTGGCAGTCTATCGAAATAACGGCGTCAGGCGTTATTCCCGCGTTAAGCAGGCAGGGAAGGCTGGTATCAACCGCAATGAGAAAGGTTTTTTCCCTTTTCTTTTGGATTGCCGAAATCTGAAGCGAAAGAGAAGGTCCGGCGGCGCAAACTGTGGCTTTCTTTATTGAGGGAATTCCGCCGTGAACCGTACAAGAGTTTTTCAGGTTTCTTAGAGTGTTCGACAGCCAGCGCCTCCCGAAGCGGGCCTGAACCGAATAATCCGAAGAGACCCGGTCAATGGCCGCTTCAATCGCTTTTGCCGCTTTGATAAAGCTTTCAGCCTGGAGACTTGTTCTTGAGCGAAGGGGAATAACCTTTATACCGCCGAATAAAACGGGCTGGTACAGGCTTAAAATAAGCCGCTTGAGTTCTTCGCCGGATAAATCGACGGCAAGGCCAAACCTGGGGTCTTCAAAAAGAGAGGTATAATCTATATTGTAGAACAATTCCGCAAGCACGCATAAATCGTATTCAACAACCAGCACAAAGCCGGTTCCTTCCCGTCTTAGCGCCTCCTCGGCGTAAAAGCCCGCTCCCAGCCCGAGAAAGACAATAAAGCCTTCGCTTTGTATAGTTTCAATAAGCCGCTTTGCTTCTTTTCGGGGATCAATCATCGAATGGAGGGGATGGGCCGTGCCTTGCGCGTCTACCCAATTCGGTATTATTTCGCCGGAACGTGAAAGCGGAAATTTGTAGCGGCTGGTTTTAGCAACGGTTTTTGAAAGTCTTATGGAAAGATCCTGGTTTCTTTTTGAAAGGGTAAGAAGATTTTTCTCAAAAAAGTTATCCTTATCCATTGTTATTCCGTCCGCGAACGAATAAGGTCAAATAATTCGTTTTGTGAAACAGCTCTGTTCTCCGGCAGCAAAAGGGATTTTAATTCTTTTTGAAGTGTTTCCGATTGGGCAGGATCTTTCAAACCGTTTTCCAGAACCGCAATGGCCTTTTCGCACGGTCTGTATGTAAAGTTCAAGGTACTGGTTTGAAATTTTAACAAAGCCCTTCCCTGTTCCGTAGCGTTTGGTAAAGCCGCATTTGGAGAATAAAATATAGAATTGTTTTTTCCCATCGGACAAAGAGGTCTCGGGTAGTTGGGAAGCTGTTTTTCAAACCATGAAGCGTAAATGCCGTAGGAACCGCCTGCTTTTAGCAGGGAAGAGCGTTTGTAAGCTTGAGAATACGCTGGGTTCGCCCTTGAGGCTTTTTCTTCGATTAAGATGTCAAAACTGTAAGGGCGCGCGTGGGAACGCATATCGCGATTTTCGAGGTCCATGCCGGCAATGTAAATCTGCCCGCCCGTAAGCGCAAAAGCCAAATCCAAGGCGGCGGCGGTTACCGTTCCCCGCTGGGGTAGGGCGATAAAAGGAATTTTGAGCTCTCGCAAAATTAGCGTCTGCCAAAGGCTTCCGTCGCTAATAACCAAAACCGGCAAAGAGCCGCACTGCGAAGGAAGAGCCGCGGTCATGGCCGCAGCGAGGGGGCAGGTTTCTTTTTTTTCGGAATTGCTTCTTAAAGAGTTAAAAAGGTGAAGCCTGGCCCAGTTTGATCCATCCGTGGAGATCGCCAGGTCGGGAGTCAGGTCATTGGCCTCCAGAGCCGCTATTGACGAAGAAGACGCCAGAATGAAAAGGCCGCCCGGCACTACGTTTTTTATAATTGGGATTGCGTCTTCCAGGCCGGGGCCGGCGCCCGTTACAAGAAGCGACAGGGAAACCTTGGACAGATTGTCCGTGGACAGATTGTCCATGGACAGATTATTATTGACCGGGTTAACAGGGCTTATGACTGTTTTTATGATTGAAAGGTTTTTAAAAAAGTTTTTGAACCATTTGGAACCGAAAGCTTTGGTTGTTCTTGCGTTTGCGTCCGAGCGTTTGATAAAGGCTGCCGCTTCTTCTACAAGGGCCCGGTACAAGTGGCCGTAAACGTTAAGCGCGGGACGCCATTCCAAAAGTCGAATTTCAAAAGCTTGCGAATCAGGAATTTCAGCTTCCAGAAACTCCTGTACGGATACGCCTGTCTCAGGATACCACTGTGAATCGGCCTGGACCGCGGGTATTTGGCTGGGCTTTTCAGCGTGAAGCGCGATTACCTTTGCTTGCGGCGCTTTTCTTTTTAAGGGGGCTACGATGTAGCCCAGCCCGGGTTCAATCAGGATAAAAAAGCGGATCTTTTCGTTCAGGGAAAGGGAATCAACGTACCGCTCGGCTTCCCCTTGGGGATTGTACCTTGAATGTAAAGACGCGCTATACAAGTCCCAATTCTTTGAAGAGCTTTTTATAGGTATCGTAGTAATCAGACTTTGCGAATTCTTCAATTTTGTCGTCCGGAAGGGCTTCCAGAAGCTGATCCATGTACGAAAGCACGGTCTTTAATTCCGTTTTCAGGTTTGCGGGAATTCCGGAAAAATCCCCCGAAGCAGGCGGTTCTTTGGCAGGAACCGGTTCAGGAATAACCGGGGCGCTTTCTTCAGTTTCAGGCTCAGGCAGAAACTCTTCAATCTCTTCAATTATTTCTTCCGGAATTTCCTCGATTATTTCTTCAATCGTCTCGTTAGGTGTTTCTTCCGCTTTTTCGGAAACCACGCTGGAATCAGCTTCTTCTACAACAGGGCTTTCGGGGGCGATTAAAAGATCGTCTACGCCATGCAAAACATCTTCTGAAACCGGCAATGCGACGTTATCTTCAGCGGATTCAAGCTCAGATTCAGTTTCAAGTTCAATAGGTCCTAATTCTGAAGAATCCAATTCTACGGAGTCAAAAGGGGAATCCAAATCAGACATATCCAGATTAATGGATATGTCTTCAAGAGAAGGCTCTTCAAGCGGATTATCCTGGATTTCCGAAGAAAGGTCAGGTTCGTCAATTACTGCCCCTGAAAGATCAGGCTCGTCTGGGGTCTCTTCCTTTAATTCCGGGATGATATCTCCACTGTCATTACTGTCCGCCAGGGGATCTGCGGTAAGATAATTTGTGTCCTCAGGCGCCGGGGCGGAAGTCATGGGTTCGACGCCGTTTTCGAGGATCTCGTTTAGCTCGTCAGTTTCAGCCGAACTGAAGTCAAGTATGGACTCGTCCGGCATTTCCACCTCAGTGGAAATTTGACTGTCTTCATTGGTATTTTCATCAACAATATTATCAATGAGAGAAGAGTTTCCAAGTTTTGTTTCACCTTCGAGGTTTTCCAAATTGGAGTCGCTTAAATCAATTTCCATATCCAAGTCAGCCGTACTAAGGCTTAATTCGTCCGAATCACTCTCGTTTTCCGGCTCAGAAGGGCCTATAGCAGCAGCATCCGCCCCTGTCTCTTCGGTAAAATCCGCGGTATTGAGGATATTGTTCATTTCGTCGCCGGTAAGAGAAATTTTCTCATCATCCTCTTCTCCGAGGAAGTCTTTCTCTTTGTCTTCGGCTTGAGGCGCCGCCGCCCTGAGGCCTGAAAACTCTCTTTTGAGCGTGCTTAGTTCGCTCCTTATTGAAGACAGTTCTTCTGCAATCTTCATTAACAGTTGTGTGGAAAGATCCAGGGTTTGAGTTTCCTTAGCTGTTTCCTTTTCATGAGAAAAAACCGAAGGCGAACTGCTTATATTCGTTTCGATGCCTACAGGCACGGCGGCGATTACAGGAGCTTCGGTAATTACGCTTTCAATATCGGCGTCAATTTCAATGGGTTCAACAGACTCTAACGAATCTGCCGAATTTTGTGTTCCAACAAATTCGTCCATGGAGATTTCTTTGAAGCCTTCATCGTCTTCGGAGCCTGATTCATCGGAACTTGGTTCCGCGGAATTTAATTCCGCAGAATCCGAATTTCCGGAATCCAAATCAATAGAATTCAATTCTACCGGTTCCGCGAGTTCCCCAAAATTAAAAACATCGCTGTCGTTATCCTCTTCTGTTGTTTTGTCATTTATTTCGAGATCGGGCAGCCCATTGTCATCGATAGGAATGTCCAATGAAACGCCGTTGTCCTGGCTTGCCGCCACAAGTGAATCAAAGTCGGGGAGATCCTCCAGGTCGGGTATTGCCGAATCCAGGTCGTCTGTATCTGGTATTTGTGTGGAAAATCCGTCAGCTTCGGGTAAAACCGACAAATCCTGGGGTTCGCTTTTTACCCATACACCGTATTCATCCAATTCATCAGAGGATCCAATAGTCCCGCGATCTGAAAATATAGAAGGTTTTTTATCTTTTGCCATGAAATGCTCCCACCAAATAACACATGACTGTCAACGAGTATACCTCTATAGTATTATCGGCTATAAAAAATAATCCTCCAATATATTTTATGGGAAAGATCACGCTACTCACATTATAAATGGTATCCCAATGCTTTTCCTGTTGTCAACTGCTTCGCAGTTGGCTCTTATAAGGAATGGATTTACCGCCCGCTAACACGGGCTGCGGGTCAATGGCTCGAATTCCCTATTTCTAAAGGATAAGAGGGAATCTACCGTTAATTTAGGTAATGAAAATGACCAAATACCTCTTCTCGCTCTGGGCAGGGGTTTTGATATATGCTTCTCTCTTCCTGTTATTCGGCGCTAAAGGGTTGTCCGCCCATCGGCAGCTTGAAAATGAGCAGAAAAAGCAGGAAGCAAACATAGAATCCCTGAAATCGATAAACCAAGGACTGGAGGACACCATTAATTCCCTCCTTTACGATAAAGACACGCTTGCTGTTTATGCGCGTGAACAGGGCTATGCCTCTCCCAAGGAAAGATTCATGCGCATAGTCGGCCTTGGGGTGAGTCAAAAAAATGAAACCTTCCCCGGCAGGACTGTTGCCGTTGCCGAGCCACAATATATCCAGGACAAGACTATAATGATGATTGCTTTTTGTTCGGGCGCGAGTATTTTTTTATGTATGGTTGTTTTTGACATACTGAAGCTCTTCAGAGATCCCGAATAGCCGGATTTTTTAATAGTAAGAGCGGATTAAAACCGCATCCCTGGCAGTCTTGTAAAGCAGTTCCGTATTTCCATTCTGCAAAACCCGGATTTCGGTTGATATTTTTATTCCCCTTAGGCGGTTTCCGCCGGAATAAAGCATGAATTCCCAGCGCATCGGCTCCGCCCGCTCGGAAAGCAGTTTCGCGATTTCAGGCGGATTTGGATAATAAAAGCGTTCGGTATTGGGCGAGTTTTGCCAAATTTTAAGGGTATTGCCCTCGATAGCGTAGCTTAGGTTCATCTGCGCCCCCGAGGAAAAAAAGGCTGTTCCCCGCCCTCCGCTTTGAAGGCGGATAATCTCTATCCCCGGTTCTCCCCGCCATGTTCCGGCTATGCTGTTTTCGGTGATGATTCGCGGGGTTTCGTTAACCGCCGTCGATTCCTTTTCGGAAATAACCGGAAACTTGATGATGTTTTCTACCAGCGAACGGGACCTTAATACAAGATCTCCGGCTGTTTTATGTTCCGTAGTGGTTTTGGTAATTTCGTTAGTATGGGTATTGCGAATTTCCAGTGTAAAAATCCGGATTTTCCGTTCAAGGTAGATGCTCCCCGAAAGGACATAATCGGGAGTTTTGTTCCAGGAACCGGGTAAAAATCCTCCGCCTGACAGATACGCGTCGAGGGGAATGTCATCGTAACTAAAAATCAGCTCGCCCGCATCCGAGATATAAGACTGGATCAAAGATTCAATAAAACGGGTCTCTTCGACGCTCACCTGGGAAACAAAAGGAGTAAAGCGTATAACCGGCCTGGCTTCCTGAGCCCAAGTCGAAGAGAAAATAACAAATAAAACAGATAATAAAGTTAGTTTTTTAAGCATAGAGCGTATCTTAAAGTATAGCAGTAATAGGGAGTGGGGAATAGGGAATGGGGAGGTCAGTCAGCAATTCTCAGTTTGAAAATACTAAAAGATTTTAACCACGGAGTACGCGGAGTAACACGGAGTTTTGATACGATTTTGTTATTTTTCTCCGTGAAACTCTGTGTTTCTCCTATAAAAAGTCAACCACTATTTTAACTATTCTTCTTTCCCATCTTGTATCGACAAAGGCTCTACTCGGTAAATATGCTCCAATCTCCTATTCGGTCTCGTAGACCATGGAATGATGCGGCTCTGGCTCCTCATTCTCCGTGGCGGTCTCGTAGACCATGCACAGACACGAGCCATAGCCTTCCCCTGTCGATACTTTCGATAGGTTATACATTATTTACCGACTTTTGCCTATCCTATTTTATCATTCCTCCGTGGTTTTTATTATGAATGGCACTTTAAATTTTAAATTACAGGGAGTCAGTTTATTGCTATTCCCACTTTGCCCAGCTCCCTTGATTTCTTTGCCAAAGCTTCGACTTCCGGAGCGGCGGGGCTATCCAGGGTATCCCAGGCGCTGTCCAGGCAGTTACCGCCTGCAAAGGGCCTGAAATACCAGGGGGAGCAATCCGCCAGGGGGGCAAGCGCTTCGATGTCTTTTTCGCTGACAAAGCCTTCAGGCAGCGCCAAAGTCCGGTATTCGTGGCTAATGCCGGCTTCGCGGATTAACCGGGCGCTTTGGCAGAGCAGGGATGCCGGGTACGGCGTCCCTTCCCCTACCGCCGACCTTCGGTCGGACGGTTCTTTGGCCGCAAGCAGGTCCTTGTATCGCTCGGGCGCGATTTTGAGGTCAAGGGCTATATAATCGGGCCGGCTTTCTTCTTGCAAGAAAAGTTTTTCCAAAAGCGATGGAAACATTCCGTTGGTGTCCAGTTTTACAGGCAGAGTTGTTTTTTTTATTTCTCTTATAATGTCAGGAAGATCGGGGCAAAGGCATGGCTCTCCGCCGCTTAATACCACCCCGCCAAGAACCTGCTTCCGCTTTTGTAAGTGGGCCAGACCCTCTTCGATGCTGACATGGTCTTCCGGTACGCCGGTAATTAACTGGCGGTTATGGCACCAGGGACAGCGAAGGTTACAGCCGTAGAAAAAAAAGACCGACGAAATACGCCCGGGGTAGTCAACAAAACTGGTTTTCCTGAGCTGTATTCTTACGCCTGCCATGCCTAAGCAGGGACGCCAAGCAGCCTGCCGATTGTTTCCGCGTTTCCGGCCCTGGCGAGTTCTTCGCCACCAGGGGAAATGAGTATTGCCGTCGGGGTAGACATCACATTGCGTTTTGCCGCCTCGGCCATGCCCTCCGCCGTATCAGCGTTTACAAGCTCTACCGGGATGCCCAGCTTTCCCGCCGCAGCCTTGGCAGGAGGGCAGGCCGGGCAGGAAGCGCGGATGAAGAGCAGAAGCAGCGATTTTTCTGTTGGAACGGGTCGGGGAGAAACGGCGGCGCGCGATTCCTTGATGCGGTAAAGCTGCCGCTCGCCGTATTCCTCCCTCTTTCCCCTATTCCAGTTTCGTACCGATCGGTAATAACCCACGATACGGCTGTAAACTTCCGCCGGCGTCCCTTCCACGGATGAAAGGGCCTCCCTCGCCTCGGCTAAATCCTTCTCAATGTCCTCAAGGTTTCTCATACGTCTCTCCTGCTCAGTGCTATATTGTTGCAGTCGCCAAAACGGCTTCCCGCTCTTCTTCCAATACCGCGATTTTCTCGCGGAGCTCGTTTTCCTTTTCTTCCCTGCATTTCTGGCAGGAAAAATGCTCGCCCTTCAGGTACCCGTGGACAGGGCACACCGAAAAAGTAGGCGAAATTGTAAAATAAGGAATCCGGTACTTTCCGGCTATTGTTTTGACCAGATCCCTGCAAACACGCCAATCCTCAATAGCTTCGCCAAGAAAGCAATGGAAAACCGTGCCGCCGGTATAGGCGGTCTGGAGTTTTTCCTGCAGATCCAGTGCTTCAAAAATGTCGTTGGTTTCCATTACAGGAAGCTGGGTTGAGTTAGTGTAGTAAGGCTCGGTTTTTCCGGCTGTGATAATGCGCGGGTATTTCTTCTTGTCGTGTCTGGCAAGCCGGTAAGACGTAGATTCTGCGGGGGTGGCTTCAAGGTTAAAAAGTTCCCCGGTTTCTTCCTGGAAGTCCGCAAGCTTGTTCCGCATAAAGCCCAAGACCTCAAGGGCAAAGGAGCGGCCCCTGTCGGTGGCTATGGTGAATTCCCTGCCCAGGAAATTTAACAGGCATTCGTTCATTCCCACCAGCCCTATGGTACTAAAGTGATTGTCCAGGTTTTTTAGGTAACGCCTGGTATACGGAAAAAGCCCGCCCTCTAAAAGACGGCTGACAATCTTGCGTTTGATCCTTAGGCTGTCCTTTGCCAGTACCATGAGCTTTTCCAGTCGGCGGTAAAAATCGTCCTTGTCTTTGGCCAGGTATCCGATTCGGGGAAGGTTGATGGTAACAACCCCTATGGAACCGGTAAGCTCGTCGGAGCCGAAAAGGCCTCCGCCGCGTTTTCGCAGTTCCCGTTTGTCCAGTTGAAGGCGGCAGCACATGGAACGCACATCGGAAGGATTAAGGTCGGAATTGACAAAATTCTGGAAGTAGGGGGTTCCGTAGCGGGATGTCATCTCAAAGAGAAGCCGGGCGTTGTCGCTTTCCCATTCAAAATCGGAGGTAATGTTATATGTCGGGATTGGGTATTGGAAGCCCCGGCCTTCCGCATCCCCTTCAAGCATAAGCTCGATAAAGATGCGGTTTACCCGGTTCATTTCTTCCTGGCAGTCGCCGTAGAAGAACCCTTTTTCTCCCCCTCCAACCAGGGCTTTTTTCCCCTTGAGATCCGCCGGGCAGGTCCAGTCCAAAGTTATATTGGTGAAGGGCGCCTGACTCCCCCAGCGGCTTGGAGTATTAACCCCAAATATAAAGCTTTGCAGGCATTGCTTGATTTCCTTGTCGGAAAGTTTGTCCGCTTTTACAAAGGGGGCTATGTAGGTGTCAAAAGAAGAAAACGCCTGTGCGCCGGCCCATTCGTTTTGCAAACAGCCCAAAAAATTAACCGCCTGCTGCATCAGAGTCGAAAGGTGTTTGGCGGGCTTGCTGGTGATCTTGTCCGCCACCCCTCCCAGGCCATCTGAAACGAGCTGCCTTAAAGACCAGCCCGCGCAGTAGCCTGAAAACATTGAAAGATCGTGTATGTGAAAATCGGCGTTCCGGTGCGCCGATGCGATTTCTTCCGGGTATATATTTTTAAGCCAGTAATTGGCTGTGATGCTTCCCGAGTTGTGGAGGATAAGCCCGCCCAGCGAATAATTGACGTTGGCGTTCTCGTTTCCCCGCCAGTCCGACTGCTTAAGATAGCCGTCCATTGTGCTGTCAATATCCAGCATTAGCTTTCTTGCGTCCCTCATTGCCTCATGGCGGGCCCTGTAAAGGATATAAACCTTGGCTACCTTTGTTTCTTTTTCCTCGATGAGGGTGTTCTCTACTAAATCCTGAATTTCCTCAATGGCCGGTATGGAATTGGGATGCCGCAAGGACATCATTTCTCGTATTAAAACCTCTACCCTGGCAGTTATTTTTTCAATTCTGGCCTGCAATTCCTCCGGGTTTTTTCCGGTCTCCGCCGCATCAAAGGCTTTTTTTACGGCGTTTGATATCTTGGTCCGGTCGTACCCTTCTATCTCCCCCGACCTTTTGACCACCTGCTTAATCAAAACCTATTCCCCCTTTTCCTCGCTCTTCTTCCTCGCCTTTTTGCCCGTCTATTTTTTGGATTTCTCTTAAAAACTCGTCTAAATTTTCAAAATGTCGGTAAACCGAAGCAAACCTTATATAGGCCACCTTGTCCAGCGCGGCCAGCTTTTCCAGTACCAGATCGCCGACTGTCGCGGCGTCGATTTCGTGGTTTACCTTTCCCAGAATGGCGGCCTGATCCTCGATTTCGTTTACAAGGCTTTCAATGCCCATTTGAGAAACAGGCCGCTTTTCCAGCGCACGACTTACGCCCCGCTCAATTTTTGCCCTGTCAAAGGGCTCCCGGCGGCCGCCCCTTTTAACTACCATGAACTGCTTGTCTTCAGTCCGCTCATAGCTGGTGAAGCGGTAACTGCAAGACGTACATTCCCTCCTTCTGCGTATGGCGTCTCCGTTTGCGAGGGTTCTTGATTCAATCACTTTGTCGTCAAAGCTGCCACAATGGGGGCAACGCATCTAGTGCTACCTCTAGAAATATATCGGCATATAGCGCCATATATATAGTGGATTATTTTCTAATTGTTATTATATCACGCTATATCTTGTGTAACAATAGTTTTGGGGCAAATATTTGATTAAAAACAGAATTTTTTGCTTAAATTCGCGCTTTGACCGAAAAATTAAAATTTTAGTTGTATTTAGGTTTCAGGCCTGCTATGCTAATGCGATGAGGATAGGCATAGACACTTTTGCCTGCGACGGCGGCAAATCGGCAATAGGCGTCTATTTAATGAATATTTTAAAGAGAATCCCACCTTCCGGGGATGACTATTTCGAGCTTTTCGGCTGGAATTATGACCGTTTTGCCTACAGCGAGGCCGCGCCGGATCTGGAATTTATCTCCAGGTGCACAATAGTCGGCAGGCTCCCCAATTCTTTTTGGCATATTGTACGGTATCCCAAATTGGCCCGGCAGAGGGCCTGGAACGCCTGTTTTTTTCCGGCCGCCCATAAGAGGCTGCCCTTTGGCTCGCCCTGTCCTACAATTGGGGTTGTCCACGACATGGCCCCTTGGGTGGAAAGGAAAGGCCGCGCACAAATAAAAATGCTTATCCGAATGCTGCTTCCCGGCGCCCTGAGAAAGCTGGACAGGGTTATCGCGGTTTCGTCGTGGGTCAAGCAGGAGCTGATAGAAAGAACGGGTATTAAGGAAAAAAAGATCGAGGTGGTTCCCAACGGCATTGATATGACGGCCTTCTATCCGCGCCCCAGGGGGGAAGAAAGCGTAGTTCTTATCCAGCCCTTTAGTTTCCGGCGCCCATACGTGCTTTACGCTTCCAGAATAGAACACCCCTTGAAGAACCATGTAAAGCTTATCGAAGCGTTTGGCATTTTTAAGGAAAAAACCAGATACCCTCACCGCCTGGTGCTGGCCGGCGCGGACAGCAAAGGCGCGGGAAAGGTAAAAGAAGCTGCCAGAGTCTCTCCCTACAGAAACGATATTTTCTTTACCGGCCATTTTCCCGCCGCAAGCCTTCCGGAGCTGTATGCCGGCTCCGATATAGTTGTGGTACCTTCAATGTATGAAGGATTTGGCACGGGAATTCTTGAGGCAATGGCCAGCGGAGTGCCGGTCGCTTGCGCCAGGGCCGCGTCTTTGCCGGAAACGGCGGGGCATGCGGCTCTTTATTTTGATCCCATGGATGCCGAGGATATGGCTGAAAGAATGATTACATTAACCGCCAACAGGGATGTTCACCGGAACTGCCGCAGCAAAGGTCTGGAACAGGCCCGTAACTTTTCCTGGGATACTTGCGCAAAGCGTACTTTGGAGATTATTCGGGAAACCGCGTCTGAATTATAGGGAACTTCTAAAAAACCCAAATGGGGTTTTAACCCTGATTATAGTATCTGGCTCTTTCAAGGCAGCCTTTGCAAAGGGTGTGTTTTAAGGACCTGAGTTTTTTCCCGCACCTGGGGCAACGTCCGCTTTCTTTCCGCTCGGCGTATCTTTCCCGCCTTTTTTCGTTTATCTCGTCCCGGTGTCTTTCCTGGAAACGCTGTTGGCGCAGCCGGTTTGATTCTCTTTCATCTTTTGTAGGCATTATTAAAAGGCTCCTGGGAAGAGTTTACAATAGCAATACTGATCTTTCAATATGGCGTCTCCCCAATATTTATCTGGAGTTCCAGGGTGTTCCATCATATTGTTCACCGCAATACGGACATAATTTCCCCGGAACCAATTCTTTACCGCAATTTACACAAAAGCCCTTTTTATTGTTATTATTTTTTCCATATTTTGATAATAATTCCTCATATTTGTTGTCGTTAACCCATTGAAACAATTCCTTGCCTCTTAATACGGACCAGGGATGCGTCATCTGCATATTGGCTATTAAATTAAGAGCTTTATTATACATTTTTTCATTGTAATCCTTAAAATCATCAAATTGTTTGATAAAGTCGTCTTTGTTAATTTGATCGTAATATTGCATCGGATAACCGGCTATTTTCATTAATGACGTAGTCGCGGTATCCAGGTTCTGACAGCATAACATGCCGGCCCTATCCGCCGTAAATTCCGCCATTCTTTGATAGCGAAATAGCAATACCTGTATTCCGGCTGATATTAAAGAGCCTACCGCCGGAATTATATTGCCAAGAAAAGGCAAGATCATCTGCAAAAAACCGTACCGGGTATGCTTGCTTTTGATGTGTCCCGCTTCGTGGCCAATAATAAAATACAATTCATCTATGGATAATTTTTCCAGCGTTCCGGTATTTACCACGATAATCGGATTATTTATGCCCAAAGCGGAAGCATTTATCGTAGGATTCTGGCTTAAATACATTCTGGGAATTGTTTTCATGCTAAGCGTTTGGCAAATTTCATTTAATATTTTTTTTAATTGCGGTAAATTGGTTTCTTTTACTTCAATATCGCTGCCGATATGCTGTAAAAGCACCATTCTTTCCATGCCATATTCGCTGATCATCGCGAAGGCTCTCTCTATCATTTTATTGCTGTTTAACGCCGCTTGTAATTCCTTCTCCTCTTTATGCTCATAATCGAACGCTTCCAAACCCGGTAAAATGATTTTTTCTTTTTCCATGGCATCATAAGTATATTAAGATACTTAATATGGTGTCAATAAAATGGTTTTAGTAACTCTATTGAAAGCCCTTAACTTTTGTGGTATATATGGTGTATAGGAGATTCAACTATGAAAAAAGTTGTAATCGTCATTTTACTCGGCTTGCTGATAGGCGGTTCTGCCTTTGCCCAATGGGGCGGTAACGGTTACAACCAAACCGCCCAAACCCTGCAAACCATAACCGGAACATTGCAGATAATCAACGGCATAATGGCCATAGTGAACGTCAGCAATCAGGTGTACTATGTCCCCAATCTCCAGCCCTATTACGGCGTAAACGGAATGTTCGTCAACACCACCGTTACCGTGTATGGCAATATAGCCAACAATTATTGCGATCCTTACCGTTTCATGGCAGGCGGAATATGGTATAACTTCCCCGTTTACAATTTTTATGTACCGCCGGTATATGTGCCAATGTACGCGCCGCCGACCATGTATGTACCAATGTACACACCACCTCTGTCAAGAAGTTACCCCGGTATTTTTGGTCCGTGCGGCTGGTAAAAATAAGGCGCTTTGCGGAGCGCCAGGATTATGGCGAATAACCTTACCAGCTTAGGAATTTATGTTAAAAGTCCAAAAGAATTAGTTAAGTTTTTATCAAAGGCGTCAAAATACAGTGAAAGAATAGACTGTGAGTACGGCTGTTTTGAAAAATGGGCGTCAAAGACAGGGGCTGAATTGTGGACGCATATTAATGAAGAGGGAAAATTCAGGTATCCGTCAAAAGAACCGCTTCTACCGCCGGGAAACAAGATGAAATAAACTTCCGAAAACATCACATTTCGGAGGGAACAAATGAAATTTAGCGAAGAGGAAAAAGCCATGTGGCTGGAAGACTGG